>JABAOH010121023.1_pt2 | contig 11415 bp, 10 predicted proteins | sample 7062181 | NCBI WGS metagenome assembly JABAOH01 (sample SAMN14538630, study PRJNA623070) | marine sediment metagenome | biome: marine biome [ENVO:00000428]; feature: marine pelagic biome [ENVO:01000023]; material: deep marine sediment [ENVO:00002113]; isolation source: pool of 5 deep marine... | reverse complement strand
TGTCGGATTCCTTCATTTCCGGAGGTTCCATAGGAATCATTTCTCCCACTGCGAGCAACTCTCCCAGATAGTGAGGATGTTCGATCACATGCAATGCCGTTACCTCAGCTCCAATGAGTTTTGCCAAGCTCAAACCTTTTAAGGCGGCGTGTTCTGAAGCCTTTGAGCCATCCGTGGGTATCAGGATTTTTTGATATTCTTTCAAGAAAAGCACCTCTGACTGTGAATCACGCCAAAACATAAAATGGTTTCGTTGGGCCGAGCCGGAACCTTGGCGCTTAAGAAATTAGCAATTAAAACATAGCACCAAGGCAGGATGAAAGGAGAGGAACATTGTATAGCATTTTACCTTTCATCCGATGTCGAACACTCAACAAATTGAAGGCTCGGTCCACGTATGTTGTAATATAAAATTTAAGTGGGCCGAGCCGGAATCGAACCGGCGACCTCCGCGTTGTAAGCGCGACGTCATATGAGGGCGAAAGCATCGCTAACCCCTAGACCATCGGCCCATGTATGGCTTTTCCCTCCTATATTTCCTACATTCTATTTAATGTTTTTACGGAGTCATAATGTACTGAATAATCCAAATCGAAACCGTTAAGCGAGACGAAGATATTGAGGGGAACCATGAGCGACTTTACAAAAATTCTCATAACAAGCGAGAGCCTCGGGCAGGTGGAGGCTGAAATTATCGATAAGAATCCTAAGACCTCCGAGGCCATGATGAAAGCCTTACCCTTCGAAGGTGCGGCAAACGTTTGGGGAGATGAGGTCTACTTCGATGTGCCTGTTTCGAGCAAGGAGGAGGATTCACAACAGGTGATGGAGGTAGGAGACATAGCTTTCTGGCCTCATGGAAACGCGATGTGCATCTTCTTCGGACCGACTCCAGCCAGTGAAGACGAAAAGCCGAAAGCCTACAGCCCTGTGAACCTCTTCGCCAGGGTAATAGGCGATCCGAAGGTCNNAAAAGCAGAATATTGAGAAAAAAACAAAGCTCCCTAATCTGAGATTCAAATCTCGACGAGCTCTCTTGTTGCCGTGGTCAGAATCTCCACGCCATCCTTTGTTACACGAACATCTTCCTCAATCCTAACTCCTCCATAGCCTGGTATGTATATTCCAGGCTCCACCGTGAATACCATGTTCTCCTCTAAGTTCACATCCACCTCTTTTGTTAAGGCCACGTTGTCATGAACCATCAAGCCGATGCTATGACCTGTTGAATGGGTGAATAAACCCTTGAATTTCGTTCCCTCTATGAAATCGCTTACAGCCTTATGCACATCCTTTCCATTGACACCTGGCTTGATATTATCCAATGCGACCTCTTGAGCTTTGAATACTGTTTCATACATGTCCTTTTGTTTGTCAGAGGCCTTGCCAAAGAAGTATGTTCTGGTGATATCCGAGCAATATAAGCGGTATTTTGCACCGAAATCAAGCAGAATGAAATCACCTTTTTTCAATTCCGCATTGCCAGCTGTATAATGGGGCTCTGCAGTGTTCTTGGCAAAGGAAGATATGGTGTCGAAGCTTGGCCCTGTGGCGCCCTTTTTCTGCATTATGTAGCTGAGCTCTGCTGCCACCTCGTATTCCTTTACACCATCGTTAAAGAAATCCATGATTTCCTCGGCAGCCTCTGAAGCGATCTTACAGGCCTCGCGTAATGTTTCCATCTCTTTGTCATCCTTGATCATCCTGGCCTTATTGACACTATCTGTAACATCTACACATTCGATTTCAGGAAGAAGTTCTTTCAATTCCAAGTAGTTCTTATGAATCAGAGCCTGGGCGTTGATCCCAATCTTCTTGAATTTCGAGAGCTTTTCTTTGATTAGCTCTTTTCTCTCCGCCTTTGATTTGAATATGGTGATATCGAAATTCCCCTTTTTAGCGCTTTCAGCCTCAAGAAGAGAGGTTACGACCTCCAAAGAGCCATTTGAGTCGATGATGGCCAGGCTGCCCTCGAACAGCCCTTCAATAAGCCCGGTTACATAGAAAAAGCCCATATCCAAGAGAGGCTCGGTGCCGTTGACAAAAACAACAGCGTCCAGCTCATCTGAGTTTTTAAGGATTTTTTCAATTCTTGCATGTGTCATCGATTCAGAGGTATAACACTATCCAAATAAAATAATATGCATAGGTGATATAAAATTCTTCCTCTTTCGGAAGCAAAGTATTAACAATAAAACATCGATATACATGATGATGACTAGAGGAAGAAAAGGTAGAAAAACGAAAGCCATGATAAACATCGCAGGGGAGAGAATAAACATATTGTTCGATCTTGCGGAAGAGGAGGCTTTAGGTCGTAACCTCCACAGAGCCGATAGATATGTCGAGCTGGCCAGAAAGATCGGGATGAGATACAATGTTAGAATTCCAAGGCGATATCGGAGGAAGGTCTGCAAGCACTGCCATTGCTACTTTATGCCTTCGATCAACTGTAGGGTCAGGATTAGGGGGGATAAAATCGTTATTTTTTGCGAGAACTGCGGTGGTTACACCAGGATGCCAATTATGAAGGAGAAGAAGGGGAGGGAGGAGAAAAAGAAACGATGATTCCAATTTTTTAATGGCCTTTATCCACTAATTAGTGGATGTTTTATATATTAATTAATGAATTTATATATAATATAGTGAAAGTTTTATATACTTTTATGATATTATATACACCAAAAGGTGTTTTGGATGATAGGAGTAAAATCGCAAAAAATCTACCGGCTGTTGTGCGAAACGCCGGGTATGATATCCCAGATAGAAATAGCCGAAAGATGCGACTGCTCCCTCTCTTATGTCAGCAAGGTCTTGAACACTTTGAAAAGAAAGAAGTATGTGCACCAGCCGTACAAGAACAGGGTGTCGGTTCTAAACTTTCAGAGTCTATTGCTGTTGTGGGCTTTTACCAGAGATATAGAGGATGAAGCAATAGAGCATATCAGAACACGATATTCTCCTTCAGAATTAGAAGATGTAATCCCTAATATCTTTGATGAATATGTTCTTGGTTTGTTTTCTTCAGCAAGGGTCCATGGAATAGAAGAGGTACCATACAATGACGTTTTTGCATATTTGAATAAGAGAGAGATGAGAAAATTGGTGCGGATAGAACCGGGGAATAAAAGCAAGTTGGTTGTGATCATTTCGAGGGAAGAGCAAACGGACTCTATGAGAAAAGTCATAAACGACAAGAACTTCACAAAACTATCCCAAACTTTTGTGGATTTGGTGAGTCTCAATACCTGGGAATCCAAATATACAGCCTTAAAAATCTCAGGGATCGACGAACGCTATCCAATATTTGGCTCGATAAAGGAAATGGAGGGAACGATCTGAGATATTTGATTTGGGACGAGGATTTGATGTTTAAGAGCTTTGAGTTCCTTAAAAGGCTGAAGGCCTTAGGCATCGATATCGTTCTTATTGGCGGTTGGGCCGTGTATTTTTTAACAAGATACCACATGTCAAGGGATATCGATGTAATTCTTCGAGATAGAGAATATTGGAAGCTTAAAACGTACATCATGGGGCAAGGTGGCAGAGAGAAGGCAAGCGGTTTAAATAAGACAGGTTTTTCGATTGAAGATGTGAAATTGGATGTTTATACCGAATCCAAAAGCGGGCTGGCGATTCCTATAAAAGAAATATTCGAGAAAGAACTTTATGTGGTGAAAGAAAGCGTAAAGATATTAAAACCGGAACTGCTTCTCATTTTAAAACTCACGGCGGCAGAAGCGAGGGGGCAAAGCATGAAAGGATTAAAGGATAGATGTGACATCCTGGCCTTATGCCTGAAAACAGATGCTGATTTCTCGGTTTTCAAGGAAATTTGTAAAAACTACTCTGTTGTTGAGAAGCCCCAAAGGTTGGAAGAATTGATATTGTCATGTGGAGATGAGTTCAAATATGTAATGCAGAAAGAACTCATCCCAAGCAAGATCAAAAGAATGAAAAGGGATTTGATATTGAGATTAAGGCGGTAAAGCGAGCTGGCTATTTGTCGAAAAATAACCATCTACCTGCCATCTACTCAGAAACTCTTTAATACTGGTAAAATATTTGCCACTCGATACCATGGAAAAAGAGGTTGAACTGCCCAAGAAATACAAGCTGATATTCTCTTTTCTGGTTCTAATAGCAGGCGTAGGATTGTACCTGTATTGGGCAGCCTCGTACGATGCATGGACAGATATAGGTCTTTATGCTGTCGCAGCTCCAGTAATAGGTTTTGGTCTGGTCGGTATATTCCTCTTTACAAGAAAAGAGGTGGAAGATTAGAAAAAATTAATAGGTTTTTGCCAGGTAAGCCACAATATCTGTGGGTTTGCCACAAACTAAGCATTGTCCACTGAATTCTTCCTTCTCCATAGGCGTACCAAGCACCTTCATCTCTGTGCTTTCCTCTATCTCTAAACCACAGCTCTCCTCGCCGCACCATCCCGCCTTGACGATTCCAGAGGCTTTGCTCGCCTCTTCTAGGGTTGTGACAATTGTTGTATTTTTCTTCTGAAGTTCCAAAGCACTCTTCTCGAGGTTCTCTGCAATGTCCTTGAGGATTTCTTCCACACCTGAGATTAAATTTTCCCTTCCGACTTCCTTTCTCTCTCCTGAATCACGTCTTGCAAAGGTGACGACACCTTTATCCATGTCCCTCATGCCCAATTCCAGGCGTAAAGGCACACCCCTGATCTCCCAATCAAAGTACTTGCTGCCTGGCCTCACCTCTCTTGTGTCCAGGACGACTCTAAAACCCGCATTTTTCAGCTGGGTTTCCAGCTTCCTGCACTCCTCAACGATTTTCTCCTGTATGCCTTTTGCAAGAATGGGCACTATGACCACCTGATATGGTGCAACTTCCGGTGGTAGAATGAGCCCCAAGTCATCGCCGTGCACAGCCACCAGGGCACCAACAAGCCTCTCACTCATGCCGTAGGTTGTCTGATGTACAAAGCGATGCTCACCACTTTCATCCTCATATGTGATGTTGTACGGTTTCGCAAAGTTCTCTTTGTACTGGTGTATCCCACCGATCTGTAAGGTTCTACCCGAGGGCATAAAAGTGTCCACGCCAATGGTGTAAAACGCACCAGCGAATTTGTCCCATTCTGGGCGCCGGAGGTTCATATAAGGAAGGCAGAGCTTTTTCGCCAATCGATCCATGATCTCCAAATCTTCAACAATCTGCCTCTCAGCATCCTCAAAATCGGCGTGGCATGTATGGGCCTCAAAAAAATGTATTTCCCTTACACGCATGAAAGCTCTCGTCTGTTTCGTCTCGTATCTAAAAACATTCACTATCTGGTATGTCTTGAAGGGCAAATCAACATGAGACCTTACCCACAATGCGAAGATAGGGTACATCGCTGTTTCGCTTGTGGGCCTTAACAGTAACCTCACGTCCAGTGGATTCTGGCCTGCATGAGTCACCCAATACACATCATCACCAAAACCTTTGATGTGCTCGGCCTCTTTGGCAAATTGGTCCTCAGAAATCAGCATTGGAAAGCAAACCTCTTCATGTTTCGTGCGTTCCATCTCCTCTCTGATGATTTTATCGATATTCAGCATGATCCGCCAGCCGTAGGGTGTCCATATGTTCATTCCCTTGACTGGGTAGCGCTTATCTGAGAGATTCGCCTTCTCAGTTACCTCGTTGTACCATTCGCTGAAATTCTCGGATTTCTTCATAAGACTCGACCTTTTGAGAATGGAGTAATGAAGTCATATAGTTTAAGAATTTTGGTAAATGATTTTAGAAATAACAATCGTGGATTTACTTCAAAATGAGTTTGGCTCCGCAACTACATGGAAACATGAAAGGCCGTGTTACAGCCCTCACTCTAAGGTGTTTCTCACATTCTGGGCATTGAATTAAAACAGGCCTTACCTCCTCTAAGGAGGGAGTTTCCTCAAAGGCTGTGAAGGACATGATCTCTTCCTCACCAGTCGGCATGAAAGTGAATTCTGGTGCACCCTCCTCGAAAGGTTCGAAGGCCATGGGCTCCTCTCTAGGCCTACCCCCCCTCATAAGCAGTANNNNTGCCCTGTCCCGCAGGAAATCGCACATCGTGCTTTTCATCTGATGCCTCGAAATAATACTTGTGATCACCCTCATCCAGTGAAATCTCGAATTCATAATTTTTACCGTCAGTGTAATCATCGTCCTGGGGATCGCTCTCTAACATCCTCCATGATATGTCACCGATAACCACCTCAATACCCTCTGGTCTGTCGTTATCATCGTCCGTATAAACGATGCTGAACTTGAACATTTTAGAGGTGTCACCCTTCTCAGGATTAACTCCACCTCCCGCCAAAACAGGTGCTGAGTTGACCTTGATGGTGAACGACCATTCGTAGCCTTCGAAAGCGATACCATCTTCATCCTTTGCTGAGTCATCGATGGTGACTGTGTACTTCTCCCCCTCTTCGAAATCCAAGTCAGGATTGAATGTAAGGGTTTTGTCGTTGTTGGTCCATTCAATTGATCCGTCTGATTTGTCATAATCCTCGATTGAGTCTTTATATGTATAGCTGAAAGCTTTTTCGACAGAACCTTTGTTCATGGGCTTGTCAAAGGTTATTATGATATCGGTATCTATGGCAACATCTGTTTGGCCATCTGAAGGCTCAACAGACTCCACCTTAGGTGGTTCTGGGACGGTTGTAAAATACGATATGTAGTTGTCTGTATCGACTCCTTCAGGCAATCTATTTCTGTTACCGTCCAAAGTAATTCCCTTTTTGTCTTTTGCCGTGGCTTCAATCTTTATCGTATATTCCTTGTCATACTCCAATATAAATGATGGCTTAAAGGTCATGATTTTTGATTCCTCCTTCCACGAAGCGTTGCCATCAAAAACATCATAGGTGAGGTTAGTATCCTCGTGTGTAAAGGTGAATGCCTCCTCAACAGAGGATTCGTCCATAGGATTCGAAAACGTTACTTCAATAACCGTATCAACTGCAACCTCGATGGCATTTTTTTTCGGAGTTATGGACAATACTTTTGGAGGTTCATGCATCGTTGTGAAGGACCAAATATAATCATCCTCAATTTCTTCTCCCCCGGTGCCATCTTCGTCTCCATCAAAAAGAACACCATCAATATCAGTTGCTGTGGAGTCGATTTTAAAGATGTACACCTTATCATTTTGGAATATCACCAAAGGCGTGAAGGTCATAGTTCGATCTTCGTTGCTCCAAGTAACAAGGCCATTGGTGGAATCGAGCGTTATACCGTTATAAGTATAGGTTAACGCCCCCTCTGTCGAGCTCGTGCTCATGCTTTTGCTGAAGTCGACTGTCACACTGGAGTTAATGGGTACGAAGGTCGAGCCTGGCAGCGGAGAAGTCGTAATGATTTGAGGTGGTAAGGGGATGGTGGTGAAGGACCAAGTGTAATCATCCTCGCCTATTTCGCCAGGTATCAAATCCCCATCCACATCCAATAAAACGCCGTCTTGGTCCATGGCAGTGTGGTCTACCGTAACCTGATACTCTGCACCAAAATCAAAATCAGAATCAGGTGTGAAAGTGAATGTCTTAAATTCATTTGTCCAAAGTACCACACCATTTTGCACATCCCAAGTTTCTAATCCATTTGAATAACTGAAGGCGCTCTCAACAGAATTTGTATCCATACTTTTGGTGAAATTGATCATGATTGAGGAGTCTAAAAGAATGTTAATTGAGCCGCTCTCAGGTAATGTGTATTCAATCTCCGGGGGAACAGCGGTTGTGAATTCCCAAGAGAAATCGTCTATTGGTGAGCCTTGTGCTACCCCATTTCCGTTCCCATCTAGAGAGTTGCCTGCTGTGTCCTTTGCAGATGCAGAGATTACTACTTGGTAAGTGGTAAATGATGTTAGATTTACATCTGGGTCAAAGATCATGGTATTTCCATTCCAAGTGAAATCACCGCTAACATGGGGGGTGATAGAGAAGGCATTCTCCGTATAACTGTGTTCCATGTTCTCACTGAAAGTTGCTTGAATATTTGTATTTAAAGGAATATCTATTGAATCCTCTGAAGGTGAAACTAAGTTTACATTTGGGGGTGAAGTATCCAGAGTATCAATAACATCAAATATAAATAATCCGTAATCACCACAAGCATAAGCATACCTGTCAATTGTAAAAACCCCAAGAGCGCCACCAGGATTTACATAGTATCCAATTTCAGTTGGGCTTGAAGGATCGTCGACGTCCACAACCCTAAAGCCATCTTCATCATCAGCTACGTATAAATAACGCCAAGAAACATAAATACTTCTAGGATCTGTAAAAGTGTTAAGATTCCCGAGATAAGTTGGATTTGAAGGTGAATCGATGTCCAAAATGGTTAATCCGTGATCTTCTCCTAGCACATATGCGTATCTACCATGGACTTGAACATCCCACACCTCTATGGAATCGTAAAATCCGATTTCTGTTGGACTTAATGGGTCGCTTATATTAATTATCCTGAGGCCGTTGGGACCAGCTGCCATGTACGCAAACGAGCCTGAGACATAAACAGCTGCTCCGCCGTAATTTGGGTAACTTCCGATTTCTTCGGGGCTTGAGGGAGTGCTTATATCGATCACCTTAAGACCCTCGTCCCAATCCGCGAGATACGCATTTGAATCAACGATGTAAACATCAGCGGCATTGGAGGTGTTGAGTTCTCCTTCCTCCGATGGGTTATTTGGATCAGCGACACTTATAACCCTCAAACCATAATCACCGTCGGCGACATAGGCGTAATTACCCTCTACAAACACGGCCCTCGAATCACCTGGTGTATCATAATTCCCCAATATTTCTGGATCTGATGGGGAAGTTATGTCCACTATCCACAATCCTGTGCTTTCAGTAAACATGTCATCCCGAGCTGCGATATATGCCTTTGAATCGGTTGCAAAGATATCCATAGGACTGCCCTGAGTCTCATAACTTCCACTTTCCACAGGATTCCCAAGATCGCTTATATCCACTATATGAAAACCATCATAAACACCGGCAATGTAAGCATAAGAACCTAAAACGTGAACTTTGCGGGCGATATTATCTGAATAAGCTCCAATTTCGAAAGACGAATAAGGATNNAACCCTTCTTGGCCAGCGGCAACAAAAGCATAGGAGCCAATCACATCCACGCCCATATCTGAGCCGAAGGTATCATTGTATCCTATTTCGATCGGGTTCGAAGTGTTACTCACATCAAAAATTCTCAAGCCGCCTGATCCATTGGCAACATACGCATATTGTTCTGAGACGAAAACATCCGAAGCGTATATTGCAGTGTCATTATGTCCTGCCACTCTCAAATTATCAGGGTGTGTCACATTGATAACCCAAAGGCCCGGATCGTCTTGAGGCATTCCAATTTCTGTACTAGCCACATAAGCATAAGGGAATGAAGCGTAAACCCCAACGGCCTCCCAAATGGTAAGGAAATCTTTTTGAATCGGGTTAGTGGGAACACTCACATCTATCATCCTTAATCCTAAACCATCGACAAGATACACATATGAACCAGAAACATAGAGATCAAAAGCCGTAAGAGTGGATCCAAGAGAAGCTGCCGGTGTCGGATTTGAAGGTGTGGATATATCAATAATCGTTAAGCCTTGGCCCCAATTAGCGAGATAAGCATAGGAACCTGATACTTGCACTGAGTACACAGCATCCTCAGTATCATATGTGCCCATTATGGATATGTCAGTTTTATCTGTGATATCTAAGATAACTAGACTATCGCTGATCGCGACATACGCTAAGTTACCTTCAACCCAAACATCCCACACACCCCCAAAAGGTACCCTTCCTAATAAATCGACATTAAGACTATCAGCCCTGGTTCCTCTAAGTTCTTTAAGTAAGTNNTTCTTTAAGTAAGTTATCCATATCCTCAATAGGGGTGATTTCTATAGACTCGTAATCATCCTGAAAATTTTCCCCCACAAAAGCGGCAAAAAGACTGAAAAACATGGTGAATAATAACATAGTGGTCAGCACTTTTCTCACGTACAACCTTAACTCCCCCAGTTTCGGGTTGGAAAATGTATATGAGTAGGGCTATTTATAAATGTCGAGAATGCGGGTTCTAAGCCTTTGAGAAGGCCAGAAGGCGGATAATTCCATTTTTTCCATTTTATCCAATTCCTCATTTGGATTCCCCTCACTTGCTGACCACTATGGTGAGCACATCCCCATCATTTAAAATATGTCTCATCCCGACAGTTTGGCCAGGAAATTTCGCGCTCTCACCCCAGATGTTGGCATACCTGAATCGCCTCCTAAAGGTTCTGTGTATGATGTCGCAAACATCCCCCACAGAAGAGTTCCTTTTGATCACCAATGGCTCGTCATAATCGGCCTTTTTACGCTGAGGCTTCATGTAGATTCTGATGAAATCCAATTTTTCATATATTTTATTCCTCAACTCTTCTAAACCCACGCCTTCTTTAGCTGAAATGGAGTAGAGAGGCAAACGATTCAATGTTTTCTTTATACCCCCTAAATCCTCTTTGCCCACGAGGTCGATCTTGTTCAATATGACCACAGCAGGAATGTAAACCCTGTTCTTTGTCAATGAATCGATAAGTCTGTCCTCTGTTATGTCCTCTCTGATAACCACATCCACGTTGATATGGCCGTATTCCCTAAAAATCGCGGCTATAGTCTCCTCATCCAAGTAGGTCTGTTTCACTGTGGAGTTTATATTTACCCCGCCCCTATCCTTCTTTTGTATCGTTACATCAGGTGGTGATTGATTCAATCTAATGCCGCCTTTTCTGAGCTCGTTTATAAGAATATCCACATTATTATTGAAAACATCGACCATCAGAAGTATGAGATCTGCACCCCTTGCCACAGAAAGAACCTCTCTTCCGCGCCCCTTTCCTTTTGACGCTCCTTTTACCAAACCAGGCATATCCAAAACTTGAATTTTCGCCCCTTGAAATTCCATCACGCCAGGTATAACTTTTAAAGTTGTAAAAAAATAGGATGCAACCTCACTCTCAGCCTCTGTAAGACAGTTCAAAAGCGTGCTTTTACCAACACTAGGCAAACCAACCAAGGCAACTGTGGCATGACCGGATTTTTTAACTGCATAACCCTTTGCCTCGCCTTTCTTTGCCTTGCGTTTATCCAGTTCATCCTGAAGCTTTGCCAGTTTTGCCTTCAATTTCCCGATATGGTGCTGAGTGGATTTGTTGTATGGAGTGGTTCTTATCTCCTCTTCTATCTCCTTTATCTGTTCCTCAATATTAGCCATTTTATCAGCCTGGAACTACCCTTGTTCCCATTTCACCGCTCAATGCAGATTCTAGGTTCTCAGGAGTGGTTATTATTACATCCTCCCCACCTTTTTCCAAGAATCTGATGGCAGATACTATCTTTGGTCCCATGCTCCCAGGA
>JABAOH010012649.1_pt2 | contig 11415 bp, 10 predicted proteins | sample 7062181 | NCBI WGS metagenome assembly JABAOH01 (sample SAMN14538630, study PRJNA623070) | marine sediment metagenome | biome: marine biome [ENVO:00000428]; feature: marine pelagic biome [ENVO:01000023]; material: deep marine sediment [ENVO:00002113]; isolation source: pool of 5 deep marine... | reverse complement strand
ATCCTCATCCTTTTGGGGATGGGCCTTGACGAACTGAGCATGAACCCCTTTTATATTCCTCGGGTGAAAAAGATCCTGAGAAGGTCGAGCTATGAGGAGGCCAAGCAGCTCTTGGATGAGGCATATGGATTATCCACAGCTGCCGAGATTGAGGACTACGTGAAGAAGAGGATGGCGGAGCGTTTCCCCGATGATTTTACCCTCAGTGATCATTGGGACGGAACGGCATAAATGGCTATGAGAAGGAGGAAAATTCCATGGCAATGACTGATTACCTATTCACCTCGGAGTCGGTAACGGAAGGACATCCCGATAAGGTGGCGGATCAGATTTCCGATGCCGTTCTCGATGCCATTGTCGCACAGGACCCAAAGGGAAGGGTAGCCTGTGAGACCATGGTGACGACGGGTATGGCAATCGTAGCGGGCGAGATTACGACGAGTTGTTACGTGGATATTCCCGGTATCGTTAGGGAGACCATTAAGGGAATCGGGTATAACGACTCCGCAATGGGATTCGACTGGGAGACCTGTGCCGTTATTACGTCCATCGATAACCAGTCACCCGATATCGCCGTGGGTGTCAATGGAACCCCAGAACATGAGCAGGGGGCAGGAGATCAAGGGCTGATGTTCGGCTATGCATGTAACGAGACGGAGGAGTTGATGCCCATGCCCATCCTCTATGCCCATGAGTTGACCAAGAGGCTGGCAGAGGTGAGAAAGAACGGAATCCTCGATTTTCTCCGGCCGGATGGGAAGTCTCAGGTGACCATTCAGTACGTCAATGGCAAGGCCACCCGGGTGGATGCCGTGGTAATCGCCGCCCAGCATAAGCCAGACGTCAGCCGGACCACGCTGGAGGAGGGGATCGTGGAGGAGGTGATCAAAAAAGTTATCCCCGAGCAATTGCGGGATGAGGGGACCAAGTTTTTCATTAATGCCACCGGTCGCTTCGTGGTAGGTGGACCCAAGGGGGACTGCGGCTTAACGGGAAGGAAGATCATCGCCGACAGTTACGGCGGTCAGGGAAGTCATGGAGGGGGATGTTTTTCGGGGAAGGATCCCTCCAAGGTGGACCGGAGCGCATCGTATATGGCCCGGCATATCGCGAAGAATGTCGTTGCGGCGGGCCTTGCAGATAAATGTGAGGTGCAACTTGCCTACGCCATTGGTGTCGCTGAACCCGTCTCCGGGATGATCAATACGGGGGGGACGGGGAAAATACCATCGGATCAGATCGCCAAGATCATCCTCGAACATTTCGATTTGAGCCCGGCCAAGATCATATCATATCTGGATCTGCTTCGTCCCATCTATAAAAAGACGGCCTGCTACGGTCACTTCGGCAGGAAGGATCCGGATTTCACGTGGGAGAGGGTGGACAAGGTCGAGGAGCTGAGGAAAGCGGCAGGATTGTAGTATGGGGGCGAAAAGGCACAATTGAAGGAGGAGGATCAACCGAAAGCGGGTTTCGCTGGATTCCACAAGAGGAGATGAGGGTGGATTACGACATCAAAGACATCGACACGGCGGGCAAGGGAAAATTGAGAGTCGACTGGGCAAGCCAGAGCATGCCCGTTTTGAATGGTATCAGGGAGAGGTTTGAACGAGATAGGCCCTTGCGGGGGGTGAGGATATCGGCATGTCTCCACATTACGACAGAGACGGCCAATTTAGCCCGGGCCTTGAAGGGAGGCGGGGCGGAGGTGGCCCTGTGTGCCTCGAACCCCCTTAGTACCCAGGACGATGTGGCCGCATATCTCGTGGCGGAGGAGGAGATCCCGGTATTTGCCATAAAGGGGGAGGATAGCCAAACCTATTACGAACACATACGGAGGGCTTTGGATCATGGTCCCACCGTTACCATGGATGATGGGGCGGACCTGGTTTCGTCGCTGCATTTCATTGCGTTGGGCAAGTGGAAAGAGCTGTCCCCAGCGTTGAGGAAGTGGGCGGAGGGGTTATCTTCAAAGGCGAGAAAAGAGATGGTACGACGTGTCGTGGGGGGGACAGAGGAGACGACCACTGGAGTGATTCGGCTACGGAGCATGGAGTCCAGTGGGGTTTTGCAATTCCCCATCGTTGCCGTCAACGATGCGGATTCGAAACATTTCTTCGATAATCGGTATGGCACGGGTCAATCCACCATAGATGGGATTATTCGCGCCACCAATCGGCTCATTGCCGGCAGCGTATTCGTTGTCTGTGGGTATGGATGGTGTGGAAAAGGGTTGGCCATGCGGGCCAGGGGGATGGGGGCTCACGTTGTTGTGACGGAGGTGGATCCGTTAAAGGCCTTGGAGGCGGTCATGGATGGGTATCAGGTCATGCCCATCTCGGAGGCCGCGAGAGTAGGTGATTTTTTCTGTACCGTTTCCGGGGATGTGAAGGTCATCGGGAAGGATCATTTCCGACAGATGAAAGAGGGTGCCATCGTGGCCAATGCAGGCCACTTTAACGTGGAGCTAGATTTGGAGGGACTGGAGGAGATCACCGTCTCCAAGAGGCAGATCCGGGAGCACGTTGAGGAGCATGTTTTGAAGGGGGGGCGGCGGATTTACATCTTGGGTCAGGGCAGGCTGATCAATTTGGCTTCTGCGGAAGGTCATCCGTCAAGCGTGATGGATATGAGTTTTGCCAACCAAGCCTTGGTTGCGGAGTATCTGGCTTCACGCGGCCATACGTTGGAAAAGAGGGTTTATAGCGTTCCCGTTGAGATCGATAGGGCCGTTGCCGAGATGAAATTGGAGGCCATGGGGATTCGGATCGACCAACTGACCGAGGAACAGCAGAGGTATCTGGTCTCATGGGAGCAGGGAACCTAAGGCTTTGACCACGTACCCATGGAGCCATCCATTGGTGGCGATGATGCCGTAGTTGTTTTCCAATCTTTTCCCGCACGTAAAATCCAACGCTCGGCCCCGGGCATCTGTAACCTTACCCCCCGCTTCCTCGACGAGAATGGATCCAGCGCCATGGTCCCAGATTTTCTCCCGATAGTCGGGGGTTTGAGGTGATGGTATACGCACATAGATGGAGGCTTCTCCCCTGGCCAAGATGGCATATTTCGCCTGGCTGTCCATCATGAGGGGCGGCCGGGAGATACCGAGTTTCTTGGCAAGTTCGCGATGAAGTCGGTGATCGGCGTGGGCTGACTCCACACTTTCCGTAAAGAGCGCTTGCGGAGGTGAATGGAGGTTGGACACGAGGATCTTCCTGCCCGAATTTCCACCGATGTCAAACTGAACTGCTCCTTGGCCCCTTACGGCGACAAATAGCCCTCCTCGACTCTTCCTTCCTCCATGGGTATTGAGGATGATATTGGGACATGCGAGGGCCCCAACCTTCACCGTGCCCTCTTCTATGAGCGCCAAGGCAATGGCATACTGATCACCCCTGAGGAATCCCTTGGTTCCGTCAATAGGGTCTAAGGCCCAGTATCGACGGGAAATGGAGCCCGATCCTAAGTCTATCCATTGACAGATCTCCCCTGAAGACACACGGGGGGATGATATGCCCACGTAATGGGTGACCTGGGTGAGGATTTCGGCATGCTCTGGTTTCGAGAGTTCCCCCGAATCTTCCTCGGCGACAATGGGATCGTCGGGAAAAGCGTCATTGAGGATTTTGCAGATAACCGCCTGGGAGCCATAATCGGCAACGGTTACCGGGGTCCTGTCCTCCTTCTGGATGGAGCGGCCGGCCAAATCCTTTTGGATGCTCCTCGTGAGGCCTGAGGCTGCAATCACTGCGCGAATGGCCGTTTCCCTCTCTTGTTGATAAAGAGTGCTCAAAGAAGGTCCTCCTCAGGGGAACGCATATCATAGGAGGGGATCTCAGGTCAAGGGTAAGGCTAGGAATTAAGAGTGAAGAGGGAAGAGGAAGGAGGGAGAGGGCGAGTAGGTGCTGCGGTGTTGCAGTGCTGCTGTGCTGCGGTTGAATCCGGGGAGAGGTTAGAGGGTGGAGGATGAGAGGCAAAGAATAAGGAACAAGGCGTAAGGCGTAGGGCGTAAGAGGTATAAGGTTAAGGCTGAGGAAAAGGAGTGCTGCGGTCATGCGGTGCTGTAGTGCAGCGGTTAGAGAGGAAAGAGGTCAGAGGTTAGAGGCGAGAGGAGGGAAGAGGGAAGAGGTGGGAGGTTACGGTTAGAGGTTAAGGTTGAGGCTAAGGTTAAGAAGGAAAAGATGAGAGGCGAGTACTCGGGACCCCTTCAGTGCGTTTTATTTTGACATTTCTCGAAATATCCTTATAATATCGAATCGTTTTCATATGGGAACCCAAAGCACGTTGGGAGGAGCTCTCGGAGGAAACTTCTTTGGGTTGAAAAAGGGTTATGATCAGCTCCAAAATCGGCCATAAACTCGATCCCTATATCTTCACGGTGGTCAAGTACCTGCTGGGAAAGAGAGTCAATCCAAATCTCTTAACCTTCTCTGGGTTTATCCTCAATGCGGGCGCGGCTTTCCTCTTGGCCAGCGGATACATGAAGGGGGGAGGTTTTGCCATCCTGGGGGCGGGGCTCTGTGATCTCATGGATGGGGCGATGGCAAGGAATCAGGGGAGGGCAACTCCCTTTGGCGCTTTCTTCGACTCGGTAATGGACCGATATTCTGATTTGATCGTGCTCCTGGGGATTCTCCTCTACTATGCGCGTCGGGGGTCGACCGGGATGGTGGTCTTGACCTCCGTGGTCCTCATCGGCACGGCCCTGGTTCCCTATGTCCGAGCCAGGGCGGAAGGAGTGATCGAAAAATGTGCCGTCGGCCTCTTGGAGAGGGCGGAGAGGATAGCACTCCTGGCGGTCGGATCGCTCTTCGACGTGATGGTACCGATTCTCTGGATCTTGGCCGTTCTAACCCATGTTACCGTTGTTCAGCGCATCCACTATACATGGAAACAGCTCAAGGGAGAGATGGACCCCTCCCGAGGAGATGGACCACCATAGGGCATGTCTCGTGCTAATGTCTCTTCACCATCTTTTCAACTTCCTCTACTATGGCTTCGATGAGCTCCTCCTCGAGGCATTTCCTCAGGACCTTTCCCTCACGAAAGAGTAAACCCCCTCCCCTTCCAGCGGCAATTCCCACGTCGGCTTCGCGAGCCTCCCCGGGACCATTCACCACACAGCCCATGACGGCGACCCGAATGGGGTCGCGCAGGTGGCTCAGTCTCCTCTCCACTTCCTCGGCCATGGGAATCAGATCGATCTCGCATCTTCCACAGGTGGGGCAAGAGATAATGTCTGGTCCCCTCTGGCGGAGACCCAGGGCCCTCAATATCCCATAACCGACCCGTACCTCTTCAACGGGATCCCCTGTCAACGAAACCCTGAGTGTATCACCAATGCCCTCATAGAGGAGGAGGCCGATGCCGATGGAGGACTTGATGGTGCCGGAAATAACCGTCCCCGCCTCCGTTACCCCCAGGTGTAAGGGGTAGTCCACTTCGCGGGAAATGAGCCGATAGGCCTCGATGGTCCTTATCACATCCGATGCTTTCAGGGAAACCTTTATCTCATGGAAATCCAAGTCCTCCATAAAGCGGATGGAGCGAAGGGCGCTTTCCACCATTGCCTCAGGGGTAGCCCCTTCATATTTGGTCAGGAGATCCCTCTCAAGAGAACCAGCGTTGATCCCGATACGGATGGGGACGTCCCGATCCTTGGCCATGCCGACGATATCCTCTACTCTCTTTCGTCCCCTGATCGTGCCTGGGTTAATCCTTATGGAGTCCGCTCCCCTTTCCATGGCTTTGATGGCCAATCGGTGGTCGAAGTGGATATCGGCCACCAGGGGCAGTGCAATTCTTTCCCGGATCTCGCCGAATCGTTCACAGGCCACCTTATCGGGGATGGCCACCCTCACGATTTCACATCCGGCGGCCTCCAAACGTTGGATCTGGGCCACGGTCTTATCCACATCCCGAGTGTCGGTCTTGGTCATGGACTGCACCGAAACAGGGGCATCCCCTCCTACCTTAATGCCACCTATGGATATCTGCCTTGTCCTCTTTCTTTCCATATCGCCGACAATACCCCCGGGGGGAAAGGAACCATCAGTCATTTCCCCGTAACCGCTTGGCATAGCTATCAGAGAGGCGAAAGAAACGGCGAGCCCTTCTCAGTGCCTCCTCCTTTTCACCAGGGGGGATGTTTGGATCGTCAAGCCTGAAACTCTCCACTTTTCCCCTCACATAAGCCCGGTAGCATTTGTAAAAATCGAGGACTTGGAGGACATCCCGATCCTCGCTCATGCGCACATACGAATCGATGAGATGCTTTGCAAGATCCCTCCTTCCTCGATAATCCAAATCCATGGCTAAGAAGCCGATATCCGCTGCCACATCGGTATATCGAAACCTTCGGTTGAACTCGATACAATCGATGATGAGGATTTCATTCCCCAGGTAGATATGCTCCGACCGGAGATCGCCATGACAATCCCTGATCTTACCCTCTCGAATCCTCCGTTCGAAGGTGGACCGTTTCTCCGTTAAGAAGGCGTTGGTAGCCCCTTGGATCGTCTCGAAGGCCCTCCGGGAAATCGCGCGTCCAATATAGGAACGGGTCTGATCGAAATTTTCATCGGTATCCTGGCGGATCCGCTCGGGTTTACCGTAACTGCTTATCTCCTCATTGGTCTCGGCAGCCGAATAGAAGGAGGTCAGTTTTTCAGCCACCTTTGTGATCATCTCCCCCGTTAGCTTCTCCACCTCGATGAATCGACTCATCAACAGATCGTCTGAAATCCGCCTCATCTTAACGGCATATTCGATGACCTCCCCCTTCCCATTGAGAGATATGGCCCCATCCTCTTCCGAGATCTCAACCACCCCTAAGTAGACATCGACAGACAACCGCCTGTTGAGCTCCACCTCTTGATGGCAGTAAAATCTGCGTTTTTCAAGAGTCGTAAAGTCTAAGAAGCCAAAATCAACGGGTTTCTTCACCTTATAGACGTGATTTTCCGTAAAGAAGAGTAGGGAGATGTGGGTCTCAGAGAATTCAACTTTTCCCGGGTGTTCGGGGTAAATAGCCGTGTTTAGCAAGGCCTGCCGGAGGGTTCGTGAATCCATTTTGGGGCCCTATCTCTTTTCGATGGCGGTTACGCGCCAACGGGGTGGATCATCGAACTCCGTATCGATGATCAACTGAGTGATGGGAAGGTCTGTATAACTTCGCTTGAGTTCGTCTACATCCACCGGTTCGAAGATCTTCTTGTTGTTCAGATAGGCCTGCCTGGTCAAGGCGTTGGACTCATAATTCTCCTTCGTCCTCTTCAAGATACGCTTGATTGAGGTCTTCTCAGTGCAAACGCACTCGGCAATCACCAGGGGCTTTGAAGCTCCCTGGGCTAGTTTTGCCGCCCTCGACCTCAACTCCTGGGTGAAGAAAGTGGCATCTAAAATCAGGCCCCCAGTTCCCTCCTTCAACATCGCCTCCGCCCGCTTGAACATCTGATCATATACCATTCTCCTATTATCCGGGTTGGAGGCCACCTTCTCGTCGAAGATGTCCTTCCCCTCTAAGATCTCCTTGCGGATGAAATCCGACCTCAGGATTTGAAATCCCTTCATACTGGCGATTTCCTCGGTGACTGGGCTCTTCCAGCTCCCGGGAAGTCCAACGGAAATCAATAAACAGTCCTTGGGAACCTCCGATGCGATACTTTCCGAAAACGCCGTCTCCATACAAACCCCCTTCAGTCATGATTGTAGGATCAAGGAATAACTCTTATTACTCTAAAAAGATTGGGGATTTTTGTCAAGAAATCCAGCAGTCCCTGATCCACCATCAAGGCATCATCTGCCGTTCGACAGGCCGTTCGACAAGCTCACGGTCCTGAGCAAAGTCGAAGGACTCACGGCCCTGAGCNNACAGGCTTGCGGCGTATTGCTCCATACGCCTCAGTCGTCGCTCCTCGGCGCCTTGCATCTAATACCTTCCTGGTGATCAGGAATACTCCATAACCTCCTGATTTCAGTTTTGATACCTGAATTAGCCGGTGGATTTTCGCAGTAACATGGTGCTGCGGTGGCGCGGCGCGGTGCTGCTGTGTTGCAGTTGAAGGGAAAAGATGTATGAGGTTAGAGAAGAGAGGCTGGAGGGAGAGCAGGTGCTGCAGTGCTGCGGTCAAAGAAGGTGCAGCAGTGCAGGGGTCAGACGGGAAAGAGGTAAGAGGGGAGAGGGAAGAAGGAAGAGGGATGGGTGAAGAGTTAAGAATCGAGATTTAGGATTTGCGATTTAGGTTTTGAGATTTGAATTTTGACCTTCGACATTGTCCTTGCCTCAGACCTCCACCCTCTGCCGTCCAACAACCATGGGGCTTGACGAAACCCATCTGTGCGGGGTAATGTACCTTAAATTTAAGAGAGGAGGATGGGAGATGGATGCGGGAATAACCAGGCAAGAGGCCCTCGAATTGATGCAGGCCTATTTACGAGCCGAGAACCTCAGGAAGCACTGCTTGGCAACGGAGGCCATCATGAGGGCGTTAGCGGAGAGGTTGGGTTTCGATGCGGATTCTTGGGGCATTGCCGGACTGCTTCACGACCTGGATTTTGAGGAGACGAGGGAGGACCCTCCTCACCATGGTTTGAGGACCGAGGCCATCCTGAAAGAGAAAGAGGTGAATCAAGAGATTATTGGTGCCATTAAGGCCCATAATGCCGAGGCATTGGGAATCGAACGGAAAACGGAATTGGATTTCGCCCTGACCTGCGCCGAGTGTATAACTGGGATGGTGGTGGCGACGACCCTGGTCTATCCGGACAAGAAGATCGCCAGCGTGAAGTCCAAATCGATTTTGAAACGGATGAAACAGAAGGAATTTGCCCGAAACGTCAACAGAGACCACATCCGGAAGTGTGAAATGCTCAATATTCCGCTGGAGGAATTCGCGGAACTGAGCCTGAAGGCAATGGGGACCATATCCGATGAACTGGGGCTGTGATGCAGGAGTAGCCACTAAATAGTAAGCAGTAGGGAGTAGGCAGGAAGAAGAAACAGGCTGAGGCTAAGAATTAAGAGTGAAGAGTTAAGATTTAAGAGGAAGGAGGGAGCAGGAGGTTAGAGGCGAAAGGCGAACAGTAAGCAGTAGGCAGTAAGGAGTAGGGAGTAAGTGAAGAGTGAAGAATGAGGAAATGAAAGGTTAAGGTTGAGGTTAAGGCTAAGATCAAGGCTAGAGGTTGGAGGGTAGAGGCCAAGGCTCAGGTTAAGGTTGAGGATAAAGGGAAGGGTGAGGTTAAGAAATAGTGCTGCAGTCATGCGGTGCTGCGATTGATTGGACTGTATGAACACGAAAGAGGATTTACGGAACATTTTGGCCAGGATCGACGGTAGGGGTTACAAGGCCTATAAGGATATCAAGGGAGGATATCGGCTTGAGGCCTTTGACCTATTCATCGATCACGTCCAGGGTGATCCGTTTGCCGCCCCCTCGCGAATGAGGTCACGGGTTCCACTCGATCGGGCGGACTTCCCCCCATCTCTCTACAATAAGGGAATCAGGAAGATTGCCTTCGGGGATTATGTTGCCAGGCAATTCCGGCGAGCCCTGGGAGGGGTGGTTAAAGGACAGAGGGGAATGGGCAAAAGCGGGCTCATCGAAATCGATAGCGGGGGACAAGAGATCCTGGAACGAAACGCCGTGGTGCTGGATGACCGTTACCTGGAGGCTCGATTCGTCGTGGGACTTCCCGCCATGGGACGGACCATTTTGGGGCGGGAGGCCATGGAAATCTTCTTCAAGGAAATTCCCGTCCTCGTTGACAAGTCCCTGTTTTATCGAAGCCATGATCCCTCCGGAGTGAAAGGGCATGTGGATGCTGCCGAGGATCAAGAATACCTGAGGGATATGCTTCTCCAACAGCGACTGGTAGCCTTTATCGGCGATGGAGCTATACTACCAAGGCGGAGCGGGGTAGACGACCGCCCCCTTGAGCGCAATGCCATCCCCTTCCGTTACCCAAGGGAACTGGCAGTGGAGTTTGAACTTCCGAACCGGGGTCGAGTGACGGGAATGGGGATTCCCGAGGGGGTGACCCTTATCGTGGGGGGAGGGTTCCATGGAAAGTCGACCCTCTTGAACGCCATTGAGAGGGGTGTTTACAATCATATCCCCGGGGATGGTCGCGATATGGTGGCGACCCATCCAGGGGCAGTGAAAATACGGGCGGAGGACGGCCGAAACGTCCAGAAAGTCAACATCAGCCCCTTCATTGACAATCTCCCCCTGGGGAAGGATACGGTGAAGTTCTCAACGGAAAATGCCAGTGGATCCACTTCTCAGGCGGCCAACATTATGGAATTCCTGGAGATGGAAGCCAAGGTGTTATTGATCGATGAGGATACTTCTGCTACAAATTTTATGGTGAGGGACGAGCGGATGCAGGAACTGGTACCCAAGGAGAAGGAACCCATAACCCCCTTCGTGGATAAAGTTCAGAAACTCTATCAGGATCTGAAAGTATCCACAATCCTCGTCATGGGGGGATCCGGGGACTATTTCGACGTTGCCGATACGGCAATTATGATGGATGGTTATAAGCCCCGGTGCGTTACCCAGACGGCCAAGGAGATAGCCAAACGCCATGCCACCAGGAGGATTGACGAGGGGGGGACGATCTTTGGGGAGGTAACCTCCCGAAGACCCAGGACCGAGAGCTTCAACCCTAGCAAGGGTCGAAAGGAGGTAAAGATCGAGGCGAAGGGCTTGAGGACGATCCTCTATGGTCGAACGACCATTGATCTATCATACTTGGAACAGTTGGTCGATCGGAGTCAAACTCGTAGCATTGGGTTGTTCATACATTATTACACCCAGCATCATATCAATAGGAGTTCAACATTGAGGGAAGGGCTGGAGAGGTGTTTTCAGGATTTGGAGGAGAAGGGGCTCGATATGCTCCTGCCGTACCGGGTGGGAAATTTGGCCAGGCCAAGGATTTATGAGGTGGCCGGAGCTATCAGCCGAATGCGGACTTTAAGGATTCACTAAAGGGGAAAACCATGGCAAGCCACGTAGTCGTGCGGACGGATTTTGAGGATTTGTCCTTGAAGGGGAGGGGCAAGGTCCGGGATATCTATGATCTTGGGGAAACGCTGTTGATCGTGGCAACGGATCGGATTTCTGCCTTTGATGTTGTGATGCCCAATCCCATACCAGATAAAGGGATGGTATTGACTCAGATTTCCCGATTTTGGTTTGAGGCCGCCAGAGATATCGTTCCCAACCATCTCATCTCCACCGAAGTGGAGGATTTCCCCGAGGCGTGTCGGCCCTATCGGGAGATTCTCGCCGGTCGAACGATGTGGGTCAGAAAGGCGGAGCCCTTACCCGTCGAATGTGTGGTGAGGGGATACCTATCGGGATCCGGCTGGAAGGAATATCAAGCGAGGGGAGAGGTGTGCGGGAT
>JABAOH010052154.1_pt2 | contig 11416 bp, 9 predicted proteins | sample 7062181 | NCBI WGS metagenome assembly JABAOH01 (sample SAMN14538630, study PRJNA623070) | marine sediment metagenome | biome: marine biome [ENVO:00000428]; feature: marine pelagic biome [ENVO:01000023]; material: deep marine sediment [ENVO:00002113]; isolation source: pool of 5 deep marine... | reverse complement strand
CATTTCCCATTCCCTCGAGTCTCTGGCCGCTGTAGTATTCCTTCCCTGTCCTAGCATCAAAACAGGAAAGGATCCCATTGTTGCTCCGGAAAAAATACAGTTTGTTATCAAAAAGCATTCCTGAAGGTGCATAAGGTGTGTCTTTATCATGTTGCCAGACAATGGCGTCTGAATTGACGATGTCGCCTTTGGCTTTGGAGAGGTCGATGGCCAACAGGGCATTCCCCCGAAAGCCGCTCATGACATAGAGCATTCCATCAGCCGCCAAGGGCGACGGGATGGCATTCTGAGTCATTCCACTGCATTCCCAGAGCAATCTTCCCGTGTTAAAGTCATAACTCCGTACAAGCTTAGTGGCGCTGGTGACGACCTGGAGCTTCCCGTCATTCTCGACAACAAGAGGCGTGGCCCACGAAGTTCCTTCATCTCGATCGACTTTCCAGATATCTTTGCCTGTTTTTTTATCCAGAGCGATAATAAACGATTGCCCTTCATGATCCCAGTTGACAATGATTCTATCCTCATACAGTGCGGGCGAGCTTCCTTCACCAAAATTCATCCTTTTATTCAGTTGGCCAAAATCCCGCTCCCATATGAGGGTTCCTTGCATATCAAAACAAAACAAACCTCGAGAACCAAAGTAGGCATAGACATGCTCCCCATCCGTCACCGGTGAATGCGAAGCCCAGCTGCCCATTTCATGTGTCCCCTCTTGAGGGGCCTCTTCTTTGACTGTCCGCTGCCAGAGAATTTTTCCTTCATGCCGGTTGATCGCAAAAATGACAAATTTATGCACCTTTGTGGTTCTGTTAACGGGCATGCCGCGATGAGCCTGCTGGGGAGGCTCACTTTCTTCAACTTCTTGAGTATCTTTATCGGTCTCAATGGCTGTCAATATGAATATTTGGTCTCCCCAGATGACAGGAGAGGCATGGCCCTTTCCGGGAATGGAGATTTTCCATTTTAAGTTCTTCGTCTCACTCCACTCGAGGGGAGGATTCCCATTGGGTGATACACCCGTCATGTAAGGCCCGCGCCATTGGTGCCAGTATTTCTCATAATCCGCAAATTTTCCTGCTGCAAAAAACAGACTCGTAAAGACAAACGCAAATGCCACCAAAACTGCAATTTTTTTCATCCCTTTTTTACTCCTTTTCATTTTCAATCGAATTTTATCCAGTTATTTCACATGAAACAGGACTTTACCTTCCCGTAGAAAAAGCTGGTGCGATTTTGTCAGACTATTTAGGCTTTTCTTCGATGCAATACAAGTGTGTCGAAGTCCGGATAAAGAGCTGGGATCCGGAAACAGCGGGTGACGCGAGTGTGTACGTTCCGTCCAGCTCATTTGTCTCCAGCAGTTTGAATTCCAATCCCACAGAAACGATCGAAGTCACAGCTTTTTCGTTCAAGATATAAAGCTTACCTTCAGAGAGAACCGGAGACGCGCTCACGATACCTTCGGTTGTTGCCTCAGGTCCCCAGATCACTGTTCCTGTCTTTGCGTCCAAACATGTCACCAATCCACGATCATCAACCATGTAAAAATATTTTCCGTCACTNNCGGGTTGGGGCGTAGATCAACCCATCAACGATGATGGGAGTGGGGACAACACGATAATTGGATCGCTTCAAAGGATTCAAACCGGCTGCCCGCCAAATCTCTTTTCCCGTTTTAAAGTCATGTCCTGTGACGTAGTCCCCTCCTGAAATAACGATCAGGGTTTTACCCTTATGTTGAAGAAGAACCGGTGTTGTGTACGCATCCGGGGATTCCCTCTGTGCATCTGTTGGCCGTTCCTGCCTCCATTGAACCTTACCTGTCCTTGCATGGAAAGAAACAATATAAGAGGGGTCGTCTGTTCGCATGCCATGCAGGACTTCAACGATCAGACTGCCGTCATGCAACAAGGGTGAAGAACCATAACCCCAATTATGACCGAACGGACCGTACTCCTGCTGAATATCCTTCTTCCAGATTTGCTTGCCCTTCATGTCGAATGCGGTGATTTTACCCGTACCCGTGACCACCCAGACATGCTTCCCGTCAGTGACGGGTGAAGGTGTGGCATCGTTTTGCTTGCGGTGAATCTGATTTTTATCGTCCAGCTCACGCTGCCAGAGAATCTGGCCATCTTTTTTAGAAATGCAGAACAGGAACAGCTTCGGACCTCCAGGATCAAGGCTGGGTCTCCTGCGTCTTCTCTGTTCTTGCTTCTGTTCTGGTTGTTTCTGATCTGGAGGCTCGGGTTTCGGCTCAGGTTTGGAGGGAGAGGTGATGAATATGCGGTCACCCCAAATGATCGGAGTGGCGGCACTCCATGACGGCAAAGGTGTCTTCCAGACTATGTTCTCCGTCAGGCTCCACTTCATGGGAAGGCCGGTGGAATCACTGATTCCGTTGTGAAGAGGACCTCGCCAGTGAGGCCAGTTCTCCTGTGCCTGGACAAAACCAGCAGTCAGCCAAACAGCTAGCATCAAGGCAGAGTAGATGACCTTTCTCTTCATGATGTTCCTCCATGTTGCGTTTTATTCATTTCACACATTCTCTTTAGACTTTTAAAATGACTATTCCTTCCTTAGAGCCGGGAGAAGGTCCTCTTTTGTCGCAAAATACGCCGCCGAGTACGTCCAAATGACTCCGTTCAGCCCGACAATTATTAATATTATAAGTATAGTAGGATACGGGATTTCCGCTCCGGGAGTCAAGAGGGATGGGAGAGTCGCCAACAATGCAGCGAGAATTCCGTAAAAAATGCCTGCGATCAAAAGGGCTAGGTGTTCGGATAAGATAATGGCTTGAATGGATTTCTTGGTGAAACCAACAGCCCGGAGCAACGCCAATTCTCCCTGACGTTCCTTGACGTTTCGCCAAACGACTATCCCCAATCCCACACTCCCCAGCAATAAACCAAAACTGCCAAGGATGAGGAAAATGGATAGATAGGTGTTCTGAACCGTGTTGAACTCTGCCAGACGGGTGGAGGCAGGCATCAAATCCATACCTAGATCCTGCATGGTCCAAGACAGGCTTTCTCGAATGTCATCTATCCTTTCTAAAGGGGCATCCACGAGAAAGAGCCGGTACCCACTTATGGAGGGAAATTTACGAATGAGAGCGCTTTCGGATATGATGATCTTTCCTTGAAATACCGAATTGGCCAATCCCCCGACGAGTCTGAGTTGAAAGGCCTCTCCTTTTTCATCCAGATATGTTAGGGAATCACCCACAGCCATACCCAGCCCCCAGACGATGACGGATTGATCAGCGACCGCAGGAATTAACTCGTCCGATACATTTTGTTCGAGGACTGACCAGGGATTTTCCGGATTCACCTCATCGGTTATCTGCGCAAATGTGAAGGCTTTTCTCCTGGCGAGCTCCTCAGGATTGACACCGATCAATTGAGGGGCAGACACGCGATTGAGGTTCAAACAGCTCGCATCATCCCCTTCTTTCAGGCGGAACTGGACAATACTCACATCTTCAGTGCCTGGGCGTTCCAATCCATAGAACTGTTTTCCCTTTGGGCTGTTGAGGTCATAAAGAACAGGAATAGGGCTTTCTCCATAGAGTGCGAATCCACCCGTACCTGAATCCCTTCTCCCTGCATCTTTCAGGGCATTGATACGGTTGGCGCCGACAGTGAAAACGATGAATAAACCGCAAGCCAGAAGTCCTATCAGAGTGATGCTTCGCATCCGCTTTCTTGCGTTATTGCGAATCCCGAGGTGAAAAGGACTCAGGGAGGTTCGGCCTTTGCCTCTCCCCAACCTGTAAAGGATGACATTCATCAACGNNCAATGTTCCAGCCGTGAAGAAAAAAGCAAAAGCTTCTTCCCCTCTGCCAAAATCCGTAGCGACCAGGATGAACAGGACTGCAATCACGGATGAAAGGCCGACAAACAGACTTGCCCGAGGCCTTTTCTTCTGCACTGTCTCTATCTCCCCCAGCCCTTTTTGTAAACCGGAAATGGACTGACTGATCTGTCTTCTGGTCACTAACCATATTGTGAAGAATGCAACACCCATACCCGCCGCTACACCGAGAAGGATGGAGGATAACTTAAAATGCATCTGGAGTGCTGAGAAGCCCACCGCCCCACGCCAGACTGTTTCTAACGCCTTGAGGATGAAGAGGTTATACAGAATCCCCACAAAACTCCCCAGCAAACTGCCAATCACCACGAGCACCGCACCTTCTCGCAGAACCAGCCGCTTCACGGTTTTCGTGGAGAATCCCAATGCGAGGAACAATCCGTTTTCTTCGGATCGATTTTCGGTGTTAAACACAAACAGCAAACTTGTCAATAACAAAGCCGCGATGATAATGAAGAAACTTAGCCCGAGGAAAAGCTGGGCAAAGTTAACGGATTGTGAACTCGCCCGCACTCCTTCGTTTTTGACTTCCCGGAAGATAAATCCGAGGCTGGCCGGGTCTATGGCCTGCTTAAGATTCTTCTCCACATCATTCTTTTTCACGCCTGAAAACCGCACAGCGGTCACATCCCCGAACCGGTTGGCCCACATCCCCTGAGCCGCGCCAAGAGTCACGAATGCCTTGGGAGTCCCTCTGTAATCGTCCCAATAATCCTCATCCTTATCCCTGATTTTATTCAAATCGATAGGCACTCCGGGATTCCAATCGCGGCAGTCTTCCTCCTCGGATAAACCGGGAAAATCAGGCAATAAATCTTCATCCGCATAAACGCCACTTAGCGGCACAACATCTTTCACCCGGAAACCAGAACTCAACTCTTCCAAATCCCGTCTGGGGCCGAGAACATAGTAGGTCAAGTGGATCTGGTCACCCTTTCCTGCCCGTAAATCCCTGGCAAGCCATTCATTGATGATGATCTCATCATCTTTCATCTCAAGGGGAACGATGGGAGTTCCGGGGGCAGAGACAAAGGAATACGGCGTTGACCTGTCTCCTCGGCGCAGTTCGTTTATAAAATATGTCAGTATCGGCTGAGCAGACCCGCTCAGATTCAATGCCGCTTCAACAACAGAAGGGGCCAGGAAGACTCGGCTCGATTTGAGTTCAATAAGGCTCCTGCCGAGAATTTCCTTTAATTCAAGACCGGCATCGGCCAATGTCCAAGCATCTTGAAACGCTTCATTCACTACCTCGATGTCCAGCGGATTTCCTGGTCTCTCTGAAACCAGCAGAACATTTGCTCTGTGTTCAAAGCCCATTTCTTGCGACAAAACAGACAGAGAGACACACGCGGTGCTGGGTGTGACTTGGTCGGCCTTGAGATTAAACCTCCCGAATTCAGAATCCGAGGCAATGCCTCTCACACGAAAACGTCTGGCGACCGTGGATTCAGAATCCAAAGACAGGAGGGCATCCTTGGGCATNNTCTTCTATCCCCAACCTCTCGGCTAGCTGACGATTGACGATGGTTTCACCGGGAGCCATCTGACTGTAAAAATCTCTGGCACCGCCAATCTCACCAAAACGAGAATCCACACCAACCACCTGAATGTTGTTGACTCTTCGCTGCCCACCCTCGGCTATGGCAATCCCTCTTGTCTGCAGAAGAGGCACAGCAATGGTTCCCAGGGAATGCGAAAGGTCATCTGCCATTCGTGCTTCGAAGAAACGATCCCCTGAAGACAAGGCAAACTCTGTCGCTCCGAGCCTGTCAAACACAATCTGTTGAAGGCTGTGGCGAACAGAATCGCCGATGACCAGGGCCCCGACCAGAATGGCCGTGCTGACCATCGTGCCGAGGACGACCCAGAGATGGGTTTTGCGATAATAGGCAAGACTGCGGAAGAGTAGTTTCCAGAGATTCATTCGATCGGGTAATTCTCCAGCATTCCGTCCTGGAGCCTGTACACCTTTTCCATGAGCCGGGCAATCTCGATCGAGTGAGTGACAGTAATTAAGGTTGTCTTCTCTTCCTTATTCATCTTAACCAGAAGCTGACCCAGATTCTCAGAGGATTCTCTGTCGAGAGAACCCGTCGGTTCGTCTGCCAGGACCAGGGTCGGCTTGTTTATGAGGGCCCTGACCACTGCCACACGCTGCATTTCACCTCCAGACAGTTGGGCCGGGAAGTAATCCTTGTGTTTTTCTAGGCCAACTCTTTCCAATAAATTTTTGGCTCTTTCCTGAACATCCTCATCTTTTCTTTCCATCCCAAGAGGGATCGTCGGAATCAAGACATTCTCAAAAACCGTACACTGAGGAAGCAGATGATGGAGTTGAAAAACAAAACCGATCTCCTGGTTTCTGATCCGAGAGAGGGCCGAATCATCTAGCTCAGCCAGATTTTTTCCCGCAAATGTCACCACTCCCGAGGTCGGCTTATCCAGCGCACCGATGATATTCAAAAGAGTGCTTTTCCCGGATCCAGATGGGCCCACAACAGACACCGATTCACCCTGAGTGATCTGGAGAGAAACATCTCTGAGGACGGTCGTCTGCCCTTGGCCGGACGGAATGTCATATTTTTTTGAGATATTTTTAAGTTCTAGCCACATCGTTATAAATCCCCTCAATATTTTTTGCCATCTGGCCCATGGAAAACCGTTCCAAAACGACCTTTCTTCCCTGTTCGCCCATCTTCCTCACCTTTTCCTGGTCAGAAAGAAGGGAAGCGATGGCAGCCGCCAATTTTTCTCCTGTATTTGGCTCATAGATAATACCGCCTTGAGTCACCTCGATAAATTCTGGATAACAGCCCACGTTCGGCTGGACGATCGGAACCCCGGCTGCCAAAGCTTCGACTTGATAAGCACCGAACGCTTCTCCGCTGGGGACAGGCACAGAGAGCAGTGTCAATGACTGGAGAAATTTGATCCGGCTTTCCTTGCAGAAGTCCTTGAACACTCTGACATCTTGAGCAAAACCATGATCAGATATTTTTTCCATTTGTCGTTTTATAAAATGTTTATCTTCGCCCGAATAGCCGCCGGTCAGGTGCAATTTAATTTCCTTAAACCGGCTCTCCCTTTTCAATTCTAAAAAAGCATCCACGAGTATCCCCAGTCCGAAGTATTCAGACATCCTGCACAAATAACCGATGACTGGAGGCTCGAAGGGAAGGGGTGATCTTTCGTACCCGGTAAAATCAATCCCGCCATATATCACTTTTATCTTATCCGCGGGTATCTTCAACTGCTTCTGAGATTGACTGGAATAGAACTGGCTGGCCGTCACGAAGAGGTCGACATCAACCGCTTTTTCAGCCATCAAATTCCAGACCTGACTCTGGTAATGTTCATCCATCAAGTCAACCCATTCATTCTCATCCTGGAGTGAACACACCACACCTGCTCCCAGATCATTTTTAAGCCTGTGGGCCAGCCCGAGTAACAGGGAATTGGAGAGATGGACGACATCCGGAGCGATCTTATTCTTGAGGTGTTGGATGAGATGGTCCAACTCTGAGGCCTGATGCCCCTTTTCCCCCTGAAGCATGGATAGCGTCATTTCTTCGAGTCCGGTGGGGCGCGTTGATCCCGATTTTTTTGCCGCTAAACTCAGTAAAAGAGGGGAATCCAGAAGTCGTTCCATCCATTCAGGCGCATGCCTGTAAAAAGGCAATTTCTCTTTGAGAAAGACATTGATGGCTCCATAAAATACCGGACTATCCACAACATTCTCACCACTGTCCAGACCTGAAGGGAGGTACATCGGTATCTTGACCACATCATGCCCAAGACTAGCCAGGGAGTGGAGTAAAGCGGTATCCCGGAAACAGTTCTGACAGTAGAATTTCATGCCGGATCCGGGGGTCACATAGACCACTTTCACGGTTTTTCTCCGAAGGCATACACTCGTCCGTCGTCGGCCCCGATAATGATGAGTCCCCCGGCCACGGCTGGACAGCCGAAGATGGCGGCTCCGATCTCATAAGACCAGATTTCCTTCCCGTTTTTTAAGTCAACCACATAAAGTCTCCCATCCATCGACCCAAAAACAACTTTATTTCCAGAGATAACCGGTGAACTGTCTACATCATCGCGACTCTGGAAGTCCCAAATTTTTTCACCGTTGTTCCGGTCCACACAATGCAGGTATCCATCCCGTGAACCGATGAGAACACGGTCATTTCCCACGGCTGGAGATGAAAAAAAGGCATCTGGATGATCTTCATCCTCATACTCCCAGACTATTTTTTTCTCATCCGTGTCAATACACACTAATTTATTTCCATAATGTCCAAGGTAAGCTCTATTTTCCACAAGGGCCGCCGAGCCCGGAATGTAAGAGCCTGCCCAAACCTCTCCCATCTTTTTTCCATCAAGGACAGATAAAATGTGGAGCAATTCATCACAGCCGCCGAAGACAACATGAACACCGTCTGTGGCCGGAGCTCCATTGATATAGTTATCGGTCTCGTACGACCAATTCAGTTTTCCTGTGGCCGCATCCAAGCAGTATATTCTGTTGTCATAGCTTCCAACCAATATCAATGTCTTTTGATCTTTCGAGCTTCTCACCCAATTGGCTGAGCCGTAGATAGAGTTAGTGCATTTGTATTTCCATCGAACCTGTCCTGAATGCGCATCCAAGGAAAAGAATTCTCCGCTCAGATTTCCCACATAAATGGCTTCATCCAGGAGCAGGGGTGAGGCTTCTATGTCATCTCCTGTATCGAATTCCCAGACTTTAGCCCCATCTGTCAGGTTTATCGAATACAGTCTTCCGTCGCTCGAACCGATGTAGACTCGTCCAAAACCCAAAACCGGAGACGAGATTATCCATGACTCAGTCTGGAACGACCACAATAAACTCAGCTCATCAGGGAGCTCATCTTTCGCCATTCCAGACAACCTGGAATCTCCTCGATAAATGGGCCAGCTCACTGCCTCAACATCCAGGATCCTTTCTTGGCTTTCTTTCTTCGAGCAAGCGGCCAGCATAACTGGGAGTAAAATCAGGAGTACGATATATCTATATTTTCTCATGTTTCATTCCTCAATTGGTCGCATCTTCAGTCTTTCTCCTATCCCGCCAGGATAGCGCCCCCGTGGGACAGGCCGAGATGCAGTCTCCGGCAACTTTTTTCAGCCCCTGGCTGAGCGGCTCTCCAAACGGTGTCTCGACACGAACATCGAATCCACGCCCCACAAAAGTCAAACCAAGTTTCTCACCTTTCTTTTTTGTGATTTGCACACACAATCCGCATTTAATGCATTTTCCGGGTTCATAAATGACAAGTTCATGCTGGATGTTCCTCTGAAACCTCTTCCTTTCCACGTAGGTAAAACGGCGTTGATTGGCCTGGTATACTTCTGAATACTGCCGCAATTTGCAGGAATCTGGCTTTCGGCAGTCACAGCCAAAGCAGCGTCGCGATTCCCTGATAGCCTCTTCATCTCTGTAGCCATCCTTGAAACCGCCCTGAGGTACTATTCTTTCGTGCTCTTCCGCTTCTTTCATGAATTCGCCGACCTCTTCTTCACGAATCTTTCCCTGCATGGATTGGAATCGCCGTGAAGGGCCGGTCACAGACTTCTTTTCTAAAAACTGGTTCACAGAATAGGCCAGGTTCTTTCCGTGCGCAGATGCCCGGATGGCCATGCGCGCTTCTGAAACGGCATTCCCGCCAGCGAAAACGCCCGGAACACTCGTTTCAAAAGTCTGGGTGTTGATCTTAATGCCCCGGGAGGAGAGCTCGAGTCCTGAAGTCTCAAACACCTTGGGATTTATTTGACCGACAGCCAGTATGATTGCATCGTTGGCCTTTTTCAAATCATTCCATTCCAATTCCTTACCCAGAGAGTGTTCCATCGAGAACTCAACTCCCAACTCTGCGATACGCTCGATCTCCGCATCGAGGACAGATTTGGGCAGGTCCTTATCCGCAATACCATAGCGAAGCATGCCGCCCGGTTGGGTGTTCTTGTCGAACACATGACAGGCATGGCCGTCCTGACGAAGGTAATAGGCTGCAGAGAGGCCTGTCGGCCCTGCTCCGATGATGGCGACTTTTTTCCCGGAATTGGCTTTGGATGCGGGATAGAAGGGGGATTTTTGAGCCAGGTCCACATCCGCCACATACCCTTTTAAAGAACAGATCGAAAGAGCACTGTCATACGACTTTCGATGACACCCATTCTCACAGGGAGCCGGACAGATGCGTCCCAAAACTGCAGGCAGGGCGATATCTTTCTTCACCGTTCTGATCGCCTCCTCAAGCTGTCCCTCCTCTATCTGCCTGATCATCAGCGGAATGTTCATATGGGCTGGACAGGCGCGAAGGCACGGCGCGTCACAATCACCAACATGTTCACTCAATAAGAAATCCAAGGCATCCTTCCGCGCCCCCCTGACTTTTTCATTTTCGGTCTCGACCTGCATCCCCTCGGCAACAGGGGCTGAACATGAAGGGAGCAGTCGATCTGTGTTGACCTCATGGACGACACAGATCATACAGGACGTAAACCTTTCGTATCCGTTTAAATAACACAGGGTGGGTATGTCAATACTCAATTCCCTGGCAGCATCCAGGATCGAGCTGTCTGCAGGAACAGTAACCTTCTGATTGTTGATGGTTATTTGGATGGACTTCATGTGACGTTCACCGATTCAGTCGGGCACACCTGTTGGCAGGTCCCGCATTTTGTGCATTTTGTCTGGTCGATCATGTGTCTTTGATAAGGTGTGGCCGAGATCGCCCCGGTCGGACACTTCTGGGCACAGACTGTACAGCCGATGCATGTCTCATCGACGGTATAGGTGATGAGTGCCTTGCACCTCTTGGCCGGGCATGTTCCGTTCAAATGGGCCTCATACTCTTCTCTANNGATTCGGGGCTGTTTTCCCCAGGCCGCAGAGACTGCCTTGTTTTGTTTTATGTGCGATTTCCTCCAGCTTCATCAAATCTTCCTCTGTTCCCTTGCCGGCACACAGGTCCTCAAGAATGCGAAGCATGTGTCGTGTGCCTATTCTGCAAAACGTGCATTTCCCGCAGGACTGGTTTTGAGTAAAAGAGAGAAAATACCGAGAGATATCCACCATACAGTCCGAATCATCCATGACCAATAATCCACCCGAGCCCATCATTGCTCCGACCTTGGTCAGGTCTTCGAAGTCGACTCTGGTGTGTGCCAGTTCAGCCGGNNCCGCCGATCTGGACGGCTTTGAATGGCCTCTCATTTTCGATGCCGCCACCGATGTTCTCGACAATCTCTTGAATCGTGATCCCCATCGGGACTTCGATAAGCCCTCCGCGGGCAATTTTTCCGGCCAAGGAAAAGACTTTGGTTCCTTTACTGCGCTTTGTGCCCAACTGGGCAAAGGCATCCGCCCCGTTTCGGATGATCCAGGGCACTGTGGCAAACGTCTCACAATTGCTCACCAATGTCGAATGATCCCAGAGTCCTTTATCCGAAGGATAGGGCGGCCGATAGCGGGGATTGCCCCGCTGTCCTTCTATGGAGGCGATCAAC
>JABAOH010003132.1_pt4 | contig 11416 bp, 10 predicted proteins | sample 7062181 | NCBI WGS metagenome assembly JABAOH01 (sample SAMN14538630, study PRJNA623070) | marine sediment metagenome | biome: marine biome [ENVO:00000428]; feature: marine pelagic biome [ENVO:01000023]; material: deep marine sediment [ENVO:00002113]; isolation source: pool of 5 deep marine... | reverse complement strand
CTTTTACTGGAAAATATCTGCGCAACAAGAAAAAAGGAATATACGTATGCGCTGGTTGCGGCAACAAACTATTTTCTTCGGACACAAAATTTGATTCAGGCACCGGCTGGCCGAGTTTTACCTCTCCGATCTCCGAGAAAAGTCTCGAAATGAAAACCGATAATAGTTTGGGTATGCGTAGAACTGAGGTTTTGTGTAGCCGGTGCGACGGACATGTTGGACATGTTTTCAAGGACGGCCCCAAACCCACGGGTCTTCGTTTCTGCATCAATTCAGTAGCACTCCGTTTCAAGGAACAAAAGGATTCCACTCAATCGAGCTTGCACAGCACTCAAGACACTTGAAGTCGAAGACAAACCCTTCAACGCGCCTGCAATCTACGACAGAGTTAGGATACCTCGCGCATAATCATCGTACGTGTTGATTCGCTTCGAGGCTTTGGATACGCTGACGAACCGCAGTTTTTCGGTTACGACGGACGCATGCTTGAAATACCCGGCAACCGAGACCAAACGCCACCAGCAACATGGTTGCACTTAGGAAGAATGGAGCAGCCAGACCTGCAAATTGAAAAACAAAGCCACCTATTAGTGGTCCTGGAACCCGTGCGATGCTACTCACAGACTGGGCCACACCCAAAATGCCTCCTTGTTCGTCCGGGGAGGTTCTTTTTGAAATAAAGCTTGAGACAGTCGTATTCATAGTTCCAATGCTGAAAGCTATCAACGTTATTGAAGCAAGAAAAATCGAAATATTTGGAGTCAGGGGCATGAGAAACATACCCATCATCATGAGCAGCGATCCGAAGGCTATGAGTTTTTCTTCGCCAACACTCCTCACCAGTATTCCAATTAGGAAGCCTTGCAGAACAATCTGAACGAGCCCAACGTAAACGAAAACATATGACATCTCAGTCTCTTCGAAGCCGAAAAATGATTTTCCAAGTAGAGGTGAGACTACAGGTATAGCAGAAAACGCCAGGGTTATTATAAAGAAGATGACAAGCGTGGCACCTATCAGTGGCTTCTGAAGTGCATCAAGAAGTCTGCGCAAGTAACCTGCAGTCGGGGCTGGTTCTATTCGAGTGTCCTTATTTACGATTTTAGTTGGCTCTGGGAGGAACAAGAAAACGAAAAGGAAGTTTAATAACGCAAGAGCAAAAGCGGCGAAGCCAGGCGCTGAGAACCCGTAAACGCTGAGGAACCCTCCTATAGCAGGTCCGATTATGAACCCTGCGCCGAACGCCGCTCCTACTCTGCCTATTCCTTTGGCCCTTTCCTTTTCGCTGGTTATGTCTGCTATGTAAGCTTGGGCTACTGCTGATTCCGTAGCCATTCCAGCTATCATCCTCGAGAGAAGCAGAATAAGAAACGAATTTGCCAGTGCAAAGAGGATGAAGCTTAAGCTGGAGATCAGGATTGATAGGAGTAGAACGGGTCTCCTTCCCGCATTGTCTGAAAATCTTCCGAGAATTGGAGAGAAAATAAACTGCATCATAGAAAATGAGGCTACGAGAACACCCAACGCGGCGGGTCCTGCCTGGAAGGTCTCAGCGTAGAATGGCAGGAGAGGAATGATCATCCCAAATCCAGTTATGTCTATGAAGATGGTCATAAAGACCACGAAGGTAGGAGACAGCATCCTTCTAATCGATCCAATATTTTTCAAATCGAGGCCCTGCCCATTTTGCAGTTTCTGATTGAAACCTATTTGATTTTTCTCGCTCCTCCAACGTATGTTACTAGATTCATAGGCGAAATCTTGTAGTCTTCTAGAGAGACAGATACTTAAGTCTATGTTGCTGTTGTGTGACAGTCACATACAATTGCGCGCATTGCCGGTTGGTTTGTCAGGTGTATGAGCGAAAACGTCACGCACAGCCGATAGTGGAAGAATAAGCAACAGGACAAGACAGAGATTTCTCGCTTTCATTTTTCTTGGTTGATTCATATGATTATTTGAGTGTCTGTTGCTGTGTGATAACAGTCACATAGACTTATGAGGCTCTTTTGTAGATTACAGGTAGGCTATGATTAGAAGAACTTGCGCGAAAAATGAGGCTAAGAAAGATGGATGTTTTTGAGGCTATTCGAACTCGACGAAGCATAAGAAAATACCAAAATAAATCTGTCGAGAAGGAGAAGTTGCTGAAGATTATTGAGGCAGCTAGGCTGGCGCCGTCGACGCTAAACCGCCAACCTTGGAGTTTCATACTGGTGACAGATCCCGAGGTAAAGGAAAAACTGAGGACCGCTTGCAACCAGGACTGGTTTGCGCCTGTGATAATCGTGGAATGCGCCTTTCCGGAAAAGGCTTGGGTTAGAGACGATGGAGAAGAATACTGGAAGTTGGATGTCGCCATTGCCGCGCAGAATCTGGTTCTTGCTGCTTGGGCGGAAGGACTCGGAATTTGCTGGATTGGTGCCTTCAGAGAAGAGGAAGTGAAGAGGATTCTGGAGATTCCCGAGGAAGCGCGTGTGCTTGTTATGACAGCCTTGGGTTACCCCGCAGAAAAGAAAGGCCCCGTGACCAATCGGAAACCCTTGGAAGAAATAGTCCATTATGATCATTGGTAACATGGAACCCGCATGGATAGCTAACCTCAAAATTCGTCAATTGCATGATGGACGTTGAGGGTTGCAAGAACCAAAATGTTTCCAAGAAAGCATAGGGGAGCATACTATACAAATAAATAATGGAAAATACAAATAATTTATTCTGGGTAAGCGAAAAAATGAAAGATACTCTTTTTCCTAGGGCTCGCCCCCTGTTTATTGTTCTGGCGTTTTTGCTGGCAAGCCTGATTTATTTTAGGATTTCACTCTCCAAAACATTATTTGTGCTACTTTTCTATGTTTATGGTTCAGTTCCTTTTGCTCTAATTTTCACCTATGTTATCAAGGGTAAGATAATCTATGAAAAGGGGACTGGGAATGTTGGAGTTGCCAACGCTTTTTGGGTCGGCGGTCTACCTGCTGGTTTTATGACGGTGGTAGGCGAAACATCAAAAGCATTACTTCCATTGTTTGTATCCAACTATACTTCTGATGGTGACTTAGTCACCTCTCTTGTGTTCGTGTTTTCCGCCATACTCGGTACCAATTTCTCTGTGTTTCTTAAGGGCAGAGGAGGTATGGGAAGAACTGTTTTGATATGTACATTGCTGATATTGGCTCCAATTTCAGTTCTTATCTTGGCAGCAACATGGTTAATCGTGTACAAAATCAGCAAGAACTCTTACAATTCCTCTATGATCAACAATTCTCTCATACCCGTTATCCTTTTTTCTGTAGAACAAACCATACCCTTTGCCGTTTTTGGGATAGCAGTAGCAATTCTATTCTATCTCAATTTTGACAAAAGCAGAGACGAAATTGCACATTACAAGGCTACAAACAAGTTTAGGGAACTTTTCGCAAGAGATAGATACATCAGAAATGTGACCGATGTCGGGGATTCAAAGGTTGGAGCCAGGGCAAGTAGATTGGGCTATCTGAGCAAGAACGGGTTCAGAATACCTGAGACATACGTATGCACCTTCAGAGCGTATGAAGAACATGTTTCTGGAAGAAATCAGGTCTTGGAGATTTTGGAGAAAGAAGTTGAGAACCTGATAGATAGTAACAAGCATTTTGCCATAAATCCTTCAGCAAGCATGGAAGATGCGGCGAGCGACTATTATGGTCGATGTAGGAAATATTTGAACTTGAAGGGCTCAAGACCCATCGTTGAGGCCATAGAGGACATATGGCGGTCCACCAGAGCCAAATGCGATCAAGAGGCTAGACCAGCAATAATCATTCAAGAAATGGTAGACCCGGAAATCTCAGGCGTAGTCTTCACAAAAAACCCCGTAAATGGAATGAATGAAGTCTTAATAGAGTCGGTTTTAGGTTTCAAAGATGTACCATCACAGGAAGAAACAACACCGGATCGGTGGGTCTACAAATGGGGAAAATGGATTGAAAAACCTGAGGACAAAGAAACCGTCCCCCCGATAATATGTGAGATTGTTGCACAGGCCAAGAGAATAGAAAAGAAATGCGGAAAGCCGGTGAGTTTGGAGTGGGTGTACGATGGGAAAGAAACTTACTGGCTACAACTTCGAGAAATCAAATTGAAGAACATTGATCTTTATTCTAACAGGATATCCAAAGAATTTTTGCCAGGTATCATAAAACCGCTTATCTGGTCAGTAAACATACCCGTGGTGAACACTTCTTGGAAAAAATTGTTCATGGAGCTCATCGGCAAAGATGCAAGAAACATAGACATAAACAACTTGGCAAAGCCCTTCTATTATAGAGCGTACTTCAACATGGGTGTGGTAGGGGACATATTTGAACTTCTGGGAATGCCCCGAGAATCCGTAGAACTATTGATGGGAATTCAGGTTGCAGGAAGAGAAAAACCAAAGTTCAAACCAGGCGCCAAAACCTTCAAGTATTTACCCAAGATTATCCTCTTCGCTCTAAAGAAAATCATCTACGAAAAAGAGATAGAGAAATTCTTGACAAAACAAAGGAAAAAATATGAGTATTTTGGCTCCCTGAACATTGAGAAACTGGATGCAAGAGAGACTCTGCGGCGCATAGGTGAGCTAGTGAAAGCAAACAAAGAGACCTCGTACGTTGTCATAATCGCACAACTGCTTATGGGTTTCTATAACGCTATGCTAAAGAGACAATTGGAGAGTATCGGCGTAGGTATCGAAGCAATTGATTTTGATCACGTAACACAAGAAGTAAGGGATATTGATCCAAATTATCACTTGTCGATCCTACATGATAAATATGACGCGTTGGCTCAACATCTAAAGCATGAAATGAAAGGGATGAGTTACGAAGATCTCTCCAAAGAATCTGAAATGAAAGAATTCAAGGAAGAAGTTGAAAGATTCTTGCTCAAGTTTGGACACTTAAGCGATAGTGGAAATGACTTTTCTACCTTAACCTGGAGAGAAACGCCTGAAACTATACTGAAAATGATAGTGAGTCTTGAGAAATCGAAGGCTGCAAAAACTGGCAAAGTAGATATTCATGCCCTGGTGAAAAGCCCGATCAGGGGCGCGTTTCTCAAATTTACATATAGAAAGGCATCGAGCTACAGAGAATTTAGAGAGCGAATATCTTTTGTTTACAGCTACGGGATTGGTCTATTTAGGCCCTATTTCCTACATCTCGCGAAACTCTTCAAAGAAAATGGTTTCATAGAAAAAGAACAAGACATATTCTATTTGAAACTAGAAGAAATAAGACGCATAAGAGAACTAGGAACCATGCCTGTTGAATACAAGGTCAACCTGAAAAAAAGGAAGACAGAAATCATCAAATATGAGGACATAATTCTCCCGGACATAATATACGGAGACTCTCCTCCTGTTCCGTTGACAAAGAACAAAGTATCTAGCAAGTTGAAAGGACTGCCTACTTCAAGAGGATATTGCAAAGGTATAATAAAGGTCGCAAGAGGCATACAGGATTTTAACAAGATAAAAGATGGAGACATACTAGTAATACCCTATTCAGATATTAGTTGGACCCCTCTGTTTACAAAAGCCAAAGCGGTAATATCTGAATCTGGTGGAATGCTTTCTCATTGCTCAATAGTGGCAAGAGAGTATAACATTCCTGCAGTTGTTTCTGTAAAAGGCATCACAGAGCTTAAAGACGAGACGCCAGTGGCAGTAAATGGCTACACCGGAGAAGTCTCGATTATCGAACGTCCACGAACTGAATCAAGGTCGAAATCAACAATACCAACATATGGTGCCCATGACGGGGCGCCTGAACCTGCGCGCGCGCAAGCTTGAGCAGGCATACTGAAATGTACGCAAGCTTGATCTCCACACAAAGTAAAGGCTGCGCTCGCAAGGCTATTTTCTTTTGATTCTGAGCTTTAGAAGAATTTTTGATATCCTCTTTTTCGTTCGTTCATGCCTTGCTTTCTTTGCTTTCTTATATGCTTCTGTTCTCCTGAATTTCATAAATTCTTGTATCTCAGGAATGAGGGCAAACCAATAAATGGCGTTTACAGCAATGGCGTAAGCTGAGAATTGACTTGCTCCACTGGTCAAAAGAGTCCATGGGATGAGGTATATTGGCATGGAGAGGTATGCGATAAAAACGTCATCCATCACAAACAAACCTATTCCCGTACTTGAGGCTAAGGCTATAGGAATCGAGGTCCAATCGAAAAATATCAGGCTTCCTAGAAGACATGAAAGGCCTCTTCCTCCTCTAAATTTATAGTAAACCGGGAAATCGTGCCCGAGAATAATGGATGTGGACAGAAGATAAGCATATGCTTGAGAATCAAGGCAATTCAAAGCTACTGCAATTGGTATCGCCGCCTTCAATAGGTCTAGGATGCTAGTGATTACTCCATATCTAGCTCCTGCTCGGGCTCTTATTGTTGTGGCACTTACCGAGCGAAAACTGAAGTATTCATTTGTTCCTTCCACCTGAACCGTTGAACGTTCAAGGTTTTCTCCTGGCAATACAAGTTTTCCGATTATTCGAGTGAATGATATAGAACCGATAAGATACCCAGAAAAGAAGATGATCAGCGATAGTAGTGGCACCATGAATGGAATTATCTTCTAATTCTATCTAAATATTTGCACCCGCCGAGTAAGCGCAAAAGAATAGGAATGCTCGCATGCATTCACCCCAACCAGGACAAATGAGCCGTTAAAATGGTGGCGTGTACATCTTTCTGTTAACTTGAGGGGCTTCTCCACCAAGTTATGACCATTGTCTATAATCGCCTTGGTGTTACTTATGCGCGCGCATAGCCTCTCTAGTGATCTATGTCTGTGTAGCCATAACATGGAATTATTATAGACTAACAGTTCGCAGATCATGTGTGCATGAGAAGGGGGAATGAATGGGTGTCGCTACGCAGTTTTCAGAGTTGGCTTGCGGAGTTCCCTGCGAACTAGAACATAAAATAAAGCAGTATAGATCGCCATAATAGGAGCCGCAATGATTCCTAGCACCATCAACACTCTGGCGATGTCGTTTGAAATCCACTGCAACAGAAATCTCAGGAAACTCGGCAACACGTCCGCAAGATAGGCAAAATCAAATGGAAAAACCATAAAGAGCCAAGCAATGGCCACAGTGACAAGGATGGCCCCAAATACGTCAAAGAGACGAACAAGGTTCTTGCGGCCAAACAACCCTTTCAAGGCAGTTGAAACAATCCCCTGCGTCAGAGACCCATAGAACAAGAGCATCTCCAAAGTGGCGAATTTTGAAGTAAAAAAACCTGTTGACCCCGTCTGGTGAGCAACGAAATACCACACAATCAAGAGGCCAATCGCAACTCCAACGATGTTTCCGACACGCTCAGAATATGGGATAACGTCTTTCTTAGCCTCTGCCTCCGCACGTCTAGCAAACCAGTTATTGGTCGCTTCTGTCCCGCTCAAGATGATTTCATCTCTGGAGGATGCTTGTCCTTAATGCCTGACAATTTTCAAGATTTAAGCCTTACGGCATTCTTCTTTCTTCAACTTTTGCTTGCGCATGCGGCGCGCGTGCATCCAATACAATCCCCTCGCGCAAAGAGCATGCGTGCGCTAGAAGATTTTACCGTAGTCGAAGTTATCTTCTAAGAGGAAATCAGTGTATTTTGTGACTTCTACTTGTTGATCCATTAAGTTCTTTATCGGCGTAACGCCCTTTCTATCTCCCAAAATTATGGCTCCGACGATCCTACCTTGTTGCAAAACGATTTTCTTGTAGACGCCCCTTTCTTCGTCGATTTTTTTGATTTCTTCATACTGAGACCCCTCTGGGTTGACTAGCCCCATGGAAGTTAGGTCTATACCAACAATCTTCAATGTATTGGATGGGATCGTGCCTTCATAGGCCTGCTTTTCCTTTTCCAACATGTTCGTGGCTGCTATCCTTGCTTGTTCCATCGCCGCTGGAATAATGGCGTAGACTCGTCCATCAAATTCAGCTACGTCCCCGGCAGCATAGACGTCGTTAGCGCTGGTTTGCAGGTACTGATCAACGACGACGCCTTTTTCTACCTTGATCCCGGCCTCCGCAGCCAGATCCGTGTTAGGCCTCACTCCCGCAGAAATCAAAACGAAGTCGCCAGAAAGTTCTTTTCCATTGTCAAGTAGAATACCAGAAACCGTTTCTTTACCCAAAATTTCCTCTGTTGTGGCCCCTAACACGATTTTTATGCCACGAGTTTCAATTCGGTCTTTCAACATCATTGCTCCATCCTGATCGAGTTGCCTTGGCAGCAATCTCGGGAAGATTTCTACAACCTCAACTTGCTGGCCCAGTTTTCTTAGGGATGTGGCAAATTCCAAACCAAGAAGTCCGCCTCCTATGATGATGGCCTCCCTTGTTTTCTTTGTATGTTCCTTTACGGTTAGGGCGTCTTTCATAGAGCGGAGAGTGAAAACACCGGTTTTTTCTACGCCCCTAATGGGCGGCACAAACGGGTGCGCCCCGCTTGCAAGGAGAAGCCTGTCATAGTCTACCCTTAAGCCGTCTTCCAGTAGGAGTTCCTTCTTGGCAGTCTCAATGCCCACTACTGTCTTGCTCAAGTGGACCTTGATACCCCTTTTTTCGTACCACTTCTCAGAAAACATGCAAATTTCTTCAGGCTTCGCTTCTCCAGATAGAACCTCATATAACCTCGGACGAGGATAGTAAAAGTAATTTTCATTCGTATAAACGGAGATCCTGGTTTTGGGATCGCCTTCTCTTATTGTTCTTGCTGCTGTAACGCCAGCCAATCCACTTCCAACAATAACTACTTTCATAGCGATACTTCCAAGTTGCATCATGATTTGCATGCATGTGCAAAGGGCTTACTTTAATCATTCTACATTTGCGCATACGCGCGGATTAGCTCTGTCAGCCTAGCCATTTTCGCACCAGATGCGATCATCTCTTCAACCGCTTTTTCGCTGTCTTCTCTGTTAACTCCGCGAGTTGCATCCAACAACAATACGGTCTCAAATCCCAGTTTGATAGCATCAATCACAGTGTTCTTCACGCAGTAGTCGGTTGCAAGTCCTCCAACAAAAACCCTCTTTATAGCTTTCTTTCTTAAGTCATCTTCCAATTCGGTTTGGTCAAATCCAGAGTAAGCCTCTTTAGACACATCCGTCGCTTTCGATATTATCCTCACTTTGTCCGGGAGCTCCAAATCTGGATGAAACTCCGCCCCTTCGCTTCCTTGTATACAGTGAGGAGGCCATCTGCCTCCATGCGCCTTGAAGGATATGTGATTATCGGGATGCCAATCCCTCGTAGCGTAGATCTGCGCTCCGGCCTTCATGAATTTCCTGATGTAATCATTTAGGATTGAGACTACTTCATCACCCTCTGTAATCGGTAGAGCTCCCCCAGGGCAAAAGTCTCTTTGAACATCAACAATGATAAGCGCGTCCTTCTCATCTATCCTAAACTTCATAATGACTACCTCTCTTTTTATGCAAGCTCAAGTCCCTTTCTTCTTATACAATAGTTGCAGACTAGTCTACCGTCTTTTGTCCGAACCATTTCATGCTCACTACATTCTTCACAAAAGAGATTTCCACACTCTCCGCAAAAGCTTTGATTATCACTTTCAAGAAGGGGTTCTTGGCAGAAAGAGCAATAGTTCACCCTATGCACTTTCTCCAGGATTCTTAGAATCTTTCTCATGTCCTCTGCCATATTATTGCCCCCTCATTTATTGCCGCCTCATGTAGGGTTGTTCTAAAATTCGAGAAATATGGGTCAGTGGGGTTTTGACGATGAACTAGACGACTGGTAAACTCAAGATAACAAGCATAATGCTTTGTACAAAAGTCCTGACACTCCTCTTTGAATAGCCTTCCCATTGTTTCCTTGTTCAAGGGATAGAATGTTCCTTCATTCTTCTTTTTGCGCGCGCACATGCAGGACTCCCGAAGGTCTAGCCAATGCATGCATGCTCCACTAATTATCCTTTGCGCAGGAGGAGTTCTTTCTTATGTATCGCCAACGCTCTTGTACCATCTATCGTGAGGGAAATAGGATCGCGTTTGGGAAACGAATCGGTGAATGGGTTGACGTATCTTTCTATGAATACTCTAACTTCCTTGGAGTCGAAAAGACGGTGAGGGCGAAGGCCCTTTTCAAAATGAATATCAGCCAGCCAGTAGAAGCGCTCCTCCGGCTCCAGCGCATAGGGCACGGCTTGACGTTTTATCCTGATGTAAATTCGCCCATAGTTCACGCGTTTAACAGCCACTACTTGTTTCTCTGACTCGTGAGAAATCTCACACCCAGCATCGTCGAGTATAGTTTTTATTGACTCTGGACGTATCCTAATTTGCATTGGAACACACCTTCTCAAATACTATGAACGAGCGCACCCGCCACATTAAAGACTTTGTGAAGCTTCAGATTAAACGTTTCCATGCACGCGTACATGCACGCGCATCGCTGAAATAGGTCAAAATGTGCGCGCGCACATAGGCATGAGCTGGCTACTTCTTAAATAAACAATGCACACGCTACAAACCTAGTTGCACGCGACTGCTTGGAGAACGGTCATGTGAACGATACGTCTTTCCTCAAACTCTTTGAAGAGATCTTTGAGCTGTGCTTGAAGGAATTCTTTGGTAATCATCTCTCTCTTTTCTATGGTTTCGTGTTCGTATTTTTCTACGAAGTCACCAATTGTCAATGGATCTTTGTGCTGGTATGTTAGGATTGTAGGCGTCACTATCACCAACCGTCCGTTTTGACTTAAAACTCTATGCCATTCCTCGAGCGCGATCTTTAGGAAATCCTTTTTCGGAAGGTCTATAACCACTAGGAGGTCGCAGAAGTTGTTCTTCAAAGGTATGTTGTCGTAGGTGCCGTCCAAGAGTAGGAGATTTTCAAGGTTCAGTTTCACTGTCACCGAACTTGGCTTAACAAGGTATATCTTTCTCCCAGGCGCTTTATCATGAAGCGCGTAAATCATTCGCTCGTGTATCGGTGAATATTTTGGAATAATGTGGACAATGTTTCCCTGTCCGCTCAACTCATCTGTGATTACACTGCAGAGGCTATCAATAGGGTTTGTGTTGGGAGGAAGTTTGGTAAGGTACTGCCCATAGAAGCTATGGATGGTCTTGATGGCTTCCATGATCATATATTCGAGCTCTTTCCTTCCCTTGCTACCAAGACTGTAAACCCTCTTTCGAGGCCCTAGTGGACTTCTCTCCCAGCGGGCTTCAAGCAATCCCTCCTTCATCATCTCGTTCAGGATCCTGTAAAGACGAGTAATCTCAATATTAATGTCTGCAGACAAGAGCTCTTTATGAATCCTATACCCGTAGAATTCTCTATCACCGAACATCTTCAGAATGATTCTCCTGAGATCCACCGTTCTCATGAACTTCAAGCCTCACTATGTGAATTTT
>JABAOH010004733.1_pt7 | contig 11418 bp, 17 predicted proteins | sample 7062181 | NCBI WGS metagenome assembly JABAOH01 (sample SAMN14538630, study PRJNA623070) | marine sediment metagenome | biome: marine biome [ENVO:00000428]; feature: marine pelagic biome [ENVO:01000023]; material: deep marine sediment [ENVO:00002113]; isolation source: pool of 5 deep marine... | reverse complement strand
CATCAGTGCACGCGGACCTCCAGATAGCGTCCCGCGCGGGTGCGAAAGCGCCAGCGATCGTTACCGGTCGGCTCGAGCGACGTCTCGATGGCGGAGGGCAGCGCCACGTGCGCCATCTCGCGGATACCGTCCGGCGTCCACTCGAGCAGCCGCAGCGCGCGGTGGGATTGATCCGGCAGCAGAAAGCGGTCGCGATCGGTGTAGGGCACGACGCGGCCGAGGCCGAGCTCGCGACTGCCGATGGCGTGCGTGCTGACACCGCCGATCTCGGCAAAACGCGTCAGGGTCGGTGCGGTGTATCGGTACAGGCGCAGTCGGCCGCCGATGTGCGGGGTGGCCACCAGCGCGATGTCGAGACGGCCATCGCCGTCGAAGTCACCGACGCCGAGGGGATTCAGCCAGCGATAGGACTGGCCGAGAAACGGCGTCATGGCTTTGCGCGCGATGCCATCGCCCGCCACGGCGTAGACCGCCAGCGAGGCGCCGCGTGCCGCATCGGTCTCCACGACCAGGATCTCGTCCTCGCCGTCCCCATCGAGATCGGCCAGTCGCGGCGCCAGATCCTCGAAAACCCGCGTCGCCGGCAGCGTGTGCACGAGCATCCCGCCGCCGCGGGTCTCGACGGCGAGCTGCGAGGCCTCGATGCCGTCGCCGAGAACGGCGTGGTCGTATCGGGACGTGGGACCGGCAAGCCATGCGGCGGCGATGTTCGCGCTGCCGCGCGCGACATGGCTTCCGGGCAGCTGGTCCGGTCGGCGCTCGACGGTGGCCGCCGGCTCCGGCGGCTCGGCCTCGTGGAGCTCGAGCACGGCGCTGGCCGCGGCCGCGCTCGACACGGCCGCCAGCGCGACGCACATGGCGATGGGCGCGATCACGGTGAAAATCGCTCGAAGGCTTCGGCGAAGTCCGGGTGCCAGCGCGACAGCGCCGGACGGTTGTCGATAATGTCTCCGGCAGCCCAGAGAATGCGCTGGCGGTCCATCTCCGGGGTTGTCTCGTCGTCGGGGCACAGAATGTAGAAGTCGCCGCGCTCGAGGGCGGTCATCATGACGTCGATGACCTGGTCGGGCAGCCACGCGCCCGGTGCGTGCGCACGCTTGCCGGTGGTGGTCCAGCCGGGGATGAGCAGATGGGCCGATATCCGGCAGTCGTCGCGATTGCGAAGCTCGTGCTGCAGACACTCGNNCCCTGCTTGGAGCCCGTGTTGACGATCATCGACGCCGCCGTCTGTTTCAGCATCGCCGGCAGGAAGCACTGAACACCGTTGATGACCCCCCACAGGTTGACGTCGATGGCCCGCCGCCATTGGTCGTACTGATCCCAGCAGTGCCCCGTGGTGCGGGTCACGGCGTTGTTCATGAGCAGCCCCACCTCGCCGAAGGCTTCGAAGACGGTGTCCCGCAAAGCTTCCATGTTGGCCATGCTGGCGACGTCGGCACGCACCGTTATCACGTCGCTGCGCTCGGCGAGCGCGGCCACCTGCTCGCGCGCGGCCTCGAGCTCCGCGGCGTCGATATCGACCATGCACACCTTCATGCCGCGCTCGGCGAAGCGCCGGCAGGCGGCGAGACCGATGCCGCTCGCGGCGCCCGTGACGACGGCGCTGCGGCCGGGCTCGAGTGCAGATTGAGTCATGCGAAGAACCTCCTCGGTTGTCGATCAATCCAGGTGCGTGGCGAGGAACGCCGGAATGCGCTCCTCGAGCCAGTAGCGCGGACGCCACGGCAGGCTTCCGTGAACGAAGCCCACATGGCCGCCATGGGCACTCAGCTCGAGCCGCGCGCTCGGGGAGAGCTCTTCGCGGCGCGGCACCGCGTCCGGGGTCATGAACGGATCGTCCTCGGCGTGCAGCATCAGCGTCGGCACCCGAATGCGCTGCAGATACTGGCGGCTGCTCGCCCGCGCGTAGTAGTCGTGCACGTCCCTGAAGCCGTGCAGCGGCGCGGTGACGGCGTCGTCGAATTCCCAGAAATCGCGGCTGCGCTGCGCGCGGGCGAGATCGATGGGGCTCGCCGTGTGCGCGAACTTGCGCCCCAGCTTGCGGCGCAGCTCGCCAATCAGCCGGCGCTGGTAGATGCGCGACAGACCGCTGGTGAGACGATCGGCGGCGCGCGAAAGGGTGTAGGGAACCGAGACGGCCGCGGCGGCCGCGATCGGTGCTCCGGCGCCGCGCTCGCCGAGCCACTTCAGCAGAACGTTGCCGCCGAGGGAGTAGCCGACGGCGGCCATGACGGGGATGTCGCCCCTGGCGCGGAGCGTTTCGACGACCTCGGTCAGATCGCCGGTATCGCCGGAGTGATAGGTGCGCGGCAGGCGATTGGGCTCGCCGCTGCAGCCGCGAAAGTGCATCAGCACGCCGCGCCAGCGCCGCGCGTGGATCGCGCGCAGAATGCCGCGTGCGTACGGCGAGTCGCTGGATCCCTCCAGGCCGTGCAGCACCAGCACCAGGGGCCCCTCGCTTCGCGGCGTCCAGTCGAGGTCGACGAAGTCGCCGTCTTCGAGCTCGATGCGCTCTCTGGTGAGCTCCAGTGCCGGCGCGCGCCGGAAAAGCGGCGCGTAGAGCGTCTGCAGGTGCCCGGATCTCAGCCACCAGGGCGCTCGAAAGTCGCTGCGCGTCGTCGGGGCGGCGCCGGCGCTCACGGCTCAGCCGGACTCGTCGTGCAAAGAGTAGGGCAGGGTTTCGAGGGTCAGCCGGGAGCCGTCGCGAAGCACGAGGCCCGTGTCGGGCAGATCCTCGGCGATCTCGATGGGCAGCACCGCGAGCACCTGGAAGCCGCCGCCGGGCGCGGCGCGGGCGTTGACGATCTGGGCCTTCGGCGAGGCCGCTTCCCCGGCAGCTTCCAGCGTCTCGCCGGGAGCGACGGCTGCGCTGCCATTCCAGCGCGCCCGGTACATGCGGCGCTTGATGCGCCCCAGGTGCTGGGTGCGGGCAACGATCTCCTGGCCTACGTAGCATCCCTTGGTGAAGCTCACGCCGCCGATGCGATCCAGGTTGATCATCTGCGGCACGAAGGCGTCGCTCGTCTCGGGCCCGATGCTGGGAATACCCGCCTCGATGTCGAGCAGCTCCCAGGCATCGGCGCCGGCGGGTGCTGCCTCGCTGCGGCAGTCGTTCCAGAGGGCATTCAGCGCCGGCGCGTCGCCGAGGATCTCGTAACGCGGGCGTCGCCCGGGTGCGCGGATCACCGTGAGTCCCTCGAGCGAGTGAATGTGGTCGGGTGTCTTCGGCAGGCGGCCGATGCGATGGCGCAGACGGGCCTCGCACCTGTCGCCCACCACGCCCATGCGCATCCACGCGTCGCTGGCGTTCTCGAGAGTGACCCGCGTGCGCAGCACGTACATGCGCAGGCGCGCAAGGGTCGGCTCGATCAGCGACCCCGGAAGCTGAAGCAACAGGCGGTCCGCGTGCCGGAAGACGAGAAAGCACGTCAATACGCGCCCCTTCGGCGAGCACCAGGCGCTGCGCTGGGCGCGATCGGCGCCGACCTCGCCGACGTCGTTGGTGAGCTGTCCCTGGAGGAAGTCCAGCGCGTCTTCGCCGTCGACGGCAATGAGCGCCAGATGGCGCAGATCGAACACCGCGTCGCCCTCGAGGGCGGCCGTGGCCTCGGCGCCGGCGTCGCCGAAGTGTGCGATGCGCGACCCGTCGCCCACCACGTTGGCGGCGTTCAGGTCGGCCGAGCGGATATCACTCATGGCGTTGCACTAGGGCTCGATTTGTCCGCGCACGATGTTCACGATGGCGCGCATGTCCGCATCATCCGGCTCACCGGCGCGCGAGAGCCAGGCGAGAATATCCTGATCGGGCTCGAGAAGCAGGCGCTCGAGCCGGTCCAGATCATCCTCGCCGAGCGAGCGCAGGCCCGAGGCGAGGAATTTCTGCAGCAGCAGGTCGAGCTCGCGCATGCCCCGCCGGCATCGCCAGGCAATGCGTGCGTGGCGCACATCGGATGGCGTCGTAGTCACATTTTTCGCTAAAGGGATCGCGTCACCAGCAGCTTCTTTATCTGCGCGATGGCTTTCGCCGGATTGAGGTTCTTGGGGCACGTCTTGGTGCAGTTCATGATCGTGTGGCAGCGGTAGAGCCGGAACGGATCCTCGAGCGCGTCGAGGCGCTCGCCGGTGTACTCGTCACGGGAATCGGCGATCCATCGATACGCCTGCAGAAGCACGGCCGGGCCCAGATAGCGCTCCGAGTTCCACCAGTAGCTGGGGCAGCTGGTGGAGCAGCAGGCACACAGAATGCACTCGTAAAGGCCATCGAGCCTGGCGCGATCCTCCTTCGACTGCAGCCGCTCCCGGTCGCCGCTGTGCGGAGTCTGGGTGCGCATCCATGGCTCGATGGAGGCGTACTGGGCATAGAACTGGGTCAGATCCGGCACCAGATCCTTGATCACCGGCATGTGCGGCAACGGATAGATGGTGACCTCACCCTTGGTCTCGCCGATCCCCTTGATGCAGGCCAGGGTGTTCGTGCCGTTGATGTTCATGGCGCACGACCCGCAGATCCCCTCTCGACAGGAGCGGCGGAAGGTCACGGTCGAGTCGATCTCGTTCTTAATCTTGATGAGCCCGTCGAGCACCATCGGCCCGCAGGTGTCCAGGTCCACCTCGTAGGTGTCCATGCGCGGGTTCTCGTCGTTGTCCGGGTCCCAGCGATAGACCTTGAAGCGCCGGGTGCGTTTCGCGCCGTCGGGCGCCGGGAAGGATTTGCCCTTCTTGACGATCGAGTTCGCGGGCAGGGTGAATTCAGCCATTCACGCGTCTCCGATCAGTAGACCCGGGCCTTCGGCGGGATGACCTTGGCTTCGTTGGTGAGCGTGTACATGTGCACCGGTCTGTAGTCGATGCGCGGCTTGCCGTGGTCGTGCATCCATATCAGGGTGTGCTTCAGCCAGTTATCGTCGTCGCGGTCCGGATAATCCTCGCGCGCGTGGGCGCCGCGGCTCTCGGTGCGGTTGCGCGCGGAGAACATGGTCGCCAGGGCCTGGCGCAGCAGGTTTTCGAGCTCGAGGGTCTCGAGCAGGTCGGTGTTCCAGATGAGGCTCCGGTCGTTGACGCGGACGTCGGCGAACGAGTCCCACACCTTGTTTATGAGCTCGACGCCTTCGTCGAGCGTGTCGCCCGTGCGGAACACCGCCGCATGGCTCTGCATGACCCGCTGCATGTGCAGGCGAATATCGGCCGTCGACAGCGAGCCCTGGGCGTTGCGCAGCCGATCGAAGCGCGCGAGGGCCTGGTCCTCGCTGCGCGAGGGCACCGGGGCATGCCGGTCTCCGGGCGCGATGATCTCGGTGCAGCGCTTGGCCGCGGCGCGCCCGAAGACGACGATATCGAGCAGCGAGTTGGAGCCGAGCCGGTTCGCGCCGTGCACCGATACGCAGGCGCATTCGCCGATGGCCATCAGGCCGGGGACCACGTAGTCGGGATTGCCGTCCTTGAGCGTCACGACCTCCCCGAAGTGGTTGGTGGGGATGCCGCCCATGTTGTAGTGCACGGTGGGCAGGACCGGAATGGGCTCCTTGGTCACGTCCACGCCGGCAAAAATTCTGGCGGTCTCCGAGATCCCGGGCAGGCGCTCGTGCAGGACATCGGGCCCCAGATGCTCCAGGTGCAGGAAAATATGGTCCTTGTCGGGGCCGACGCCGCGACCTTCGCGGATCTCGATGGTCATGGCGCGGCTGACGACGTCGCGGCTGGCGAGATCCTTGGCGTTCGGCGCATAGCGCTCCATGAATCGCTCGCCGTCCGAGTTCGTGAGATAGCCGCCTTCGCCGCGCGAGCCCTCGGTGATGAGACACCCGGAGCCGTAGATTCCGGTGGGATGAAACTGGACGAACTCCATGTCCTGCAGCGGCAGGTCGGCGCCGAGCACCATGGCGTTGCCGTCGCCGGTGCAGGTGTGCGCGGAGGTGCAGGAAAAATACGTGCGTCCGTATCCGCCCGTGGCCAGCACGGTCATGTGAGCGCGGAAGCGGTGGATGGTGCCGTCCGCGAGATTCCAGGCGATGACGCCGCGGCAGGCGCCTTCCTCGTCCATGATCAGATCGAGCGCGAAGTACTCGATGAAGAACTCGGCCTGGTGCTTGAGGCTCTGCTGGTAGAGCGTGTGCAGGATGGCGTGCCCGGTGCGATCGGCGGCAGCACAGGTGCGCTCTGCGCGTCCCTCGCCGAAATGGGTCGTCATGCCTCCGAACGGACGCTGGTAGATTTTTCCGTCCTCGGTGCGTGAGAACGGCACGCCGAAGTGCTCGAGCTCGATGACCGCGGGCACCGCCTCGCGGCACATGTACTCGATGGCGTCCTGATCGCCGAGCCAATCGGAGCCCTTGACGGTGTCGTACATGTGCCAGCGCCAGTCGTCCTCACCCATATTGCCGAGGGCCGCGCTCATGCCGCCCTGCGCGGCAACCGTGTGGCTGCGGGTGGGGAACACCTTGCTGATGCAGGCCGTAGAGAGTCCCTCCTGGGCGAGTCCGAAGGTGGCGCGCAATCCAGCGCCACCCGCGCCGACGACGATGACGTCATAGGTGTGTTCGACGATGTCGTAGGCCGAGAGCATGAACGTTCCTCAGTTACCGAAGGCGATCCGCAGGACGGCGAACAGGCAGACAGCCGCGAGCAGAAGCGCCACGAGTTTCATCAGCACGATGCCCGTGAGCTTCAGCCACTGCGCGTGCACGTAGTCCTCGAGCACCACCTGAAGGCCGAGCTGGCCGTGATAGAAGACCGCGACGATGAGCGCGCTCATCAGCACCGCGGCCACCGGCGAGCTCAGCCATGCGATCACCGTGCCGTGATCGGCGCTCGCCAGCACGATCAACGACGCCACGAGCCACAGGCTGAGGGGCACCAGCGCCACCGCCGTGAGTCGCTGAAGCCACCAGTGATGCGTGCCCGACTTCGCAGAGCCGAGACCGCGGGCTCTCGCGAGCGGCGTTCGGAAAATCACGAGCCGCCCCCCATGTAGTAGGCGAGGGCCCAGGCGAGAACGGTCATGGAGACGGAGGCCGCGATGACCGCGTGCCCGGATGCATAGGCGGTCTTGAGCTCGAAGCCGAGGCCCACATCCCAGAACAGGTGCCGAATGCCGTTGCACAGGTGATAGAACAGCGCGAAGCTGAAGCCGATCAATACGATGCGGCCCGGCCACGATCCCAGCAGCGCCTGCGCCGAGGCGTACGCTTCGGCACCGGATGCGGCCGCGACGAGCCAGTAGACCAGCACCAGGGTGCCGACGAGGAGGGCGAGACCGCTCGCCCGGTGGGTAATCGACAGCACCGATGTGAGTTGGGGCCGGTAGATCTGCAGGTGAGGGGAGAGTGGACGCTCGCGCTTTTCCATAGGCAAGAAGCCCTGCTGTAACCCTCGTGGTCTCGCCGATTCCGGTGGTGGTCGTCGCCATCGGCGGTGCGCGCCGCTTCCCCCGGATCGGCACCGCGCGCTTACGTTACTTGGTTTACCCGCAAAATCGCAAGACAGCGCCGGGCGCGCGCCGGTCAGAAATCCGAGCAGCGTCCGTTGCGCTCCCAATCGCCGTAGCGCGTGGGCTCCGGGCCCTCGGGCCCGCCGATCTCCTTGGGCGGCGCGCGACGGCCGGCTTTCGGCCGCGGCTCGGCCTCACCCGCTGCCGGCGCCGGCCGGCTGCCTGCGTCATCGGGCTTCTGCACGCGGCGGTTGGAGTCCGACATGATGCGAGCTCTCCTTTTTAAAGGGACCCGTCCGGCACGGGCTTGTGCACTGCACAAATTACAGTATGGAGCCCAATGCCGATTCACGCAAGGGCGCGCGGCGACGGCGTGCCGCGGCCGCGGCCGCTGTCCGGGGGCGGGCGGCGGCGCTAGCCTGGCGAAACCTTCCTCGTCCGTTGGAGGCCCGGTGCGCGACGTCCCCGGCCCCGCGCTGTTCATGCCCCTGCGGCCATCACGCCGGCTCGCGTGGACCTTCGGCGGGCTGCATCTCGGCGCCGTGGCGTGCGCGCTCGGCAACGATCTTGCCATCGAAGTGCGCCTGCTGGTGCTCGTGTGCGTGATGCTGTCCGCCTGGTGCTGCCTGGCGGTGCACGCGACCGCCGGTTCGGCCCGTTCGATCGTGGTGCTCGCGTGGGATAGGCAGGGCCAATGGCGGCTCGTGCAGCGCGACGGCCGGGTGCTCGACGCCTGGCTCGAGCACGGCGCCTACTCGCATCCCATGCTGGTGGCGCTGGCGCTGCGCACGAAGGATCACGGACGGCGGCGCGTGCTCGTTGTCGCCGACAGAGTCGATGCCGATCACATGCGGCGCCTGCGCGTGAGACTGCGCACGACATCGGCGCAGCGCCTTTGATGGGGCCATTGCACCGCGCTGTGTCAACTCCGTCACCGTTCCGTGCAATGTCCGGTGCCTGCGCGCGGCGCGCGTCGATTTCGATCTCAAGGCGGGCGATGCGCGTTCCGATAGATCGGGTAGCGCAATCGTTTCACCTTGTGCGGCACGCGTGTATCGAGGATGCCTTCTTGAGCGAACAACGGGTCGCGACGCTCGATGACAGCCAGATGGTGCTGTGGAGCGCGGAAATTCTCCAGAAAACGGAATTCGAGGTATTCGAGCAGGCGTACCACGCGTGGTACCAGGAGACACCCGAGACGGTTCGCCTCGAGCGCATCTTCGCCGCGTACATGTTCGAGGGCGTGGTGCCGTTCTGGGTACGACAGTTCACGCGCACGACCGTCGAATGCGCTGAGATCGACTTCGCTCGCGAGCACGGGGAGGCGCACCGGTATCTGATCGACGGCCTTCGTGCGGCCTCGGGGACGCTGAGGTGCACCGCCCGTCTCGCGCTCACCCTGTTTCTTCCCTGCCTGGTCTTCCCCTGGAGCGACGCCGAGATCGGCGCGCTGCCCGCCTGATCCAGCATCCACCGCCGGTTCGCGCCGGCGCGCCCGGCGCTGAACGCGCGCGCCCGGATTGGCTACACTGGCGGCCGCTTCGCAGCCGTGAGCGGTCGATCGAATGTACACAGTCGCCGAAGCCCTCGCGCAAGACGGGCCTCTCAAGGACGCCGTCGAGGGTTTTCATGCCCGGCCTCAGCAGCAGGCGCTGGCCGCTGAAATCGAACGTACCCTGGACGAGGGCGGGGTCCTGATCTGCGAGGCGGGCACGGGAACCGGAAAGACCTTCGCCTATCTCGTCGCGGCCGTGCTGTCGGGCCGACGCGTGATCGTGTCGACCGGCACGAAGAACCTCCAGGAGCAGCTCTTTCACCGGGATCTTCCCCGCGTGCGCGATGCGTTGGCGGTGCCGCTGGACAGCGCGCTGCTCAAAGGACGCGCCAACTACCTCTGCCTGCAGCGTCTCGACGTGCACGCGGCCGCGGCCGGGCATCTCGATCCGGCGGTGTCGGCGGATCTGGCGCGCATCCGCGCGTGGGCGGGGCATACCAAAGAGGGCGACATCGCCGAGCTCGCCGAGGTGCCGGAAGGCGCTGCGGCCTGGCGGCTGGCGACATCGACGACCGACAACTGCCTGGGCGGCGAGTGCCCCCGCTTCGACGACTGCCACGTGCTCAAGGCGCGCCGCGCTGCCCAGAATGCCGAGCTGGTGGTGGTCAATCATCATCTGCTGTTCGCCGATCTCGCCATCCGCGAGGCCGGTTTCGGCGAGCTGCTGCCGGGCGCCGATGCCATCATCGTCGACGAAGCCCATCAGCTGCCCGAGCTGGCAACGCGCTTCTTCGGCGTCTCGCTCGGCAGCGGGCAGCTCGGCGAGCTCGCCCGGGACGCGCGCAGCGCCTACGAGGCCGAAGCCGGCGACGTGCCGGATTTTCCGCCGCTCACGGGCGCGCTGGAGGCGAGCGTGCGCGTGCTGACCGATGCTCTGGCGGGTGGCGCAGCACGCCTCTCATGGGATCAGGCGCGTCAACGGCAAGCGGTCGTCGACGCGGTCGCGGGCCTCGAGCGTGCCCTGGCGGCGCTCGGCGANNGCCGTGAAGCTCGACGAGCTGAGCGGCGCATCGAGCGAGGAGAGCGTTCGCTGGCTCGAGATCGGCGCCCACGGGCTGCGCTGGCACGCGAGTCCCCTGGACGTCGCGGCGCCGTTCTCCCAGTGGACCCGCGAGCAGGGTGGCGCCTGGATCCTGACCTCGGCGACGCTCGCGGTGGGAGGCCATATCGCCCCGTTTGCCGAGCGCCTCGGGCTCGACGATGCGCGCATGCGCGTATGGGAAAGTCCATTCGACTTCGAACGCCAGGCGCTCATGTATCTTCCCCCGGGACTGCCGCAGCCGCGCGACGAGGGCTACGTGTCTGCGGTGGTGGCGGCCATGGTTCCGGTGCTGCGCGCGAGCGAGGGGCGCGCCTTCGTGCTGTTCACCAGCCATAAGGCCCTGCGCCGCGCATCCCGGGAGCTGGAAGCGCTTATCGACTATCCGCTGCTGGTGCAGGGCAGCGCGCCGCGCGACGATCTGCTGCGCCGGTTTCGTACCACCCCCCGCGCGGTGCTCCTCGGCACGGCGAGCTTCTGGGAGGGCGTGGACGTGCGCGGCGAGGCGCTGTCGTGCGTGATCATCGACAAGCTGCCGTTCGCGCCCCCCGACGATCCCGTCAACGAGGCCCGCGCGCGCGCCATGAAAGCCGCCGGAAGGGATCCGTTCATGGAGTATCAGCTGCCGCAGGCGGTCATCGCGCTCAAGCAGGGCGTCGGCAGGCTCATTCGTGACGCCGACGACCGCGGCGTTGTAGTCTTGTGCGACCCGCGCCTGATCACGCGGGCGTATGGACGGATATTCATCGAAAGCCTTCCCCGCATGCCGATCTGCCGTGACATCGAAGAGGTCGTGGACTTCTTCACCGGATCGTGAAGCTGCTGGCCATCGAAACCGCCGGCGACGCCTGCTCGTGCGCCTTGCTCTGCGACGCTGAGCTGCGCGAGCGTCATCTGCTGGCGCCGCGCCGCCATGCCGAGCTGGTGCTGTCCATGGTGCACGAGCTGCTCGCGGAGGCGCAGCTCGCGTTGAACGCGCTCGACGCGCTCGCTTTCGGTCGCGGGCCGGGCTCCTTTACCGGTGTGCGGGTGGCGGCCGGCGTCATCCAGGGCCTCGCCTTCGGCGCCGACCTTCCGGTGGTGCCGGTGTCGTCGCTCCAGGCGCTTGCCCAGGGCGCGTTGCGCGAGACGGGCGAAGCGCGGGTGCTGAGCGCCTTCGATGCGCGCATGGGCGAGGTGTACTGGGGTGCGTACGAGGCCGGCGAAGAGGGCCTGATGATCGCCCGCATCGAGGACTGCGTGGCCGCNNGAGGCCCTCGCTGCGCGCGTCGGCGAGCGGCTCGGCGGTTGCCAGGCCGCGCGCGTGGCCAGAGCGCGCGACGTTGCGGATCTGGCGGTCGCTGCGCACGCGCGCGGTGAGAGCGTATCCGCCTCCGGTGCGTTGCCGGTGTATGTCAG
>JABAOH010085264.1_pt1 | contig 11422 bp, 12 predicted proteins | sample 7062181 | NCBI WGS metagenome assembly JABAOH01 (sample SAMN14538630, study PRJNA623070) | marine sediment metagenome | biome: marine biome [ENVO:00000428]; feature: marine pelagic biome [ENVO:01000023]; material: deep marine sediment [ENVO:00002113]; isolation source: pool of 5 deep marine... | reverse complement strand
CGAAACAAAGGGGCGTCCTTCGGACATATTTAAAACATCTGCGGCGAATCTTCCGATAGTAAACATGCATTGTTTTGATCATTGAAATTTGGATTTTTTTCGCCTGTTATCTTATTATTCACAAGGAATTGATATATGTAACAGAACGAACATTACATTCCACTGTGGAACCATTAAAACGGTTGTCGATGAAGACTCAAACCCCCGGATTTACCCTCTTTACATTCCACTGTGGAACCATTAAAACGAAAAATTCCCCGATTTTACAGGCCATTTAATAGGCCTTTACATTCCACTGTGGAACCATTAAAACTTATACAAAAGGTTCGAGATATAGGTGCAACTATGCTTCTTTACATTCCACTGTGGAACCATTAAAACGCAAAAAGAAGTCTCAGAAAATCAAGCATTTCTTCATGCTTTACATTCCACTGTGGAACCATTAAAACCTTAAAGTAGGGGAACATAAAGGAAGTTGTTCTACAACTTTACATTCCACTGTGGAACCATTAAAACGTTTTGACAATTGACGCAAATGCCAGTTTTGTAACCCTTTACATTCCACTGTGGAACCATTAAAACTTTCTGTCTCTTTAGCTGCATTACCAGTTTCTTTAACTTTACATTCCACTGTGGAACCATTAAAACTGCTCTCAAGTCGTGATAGGATTTTTTCATATAAACTTTACATTCCACTGTGGAACCATTAAAACCTTGCAATTCTATAGGCAAGTCCTCAATAGCTTCATACTTTACATTCCACTGTGGAACCATTAAAACAAAGGTAAAATGTACATATCCGCTACTATCTCGAAACTTTACATTCCACTGTGGAACCATTAAAACATTAAGCTTTCAGCATTAAGATGTTATATAAACCCCTTTACATTCCACTGTGGAACCATTAAAACATTCGCTTGCCGTAGTACTTAGTCTTACAGAAAAAACTTTACATTCCACTGTGGAACCATTAAAACCCATTGAATTTAACATTCAATTATACCGATATTCCTGCAAATGTCAATTCAAAATCCCCTGATTTTATGACCTTTTTTCCGTCGACCTTCAATAATGCAAAATCACCGGGAGGTCGACGATTTTTTAATCCCAAAATTACTGCACAAGCCAGTCAAAGAACACGTTTACAGGTTCTAAAATTTTATCGCTATAACAGGTTGGAGAATTCATTCTTGTTTAACCCCAAAATATCTTTGTTAAGCCACTTTTCCTCCTTGCTGGTAAAAAATATAATCGAATCCTTATCTTCCCGGATAAGGTCTTTTAACTCATATTTTAATTCCATTACCTGGCCTTCGGTTAATTCTCCTTCAAATACTGAATTCTGGATGTGATTCAAATACTCCTTGCATTTCTTGAAAACATTCCGCATGGTACGGCTGCCAATATGATCTTTTATGGATATATCATATACCAGAATCACATACATGCTTAACTCCCATTACCACCATATTTTAAATCCGTCATATTCCTTTTCCCCGATCAAATGCTTGATCAGTTTGTACAATTCCAACCTGATCAACTGACGGTAGGAAACGTTTCGATTTAATGTCTTATGACGGACGGTTGTTTTTAACCGTTCATCAAACTCCTTAACAATAAGCTTCCTGGCATCCTCCTTGAGATAGAGGTAATTCAATTCCTTTTCAAAGCTCTTTTCCGTTACCTGGTTTTTATTGAGAAGGGTGAAAATCAGGCGGTCGGCCAACATGGGTTTAAAAATCTCCGCGATGTCCAGGCTGAGAGAAAAACGCCGCGTCCCCGGCTCGTGAAGAAAACTAACCAGCGGACTCAATTGGGTTTTGTATATTTCAGAGAGCACCGTGGTATAAACCATGCTGTTGGTAAACGATATCATGGTATTGATCATATTATCCGGGGGATGCTTGACCCGCTTCTCAAATTGAATATCTTGCTCGATAATAGTATTAAATGCCCGGTAATAAACTTCCCTGACATTACCTTCAACTCCCATTAAAGCGGAAATCCCGGTTTGCCGGGAAAGTTTTTCGCCGTATNNCATATTCCAGGTGGCTGATGCCAATATCTTTCTGGCAATAATCAACCGGTCCCTTTTGGTGGTGTAGTGTTTTACCTGGTTCACCACCAGCATCCCTGAAACCAATGCCTCTTTAGGATAAAACGATCCGGTGTAAAAACCGTAGTAATTAAAAAAATGAACGATGATTCCTTTGCGGGCGAAGAAATTCATCACTTTGGTGTTGAAGTCCAGCTCCCCGAAAGCAAAGATCGTATCGATGTCCTCGATGGGAAGGTAAAGCTTTTCATCTTCGCTCTTGATAAATTGCAAGGAATTCTCGGTCCTTTTCAACCGTCCGGGATTAAAAATATAATAGTTCCGTTTCATTCTTGTTCCTTTTTATATGTAGCAAAGTTCGTAATAGGCACATTTTTTACAGACCTTGGTATCGATAACCGGCGGCGGTGTTTCATGTTTCAAAATAGCATCGATTTCCTCCATAATGGCTTCGATTTCCGTGATATCCTGTTCAGATAATTCCACGGTTACTTTCTCTCTTAATTTGGGGTAGTTGATGATGCCGTCGATATCCTGTACCCCGCGTTTATACAGGTAGTAGAGATAATATTTAACCTGGTAAATATCGGCTTTATCGATGCTTTTGCTTTTTTTGATCTCGTGGATAGTGCCCCGGTTGCCGATGAAATCGATGTTGATGGTATCATCGATATTAATTTGTTTTTTTTCTCTTTTATAGGAATGCTCATCGATCAGCTTTCCCATGGTGACCAGGTCGGACTTTTCCTCCATCTTTATGTTTTTTGCAAAAAACCAGAGCTTACGCTTGCATACAAAATAGTACTGCATGTAAACACCGGTTATTCTTATCTCGCTCATAATTCTCTTTCTCTTATAAAATATTATTCGCTTCTTGTTCCTTTTCTTCTCTGGAGGCCTCCATTAAACCGATATCTGAATCGTATCTCCACCTGGAATTGCGAAGATTAACAAAATATCCTTTAAAAAACCGCTTTAAATCCAATTCCTTTTTCAATCCCTCAAAGGATTCATCGTCCGATAAGTCGATCCCTAAACCAACCGGGTAAACCTTTTCAAATTCGCTTATTCGTAAAGATGTTGAATATTCCGTCAACAACCTTCTTATATCGATCTTAAATCTCTTTTTTAAATCATCCTCTCCTTTCTCCTTTAAAACTGACTCCCTGGACACCTTTAATGCTTCCTTAAATTCACCGTAAACTTCGAAAGGAATAACATCGAATGAGTTTACTTCCCTGAAAATTCGCTGCGCTTCGCTTTTACTCGATGGCAGGAGAAGGTTATCCAGGGCATAAAGATTTTTCTCGAATTGTTTCTTGATTTTATGGTAATCCTCATGGGTGTAATAATGAGAAAGGAGTCTTTCCTTTTCCTTTTCCGATAAAATCATGTTTTGACTGATTTTTTCAGAAATCGATTTTAGAGTCAAATCGAGGGTCTCTTTTTTGTAAACATACACGGAGCCTTTGAAATACCCATCGATTATATAAACATCCCCTTTCCCGGGAGCATACTCGCCCCTGTTCCTGTTCACCCTGCCCATTCGCTGAATCAAGCTGTCCAGGGGAGCTAATTCGGAGATCAATATGTCATAATCGATATTGACAGATGCCTCGATGACCTGGGTGGTAATAAGAATTTTAATATCGGGCGGATTTTTAACGATTTCTCTCCTGTCCGTTATTATATCGACTTTGCTTTCCCTGTGCTTCCCGATGAACCTGGAATGCAGTAGCATTATGTTTTTTTCTTTGATCAATAGCTTCTCTAAAAACGTTTTATCCTTTATCAATTCCTTGAAGATTCCCTGGGATTTTTTGACAGTGTTGATTGTGACCAGTATTTTCTTACCTGGATTATTCAGAATAATTTTTTTTACTTCTTCCAGGATCGATGACTCAAGCTTGTCTTCATTTTCGCTATCGACTGTTTCAACAAGATGAAGTTTATGCTTTTTTATATCCTGAACCCCTCTTTTACTGTAGACCTGAAATATATTTGCTTCATCTAATTTTGTTCTTGATTTAATCTCCTCTTTAATATAATCTGGGAGAGTGGCAGTCATAAGCAAGAAATTTCCTCCCAAATGAACAGTATCCTCTATTGTCTTTACTATAATGGCGGAAGTTTCAGGGCTGTATGCCTGGATTTCATCAACAATCAAGTTGGAATATCCCAGTGTGCTCATGATCTTTTCATATGTGGGATATTTTAGCGATACATTCAGAACCTGGTCCCCGGTACAAACAATCACCGGATATGACAGGTTCCGGGATAACCCGATATTGAACTCAATATCGGAGGTTTCTGTTTCCGGGCTTTTAGATGTAGATTGGGACAAAACAGCAGCGGCTGAGCTGTGCAAAAGTCCGACACTTTCACCGAAAATATCACGAGCGCGTTTAAATATTTCGTTAGTCATGGTACGCATGGGCAGCGTAAAAAACATCTTCTTTCCGGCTCCCCATAAAAACGCGAATTCTGTTTTACCGATACCGGTAGAACCGATTAATATGATATTTTGTCCTGCCTGGATACCGCCGGTTAACTTATCAAACTGCCACAACTGCTCCTTTTGTAGCTTTCTTTCATCGGTTTTTTTTTTGTTGATTTCCGCCAATACATTCTCTTCCACCTTATTGATGTCTAAGGGAGCAATTTCAATCCGGCTTACATCTTCATCTCCTTTTTCCAGGAATGAAGCATAATGATCCGCCCGATGTAGTAACCCTTTAAAAAAGATGTATTTTCTAAGATCGACTTCGGTTGTAGATAGATGCCGGTTCGATTGCTTTATATATACGATATCCGGGGCTATTAAGAAATTCAAATACCGGTAGTTGATATTTTTAAGCTCATCCGCAATAAACCGTGTAAACTCCGGGTCGAATCCATCGAATTCATTCTTCAATTCCTCAAGGGTACTCGCGGGAATCTTTTCAATATTCCCGGCAGTTTGAATATTGTAGAGTTTGCTCCTATCATGATGAAAGAAAATCGAACTTAGAACGATTTGCCTCCACTCGTCTTCCATTTCCCAATCGAACCAATCGGATAAAACCACAGATAAGGCTGAATGTGGTATAAGTTCTTCAAGAGCAATATCTTTATCATTCGTTTCCCCTTTGATAAACCGCTTGATATAAGCCTGAAAGTTATTGGATGCTTTCCCGAAATCATGGATGAAAGCCGCACGTTCAAGGTAATTCCAGAACTCATCCGAAAAAATAGGATTATTATTGGATACCATGTTTCTGAGGCGCTTAACTCCATCCAGTACTTTTGTCGTATGCTCTCTTAAACTTTCTCCATTATTCTTTGCATAGAGGTTAGTCATTTTTTAAACTCCGTTTTATCGATTCCCAGGAAAAATACAGGGATTTCTTCCGGGTTCCCATCGACTTCACCGATATCGACCCAACCAACCGGCTCTTTATATTTATTACCCTCTCTTACCGGGTTTATTTGTTGGGATTCGATATAATAAAACCTTTTTCTTTCAAAGTTTCTCATCCCTTCCTCCAACCGGTAATATGTTCCCAGTAGATAGACAGGCCCATGAAACTTATACGCCTCAACCGTTTCTTGCGAAGCCCAATAATTTAATTCCAGTTTCTGAGGGAAATCTTTTTTTATAAGAAATGAAGGTTTAATCTCGTTATCTTCCGGTACAGCCAGGTCTTCTCCTCTACCGATAATGAAAGGAAAACAAGGATTGTTCAATTTTTCCATAAATAGCGGGGCATCTTTCTCAAAGTCATCGAATCTTAGATATATTCTCAAATAGACATTGTTCAACAACTGGACCTGGTTGGGCATCATCCTGTAATGGCTGGCTTCTTTATGTGCAGGTTTTATAGTTTTGTGCATGTCCCTGAAGGTCTGGTATTGGTAGAAAATGGATTCGTAATGGCCACACACGGCAATATCAAAACCTCGTCTCACCTCCCCTTTTTTACATTCCATTACCCTGTGGATAAACCCAATTAAAGTGGAAGGTGGTGGAAGCGGCAGGGTGCGGTGTAGATTCATCTGAGTAAACCCTACCCGGTAATGGGCGGTGGGCTGCCTGAAAATCAATCGTAATACGTTTAGTTCTTCCATTTTCTTATTCTTCTTTTGTAGGATATATATCGTTGAGCCAATCTTTTATCTGTTTAATCACATCTATCGGAATTTCCTTTTTCTCTTCCTGCTTTTCCAAATTCATACCAAGATGAATATCTCCGCTTCCTTCCAGGATAGACCATGCTGGTTTATGATTATCTTTTTCTTTAAGAATTGATCCGGCATGGTTTAGTCCTCTTTCAAACAATTCCCAATCCAGTTTATTCTCGTCATCGTCTTTCTTGCTTATTTCCACGTAATTGTGGAAAATAGGAGATCCAAATCTAATATGAGCCGCTGCGATGAAAAGAGGATAAAGCGGTTCCCGATCAGCGGCAATCTGGTGGTGAAGGCTTCCTAAAGCATCCAACAACTGGGAGAGCCTTTCGTGGGCTTTTTTACTGTCCTGTTCATTACTGTCATCTTTTTTACTGACTCTATTAAGATCAATCACTACAGAATATTTATAAAGACTTTTGTGTTCCTGCCTGTTATAGGGATTTGGATTCGCATCCGGCCCCTTCCTCCGGGCCATTTCCGGGTTTGCATAAAAGGCAATATCACCGTTATAAGGTTCCATAGAAACCGCATGGGTAAACGTAACAACAGCAGGCCTTACATCGGCCTTTCCTTCTTCTTCCTCTGTTTTCGTCTCGGTTTTCATATATCCAAAAAGATCGATTTCCTCATACGTATNNGACTAACTCCTGTTTCCTTCCATTCTCCGCTTTCTATCAAGCACTTTCTTACCGCATAAGTCAGAGCCTGCCTGGACATATAGCTGTACACATCGCCATTGCCCCTGGTTAACAAATGCAGTGATTGGATATTTCCCAGCCCCTCATCACGATTCAGACTCATCGCTTCAAAAACGACAGTTAATGTGATAAAACCTTTACTATTCACTTTGTCCTCCTTTTTTGTATTTTTCTTTCTTATCCGACATAAAACCCATCATAAACGCCAACGCATATTCTCTGAATTTCCTGGTACCACGCGCCCTTAAAAACTCAATGGTCTCTTTAGGGGGTTGGATATAAATACTTGCGCATATCTTTTCCAGGTACAGGAGAAATTCAGAGACCTTGTTATTGTGGATATAATTGAACAATCGACCGGTATATTTTTTAATCAAGTCTTTAATTCCTTTTATACCGGTGTTTTCTGCGTTGTAAATTCTTTGGGCTAAAAAATAGCCCGCATTTTTTAAATCTTCGTACCTATCATTTTTCTCTTTATCATTCATCTTTCTCTCCATAATGTATTTTTTCCAGTATCCCAATTAGAAGCGAAAGGGATTCAACCTGGAATTCAATATCTATTAACTTTAAAATTTTCACCAATCCTACATCTACTTCGATCTGGTATTCCATATATATTTTCATCAACAATTCAACGAAATTCTCTTTTCTTAAGGTGTATACACAACTGAACAGTGGAGGCAAAATCGCATTTTTAAATCTATCCTTTTCATCCCTGCTTTTAAACAATCGCCCGATAGAATGGCCCAGTTTATGAAATTCCGAAAATACTTCTTTCCCGTGAAGCAAACTCAGGTTTAGCAGGAGAAGAGGTTTTAGACTTTTATCAATTAGCCGTTTAAAGTCGTTTAAAGGCTCTTTGTTTTTATTGATCTCGAAATAGAGCTTAAATAAAAGAACCGAAATCTTGTTCAACCATCCGATATCATTTTTTAAGAATCGCTCAACAATCTCTCTTCCAGTTGTAAACCCTGTAAATTTCTTCGTAAGTATACTATTTTTTTTGGCCCGGGCATCAGGATTATCCGGTGCTTTTTTTATGTTGATAAATTCGATCTGGTTCAGGCAGAGGGGAATCGACCGGGAAGCATGATCTCCCAACAAATTCAAAACTTTTGGAGATAATTCAAGATTGTAAACGGTCTTATCCCTTCTTCCTCCTATTTCGATAATTTCTACATTTTGGAGCAGCCACCTGCTTTTTAATTGTAAATATGCACCTGTGGAAACGATGGAATCGATCAATTTGCTACGTTCATCGGATTTCAACCAATATTCCCCTTCGCGTGTATAATAGGCTTTCATACGGTAATTATTAAGCTCCCATAAAAAACGGACATCGGGGATATTGATGAATTCCCCCTTTTCCGTGTTTGAATCCGGGAATATACCAAGAGGAGAAAAAAACAATACCAGTTTCGAGTGATTACAAATTGGTAATTGGGAGGAACCTTTCCATAAAAAATTATAGAATCCTTTCCCCCCTCCTTCATAAGCAAACCATTTCGATCCGAAAACTTCACTTTGTTTTGTTTCCTTACCGCAAAAGGCACATTGAAATTTTTTACTACCTTTTTTTTCTTTTTGGAAAAGATTGTTGAAAGCATATTTAATTATCTTATTCCTTAGAAAATCCCTCAGATTCTTTATTTCCTGTACGTCTTTTATTTCTGAAATAATGTTAAAAAGATTGATTTTCTTTTGCTGCATTTCAAATTCTTCTATTTCTCTCTTGATTTGCCCAGGTGACAGTTGCACAAGTTCTTTAAGCCTTTTTATGTTTTTTTTCAAAATTCTGTTATCAGCCGTGGAAATGTTTTGCATCTTTTTTATGTCTTCATCCTTCCAATCAGTTTTAAGATCATTTTGAATATTTTTAAGATTAGAGTATTTTTTTTCGATTGCAATCAATAGATCAATCTCATCTGATATTTTTTCAAATTTTTTTTTGACTAAATCAGAATAATCATTCGTTCTTATCTTTAAAATGCAATCGTTTTTACTACAAATATCCTTGGCTTTTTTATCATCTTTATCCTTCAAATTTAAATCAAGAAAATCCTTTATCTCATTGATCAACTCCGATATTCTAATCCAATCAATTGAATCTTCAATTATTTTCGATTCTTGATTTAACCGAACCTCAACATTTTGTTTTAAACTTTTATCGATAAAATCGACAATTATTTTTCTTCTTTCCTGGTATTTATTGTACCCATCTGATTCTTTAAAACTTTCTTCTTTTAATTTTATTTCATTCTTAATTTCATTGAGGAAATTCTTTATCTCCTGGGGAAGAAATTCAATTTGGAATTGCGTATTAAATTCCTTGATATCGATAATATCGCTTTCACTCTTGATAAGAATTTCTATATCATCAATTGTCCTTATCAAACTACTCCAATTAGCTTTCAATATATCATCATATAGATTATTTTCATAAATGGCATTTATCAATTCACTGCCGCTTTTTTTTCTTGCTTTATTGAGTGTACTTGGATTTAAATTATTTGGAAAGATTCTTGCTTTCTTCCCACCAAATACTCTATTATTTACGAACCAATTACCCCCAAATTGTTTTGCCATCATTTCAACATAGTAGCTGCTTAATTCTTCCAAAACATCTTGGGCAATATGCAAAGCGCCATTTTTGAAATAAAAATCCACACCCTCATTTTTCTTAAATTCCTTTAATGATCTAATAATACCTACGATCCCGGCATTGTAAATCCAATAGGATGGATACAATTCAATATGATTTTTATTTTCTTCCATTTTTCTTTCCTTTTTATCTTATCCCACCAGTTCCAGTAATCCGAAGCCTTCGGACCTGCGAGACCCCGCACCTGCTTTATAAATAAACTCCAACACCTCCGGTCTCCCGGTCAGCTTAAACAACCCGGTATTACCATCGATCAAAACACCATAATGGCGAATAGGTATACCGTCATTCAATTTCACCGGCATAAAATCCACGCGCTCATCGATGCTAGCCAGTTCCTTAAGCATCACCCTGAGATTTTCTTGCATTTTCGGGACGAAAAGGTTGTGGTTTTTGGTGAGGTATTCATCTTCATTGGTCTCTTTATGATGCAGCCGCACCAGGAAAGGGGAGAGGGTTTTAAATACCGCTTCGGTGGATTTGATGGGTTTTTCTTTAATCAAATGCACCCGCTGTAATCGCAAGGAATTATCCCCGGGCAGCGGATAGTCTTCAAACCGTTTCCGCCTTTTGATCAACGAATTGTAAAAATAGATGCCCAGTTCCGAATAATAAGTGGAAAAATTCAAGGTGATTTCCTTTGCTCCCAGCGATATGGTTTTTTCACTGAAAGCGGGTTTAGGCAGGAAAACCCCGAAAGTGAAGGGTTTCATCGGTGTACCGCTGCCGTATAGTTTTTCATAGACTTCAGGAGAGGTCTCCTTGAAGCTTTTTTTGAGCAGCGATAGAAATGCCCGGCGGTACTCGATATCCAGTTCCGGTTTTTTTAATTGAAAGATCATTTTTAATCGCATGTTAATGCCCCTTTTTTATCTCCTATTGCATCCCTCCGGCCGCGGGGCCTTCTCCCATTATCCGCGCCCCTGAAAGATGCTTGAAAATTTAAATTCAATTATAATCCTCCACAAAAAAATTTTCAACCACTAAATCAAAAAAAAATGATTTACACGTATATTATAATTCCTGGAGTATGCCAAATAATGGCATACTTACTGATTTTTTTTATTTTAGGCCGCGGAGCGGCCACCCTCAAAAGGCCCTTCAGGCTGAATTCTTTTCATTCGTTTCCGTGTGAGGCCCGCGGCATCATGAGGAACTACCATGAAAATAATTGAGTAATGGGAGCAGGGAATACTCTGTGAGCTCTGTGGCTATTTTCTTTTGCCTCTCAACGGATAAACCGGGACGACCGGCGGAGGAGAAGAAGATCGGAGAGCGTAGAGCATAGAGCATTGCTCCTTGCCCACTGCTCCTTGCCCCGGGCTCCCTGCTCTCCTCCTTCCGGTCATCCCTTTACATTTTACTCGTTACCCGAGCTTCTCTTCCAACTTCCTTATCCTTTCGTCATGACTGGCTATAGTTTGTTTCAATTCTGCAATTTCAGCTTTTAAATCTGCCATTTCCTTAGTAACCGAAGAGTCCTTGATCATCTCAGGCTCTTTTTTTGGATTTTTACTCATGTTTCTTCTCCTTTTTTTGAATTTTTTAATTGTTTGTAAATTTTGTCCGTCTGGCGTTAAACCGGTCTATCTTTGGCCCGTTACCGCTTCGGGGCATTTTACCCTATGAGAANNCTTCATGGTTTTGGTTTACGGCAGGACCGGCAACAGCCGGTTGAATCCCGACGGATTTATATTCCTCAAACGTTTGAGATTTCTCTTTACTCTTAATGTCTAAGAAAACACGGCTTTTTTCTTTCTCTAAAGAAGATTTTAACAGGTCTTTAAGATTAATTGGCTCTGCTCTTATCCCGGAAATAACAGCAGTTGTTTT
>JABAOH010008919.1_pt1 | contig 11422 bp, 10 predicted proteins | sample 7062181 | NCBI WGS metagenome assembly JABAOH01 (sample SAMN14538630, study PRJNA623070) | marine sediment metagenome | biome: marine biome [ENVO:00000428]; feature: marine pelagic biome [ENVO:01000023]; material: deep marine sediment [ENVO:00002113]; isolation source: pool of 5 deep marine... | reverse complement strand
TCCTCGGCTGGCCAAACCGAGCCAGCCACGCGAACGCCTCATCGACCTCTGGGTAGTGTCGACGCACGACCTGCTCAAGGTCATTGTGTATCCGGCCCGCGTGGAAGTCGCGTATTGTGATGGGAGCCCTAAAAGCTGTCAAACCAAGCTCGCCAAAAACCTTGGCGGTAGACACGTGCACGGGGGGTACAGCCACCAGATACCACGCCTCCTCGAGCTCAAGCGGGGTGAGCTGCTCGCCGACACCTTCCGCCCACGCGGCATGTCCGCCGATAAACACCGGGACGTCGGCCCCCAATTGTAAGCCCAGCTGTGCTAGCTGGGAACGCTCAAGGCGCAGGTCCCACAGGCGATTCAACGCCAGTAGCGTAGTGGCGGCGTCGGAACTACCCCCGCCGAGCCCACCGCCGGCGGGGATGCGTTTTATCACCCGTATCGCCACCCCGGAGTTGACCTGCGCCACCTCTCGCAAGAGGTGCGCTGCCCGCAACGTCAGGTCGGCGTCCTCGCTCACACCGACCAGCGGTTGCGCGCGAGTGATACGGCCATCATTGGTCACGTGAAAACTCAGTTCATCCGTATAGTCCAGAAATTGAAAAGCGGTTTGCAATAAATGGTAACCGTCCTCCCGGCGCCCGGTGACGTGCAGGAACAGGTTTAGTTTTGCGGGAGCCGGCCAGCTTTGCATCAGCTGGGTTGCACTGTCCAACGTTCAATCACCAAGCGTACCTCGAGTGTCAGCCGGTCTGCGTCAGGATCACGCACCTCCGCCGCGTTGAGCCGGCGGCGAATGAACAGCTTACTCGGGAGCTCGTAGTCTCCGTGGCGGCGGTATTGCAGGAAATCGATATCCCAGCCAAGTTGCTGCAGGCGTTTGAGCCTGCCGGAATCGTCAAGCGCCTGCACATTTGGTGTGGCCGGCACCGGCATACCGAGGACCCAGTAGTTCAAGCTATCGAGCGGCAGCCACCAGCCGGTAATGTCGAATAATAGGTGCTTGCCGTCCCTGGCTGAGTAAATATTGTTTTGCGCATCGCGCAGCCGCGCGCCGGAAGAGTCCTGGCTAAGGCGGAGGTGACCACGACCCAGCGGTCCCCAGAGATCGATCGTGTGGCGATCGCTGTGACGCACCCACAACATGGACGCCTGCCAACCTTCATCTGGCGTACGTGCCGACATCCGTCCGCGCACCTGCCAGCGGTCCAACGCCGCCAATTTGACCTGGCGCTGTTGCCAGGCAGCGGCCGCATCCTTGCCCGGGGGACGATCTTCAATCGTAGCGCACCCGGCCGCCACGGCGGCAACGAGCGCAATCCACGCTTTGTTCACGGATTGAATTTCTTGATCACGCCGTTGAGGACTTCGCTATCCGGCGTATCTTCGAGCGCCTTCTTCCACACCGAGCGTGCCTGGCGACGATCCCCCGTTACCCAGAGCACCTCGCCCAGATGCGCCGATATCTCGGCATCGTTGCGAATGGACAAGGCACGTTTCAGGTACTTGATCGCTTCTTCATGATTACCGAGTCGATATTGGATCCAGCCCATGCTGTCGAGGACGAACGGGTCATCCGGCTTTAACGCGAGCGCCCGTTCAATTAGGTCCAATGCTTCCTGATAGCGATCGGTGCGATCAGCAAGCGTGTAACCAAGCGCGTTCAGCGCCTGCGCATTTTCCGGATCCTGCACCAGGATCGCACGCAAGTCGCGCTCGGTCAGGTCCATCATATCGAGCTTCTCACCGATTAGCGCCCGTGCGTAAAGCAGGTCCTTGTTGTTAGGCAACTGCTCGAGCGCGCTGTTGAGCAATACCAGCGCGTCAGAGTACTGCTTCGCCTCGCGCAGGATCTGTTCTTCCGCCATGTAGAGCTGCGCACGCTGCGGGTCGGACTGGGGCTGTATGCGCTGCAGGTGGCCCCTGGCCTCGTCGACATCGCCCTCTCTCGCGATGACAACGCCGAGCCGAACCTGCGCTTCGAAAAAGTGCTCCCCCACGACGATCTCGCGATACCAGCGTGCCGCCTGGGCGTAATCCTTGCGTTCCTCGGCGATCTGACCCAAATAGATACGCGCTTGCTGATTATCCGGGCGCAGCTGTAAGGTGCGCTTGAGATAGTCTTCCGCGTCATCGAGCTTGTTTGTCTGTAACGACAACAGCCCCACGGCGTAAAGGCTATCGGCGTCATCGGGCGACTGTGAAAGTACTTCCATGAACTGCGTGCGCGCCTTTTCCCATTGCTTGAGGTCAACGAGATAGCGTGCATAGTTCAACCGCACCAGGGCGGCCTTCGGATGCGTGCGGAGGTACTCCTCATAGAAGGCTTGTGCCTTAATCGAGTCCTTTTGGGAAACGAGGATCCCGGCTTTAAACAGCGCCGCCTCATCCCAGTCTGGACGTAACTCCAGCGCGCGCGACGCCGCATCCATAGCAACACCGAGGTCATCCGTGCGCACTGCCAGATGCGCCAGTGAAAAGTGCGCGTTGGCGTTTCCAGCGTCTTTCTCGACGAGCTCCTGCATGAGCTTCAACGCGGCCGCACGATTCTGTTGGCGACCGAGGACCGAGGCGATCCGACGATAGGCCCGGTCGTCGCCCTGGTTGGCGCGGGCGATCGCCAGCATTTTTTCGAAATGGCGTAGCGCCTCGGCAAGCTGGTTACGCTCCAGGTAGATGGCGGCGAGAGCTTCATGCGCGGACTGGCCGTCTGGCTGCAGGTCTACCCATAACTTCGCGCCCTCGAGGGCCTGCCCGTATTGCTTGGCGCGCAAGGCCGCAATAGTGGCACGTTCCGCCAGCCGCGGGTCGCGCGTTTTAAGTGCCGCTCGCATGAGGCTCGCGATGGCCAGGTCGTGCTGACCACGCTTCTCCGCTATTTCCCCGACAAGAATGTCGTACATGACCTCATCGGTCAGGGCGACCCGCGGCAAAGGAGTGCTATCCTGCTTATTAACGGCTTCAGCGCTGGCAGGTGCCTGGGCAGTGTGGTCCTCACCCATGACAGGCTTGCTAGCTGCACAAGCGCCCAGCAAAATGGCAGCCGGACCGGCTACGAGAAGTGCAAGGGTTCTGTTCATCAATCCTACCGGGCTGTAATTCACAAAATGGCGCAAGCGCAATCGTCTATACCGTTTGATAGCCTGAGACGTGAAAATCTTTCACGAAAGACAAGCTAAACTTGGCTAAGCAGTTTCTTACATCTCACCTGTCGTTGCAACCACACGCCACGTCTTCACCCTGCGTGGATGCTGGCCGTTACGACTGCGTTGCTATGCCGGGCGGGACAGGCAAATGAACGCACTCTTGTTATTAATCACCGCAGCAGTCGTACTGGGTTTCGGCTACCGTTTCTACTCCAAGCTGCTCGCGCTATGGGTCTTTCGTCTAGATACTAATTATAGTACACCGTCACAAACAGCATTGGCGGACAGCGGCGTCGGTGCCAGCCGGCACGTCGTTTTTGGCCATCACTTCGCCATCGTGGCGGGCGCGACGACGATCACCGGCACCACAATCGCAGTAGGCTGGGGATGGATACCGGCCTTTCTGTGGGTCTTGGCGGGTAGCGCCGTGGCAGCCGGCACTTATTCACTCGGAAGCCTGTGGCTTGCGGTGCGCCATGGCGAGTCCGAGCTCCCGGACGTCGCCGCCGCGCTCGTGGGGCCGCGCGCGGGCGCCCTGTTTCTGGCGCTCGCCATCCCGTTGTTGCTGTCTATCAACGCCATCTTGGTCTGGTTAGCGGCCACGCTTCTCGCCACCTACCCGGGGGCCGCCTTGCCATTCTGGGTACAACTCCTGATCGCGTTCGTTGCAGGCGTGTTTCTGCAGCGACGCCACGGAAATGGAATATTAGTTGTATCGCTCGCGGCCGTTGTCGTCACCGCCATCACCCTGTGGCTACTCGGCAAGCTCGCCTTCGCGTTTTCGGGGGCACTTAATCTCGACGTCCGGGGGTATTCGTTGCTGTCCGTCGATGCAACGATCCTCTGGGTGGTGCTCTTGTTGGTGTCGGCGTATTACGCATCCCGCTTGCCTGTCCACCGGCTCCTGCAACCACGCGGGTACCTAGCAGCGCTGTACACGGGTTTGCTGCTGCTGGCCCTGCTCATTGGCCTCGCGCTCCGCCCGCCAGCCGTGATCGCGCCAAGCTTTCACGCACCGGTGGATGCGCCGGGCGTCGTTCCTTGGATCTTCGTAACCTTGACCTCGGGCGCGCTGGCCGGCTTCTATCTGCTGTTCGCCACGGGTATCACCGGTCGGCGAATACAGCGGGAACCAGATGCACGTTATGTCGGCTTTGGCGTCGCAATTGCCGAGGGCCTGCTAGCAGCCAGCGCGATTGCGATCGCGGTCAGCGCATTCGCCACCGTAGAGCAGTGGACCAGCTACTATGCGTCATGGACCGGGGTTCAGGATCTACCCAAGCTACTGGTCCTGTACATCCATGGTTTCGCCGAGGCTGCGCAAGCCGTGGGCATCAGCGTCGAATTCGGACGTGTGTTTGCCGCTTTCGTGATCCTCGGGCTGATTGCGGTAAGCCTCGATGCCGGCATTTACGTGCAAAAGAATCTTCTGGCCACCCTCGCCCAGCGCTACCAGTGGCCTCGGCTCGCCGAGGCACGTGTAGCGCTACTCGTAACCATTGCACTGGTCGGCGCATTGGCACTTTATGACGGCCGTGGACAAGGCGGGCTATCGGTTTGGCCCCTCTTTGGAATCTGGAATCAGGTGCTGGCAATGGGGGGTTTCGCCCTGATCGGACTGGCGTTGCGACGCCGACAGCAGCCGATTTGGTTTGTCGCCGTGCCCGCCTTCTTTGTACTAGCCGTCATCGCATGGGCGTTGCCGTGGCAGCTTGCGCTTTGGTGGTCAAGCGCCAGCTGGTTACTATTTGCGTGCGGCGGTGCGCTCCTGGCACTGGCCATATGGCTCGGCTGGGAAACCGTGCGGGCCTGGAAACAGGACACCGGAAGCGCGCCTCACGCTTGACAGTCCCATTACAGCGTACACAATCCCAGCCTGGGTCGTTGTATTCGTTGCCATAGATGCACCTGCTCGCATTCGGAATCAATCATAAGACCGCTCCGCTGGAGATCCGCGAGCGCGCGGTTATCGCGCCTGAAGACCTCGTCGATGTCCTGCGTGACATAACCAGTAACGGTACAGCGGCTGAGGCAACGATCCTATCCACGTGCAACCGCACGGAACTGTATTGCGGCCTCGATCACGCCGACAGCGATAACGCGATCAACTGGTTCGCGGACAGCTACAAGGCCAATGCCGTCGACATCGGTCCTTACGTCTACAAGCATCGCGGTGCTGACGCTGTCAGGCATGCCTTCCGTGTCGCCTGCGGTCTGGATTCCTTGGTTCTGGGAGAACCGCAGATTTTGGGCCAGATGAAGGATGCCTTCGCCACGGCATTCAGTGCGGGGGCGACCGGTAAACTCTTGAACAGATTGTTCCAGCATACCTTCTCGGTGGCCAAACAGGTGCGCACCGACACCGCAATCGGCGCGAGTGCCGTTTCCGTGGCGTATGCGGCCGTCAGCCTCGCGAAACAGATTTTCGCTAATTTCGCTGACAAGACGGCATTGCTGATCGGCGCCGGCGACATGATCGAGCTATGTGCCCGACACCTCAAGGAGCAAGGCGTCGGACACATCATCGTCGCTAACCGTACGCTTGAACGGGCGCGCGCGCTGGCAGATCCTCTAGGCGCGCTGCCGATTTCGCTGGCAGAGATGCCCCCGCGATTGAGTGAAGCCGATATCGTCATCTCCTCGACAGCGAGCCAGCTGCCGATCCTCGGAAAAGGCGCGGTCGAGAGCGCACTGCGGCTGCGCCGGCACCGACCCATATTCATGGTCGACATTGCCGTCCCGCGAGACATCGAAGCCGAGGTCGCTGATCTGGCCGATGTCTACCTTTACACCATCGATGACTTGAAGGACGTGGTGCAGGAAAACTTGCAGGCACGATTGCAGGCCGCACGTGAAGCCGAAAAGATCATTGATACACAGGTGGGCAGCTTCATGCGCTGGCTAAGGTCGCTGGAAGCCGTGCCGAGAATTCGTGCACTGCGCGAGACTGCATATGCCGCGCGCGAAGCCGAGCTGGAACGGGCGCGCCGGCGTCTGGCCCGCGGCGAAGATCCGCAGGTGGTCATGGCGCGACTCGCCCATGCGCTCACCAATAAACTTATTCATGCACCTACGGCTGCTTTGCGTCAGGGCGGTCATGACGATGAGGCAACGCTATCCGAGGCTATCGGCAGGCTGTTTAATCTCAAAGAGGATAACGACCATTGAAACCGGCGATCGAAGCCAAGCTGGAAAAACTCATCGAACGCGATGCCGAAATCAGCGCGCTACTGGCGGATCCCGCGGTGATCGGCGATCAAACACGCTTTCGCCGCTTGTCGATGGAATACGCGGAGATCAGTCCGGTGGTACAACATTATCAGGCTTATCGTCAGGCCTGCGACGAGCTCGAAGCAGCGCGCTCGATGCTCCGCGACCCCGATAGCAGCCTGCGCGACTTGGCTCAAGAGGAGATCGAACGTATCGGCGCACGCATCGATGGCCTGCAAATTGAGTTGCAAAAACTTTTGTTGCCAAGTGACCCAAATGACAATCGCAACATCTTTCTTGAGGTACGTGCAGGGACCGGCGGTGTAGAGGCAGCGCTGTTCGCGGCTGATCTCTTCCGGATGTACAGCTACTACGCCGAGCAGCGCGGCTGGAAGGTTGAGATCATCAGCCAAAGCCTGAGTGAGCTCGGAGGCTACAAGGAAATCATCGCTCGCATCGTAGGCCGGGGTGCATACTCGCGCCTAAAGTTCGAATCCGGTGGTCATCGCGTGCAACGCGTACCGGTCACCGAGGCGCAGGGCCGCATTCACACCTCGGCGTGCACGATAGCTGTCATGCCAGAGGCTGAAGAAGTGGACGAAATCGACATTAACCCGGCAGACTTGAAAGTCGACACTTACCGTGCTTCCGGTGCCGGGGGCCAACATGTCAATCGCACCGATTCGGCCGTACGCATTACCCACCTGCCCTCCGGCGTGGTGGTGGAATGCCAAGACGAACGCTCGCAACACAAGAACCGCGCACGCGCCATGTCGGTACTGCGGGCCCGCTTGCTGGAGATAGAACGCAGCAAGCAAAGGGAGCAAGAAGCGGCGACGCGCAAGAGCCTGATCGGCAGCGGGGATCGTTCGGAACGCATTCGTACCTATAATTTTCCCCAAGGGCGGGTTACCGATCACCGCATCAATTTGACGCTATACAAGCTCGAGCAGGTTCTCGCCGGTCAGCTCGACGATATCATCGATCCACTGGTCGCGGCGCACCAAGCCGATCAGCTTGCAGCACTGGGTGCCTGAATCGAGCAACGGGGTCCAAAGCGGCCATGCGACATGTAAGCAGCACGCCGGGACAGCCAACAGGCCTAAGCCTCGGCGATGCCCTGAAACGAGCGATAGCAGCACTTCGCGATGCAACCCCGAGTCCACAGCTGGACGCCGAGGTGTTGCTGATGAGGGTATGCGGCTTCACTCGGGCCGAACTTGTCACCCGCGCGGATCGTGCGTTGAGCGAGGAACAAGCGCGACATCTTGAGGGACTCGTCGCGCGTCGCTACGGCGGTGAGCCCGTGGCCTATCTTACAGGTAGGCGAGAATTCTGGTCGATGGAGCTTGATGTCTCGCCAGCAACATTGATTCCACGTCCGGAAACGGAGCTGTTAATCGAACTCGCGCTCGCGTCCATCCCCGTTGGTGCGCGGTGGACGGTATTCGATATCGGCACCGGCTGTGGCGCTATCGCACTCGCACTCGCCAAGGAACGACCGCAGTGCCGGATTATCGCGAGCGATCGCTGCGTCAACGCGCTGCAGATCGCCGAGGGGAACGCACAAAAACATGGATTGTCGCACGTGGAGTTTCGTGCGGGTCACTGGTTTGCACCGCTAACGGGAGAGTGCGCACACATGATAATTAGCAACCCTCCCTATGTGCGCCATGATGATCCACATCTGCGTGACCCCAGTTTGCGCTTCGAGCCCGCACACGCATTGATGGGCGGGCGTGATGGTCTGGATGGCATTCGTTATCTGATTCGGCACGCACCGCGACACCTGCACGCCGACGGTTGGCTGCTGCTGGAACACGGCTATGAGCAGGCGGCTTCGGTCGCCGATCTCATGCGCCGCTGCGGTTATGGTCGCATCAGCACACACCGGGATCATGCTGAGCGCGACCGCGCCACTCGCGCGCGCCGCCCGTAGCCGGCTGGCGCGTACTCATATATCTAAGCCATTGATATCTAAAAGTTAAGCAAGGTGCGCCCGCGTAGCAGATGGAGGCGCGTGGGCTATAGTTAGTGCTAAGAGCGCAACGCAGCGATCACATGCGACAGAGCATAGGGGAAGCACATGAGTGTTAACACTTACATCATTTGGGGCGCGCTAATCGTCCTTCTTGTGTATGTCGTTATGATCTACAACAACCTGGTTCGACTCAAACACAACGTCTCGCAGGCCTGGTCCAACATTGACGTGTTAATGAAACAGCGGCACGACGAGCTGCCGAAATTGGTGGATACCTGCAAACAATACATGCAGTACGAAAAGGATGTGCTCGAAAAGGTCACGCAGGCACGGGCCATGGTCGCGCGTGCGAGAGAAAGCAGAGATGTTGATGCCCTTGGTGCTGCTGAAACTCAGCTACGCCTCGGACTCGGCAATCTTTTTGCCGTGGCGGAAAACTATCCGGAGCTGCGCGCAAATGAGCAATTCCAGCATCTGCAGAACCGTATCTCGCAGCTCGAGGCACAAATCGCCGACCGCCGTGAGTTCTATAACGACAGTGTCAACGCCAACAATATAAGAATTGAACAGTTCCCCGATACCATCGTTGCCCGCACATTCAACTTCGGTCCGCGAAAGCTGCTCGAGTTCAAGCAGGGCGAGCTCAGGGACGTGAACGTCAAGGCGCTGTTCAACAGCTAGGCTCAGAATTCACGCGAAGCGGCGCCACGTGTACTCGTGGTTCATTGATCTCGGTCAGGCCATCGCCCGCGCCGATGCAAGCATGGTCGGCATTGGCATTGCCGCGCTTAGTGCGAGCGCGGCCATTTCAAGTTGGCAGAGCTGGCGCCATTTGCACCGCGCCCGCACCATCGAGGATATCCCCACCGCGCGGGCGCGCTCGGCACATCAGGGCTATGTCGAACTCGAGGGTACGGGCAGACTCATGGACGGTGTGCCCATCAACGCACCGCTCTCAGGTCTGCCCTGCGTGTGGTACCGCTACCGCGTCGAACGCCTTGAGCGCCACTACCATAAAGGGCGTGCGCACCAGCGCTGGGTGACCAGAGAACGCGGTCAAAGCCACGAAATCTTCTGGCTCGAGGACGACACCGGTCGGGTGGTGGTCGACCCAGAGGGTGCGGAAGTTACCCCGAAGCATAAAGACGTGTGGAACGCGCGGCCGGATCTTGCCGGCTTTGCCGCGCAGCCCGCCGCCGTCGTTAGCTATCTTGCTACACATCGAAGCGAGCAACGCCACCGCTTTACCGAGGAGCGCATCAATCCCGGCGATCATATCTATGCGATCGGCTTCCTGAAAAACATCGGCAGCCATGCGGCCCAGTTTACTGTGGACGAGGAAGTACGCCAGGTGTTGCGGCAATGGAAACAGGACCAGGCCACATTGAAACAACGCTTCGATCTGAACAGCGACGGCACGATCGATCAAGCGGAATGGAGGCTTGCGCGCAACCAGGCCCGACGCGAGGTGTTGAAGGAGCGACGCGAGCAAAGCAAGCACTTTATCGAAGGCATCAACGTCCTGGCGCGCCCGGCCGATCGACGTCCCTTCCTGTTGTCGGCCTACCGGCAATCACACCTGATTAAGCGTTATCGCATCTGGGCCGCCGCTTACGGCATCGGCTTCTTCGCCCTCAGCATCCTAGCCGTGTGGGTCTTCAACACCCGTTTCGGCAGTTAAAGTTTTCTGCCCCTTTACTCAGGCCGAGTGCAGCGCTCTGTCGAAGCACGGGCCCGAAGGGGCGTGGGAGCGAGACCACGTGTCCGCGGCAGGAACAGGGAAGCCCCTTCCGCGGACCCCCTGAGACGAGCGCGGTACGAGGGAACCCCGCGCCCGGTCTTTGGGTGCGGGGCGCAGAGTCAGGGGTAATGGTTTTGGTTACTTTTGCCGAAACAGAAGTAACCCGTCGTGCGGGGGCGGAACCGCGCTAGTACCTCGTCGCCGTAGGCAACGCTGCAAAAGATTTTGCTTCAGGACTTTATTAACGTACCGACACCCTGATCGGTAAAGATCTCCAGCAACACGGCGTGTTCCACGCGGCCGTCGATAATATGGGCCGAGCGCACGCCGCTGTTGACGGCATCCAATGCACAACGGATCTTTGGCAGCATGCCGCCCTGTATGGTGCCGTCCCCGATCAGGCCATCGACTTCCTTGGTCGAAAGCCCTGTCAACAACTTGCCATCCTTGCTGAGCACGCCTGTCGTGTTGGTCAAAAGAATGAGCTTCTCGGCTTGCAGCGTGATGGCCAACTTGCCGGCGACCGTGTCGGCGTTGATGTTGTAGGTCTGCCCGTCCTCGCCGACCCCAATGGGCGCGATCACCGGAATGAAATCGTGCGTGTCCAGCAGCTTGACCACCTCGGGGTCGATCCCCAGCACTTCACCCACGTGACCGATATCGATAATCTCGCTGGGAAGCTTCTCGGTGTTGGGGAGGTTCTTCAGTACCATTTTTCGCGCACGAATGAGTCCGCCGTCCTTGCCGGACAAGCCGACCGCCTTGCCCCGGTGCTGGTTGATCAGACTTACGATCTCCTTGTTGACCAGCCCCCCGAGCACCATCTCGACGACATCCATCGTCTCGCGATCGGTCACGCGCATGCCCTCGACAAAGCGAATCTCCTTGCCTAGCCGTTCGAGCACCCGGCCGATCTGTGGTCCACCGCCATGCACCACCACCGGGTTCATGCCGACCAGACTCATCAATACGACGTCGCGCGCGAAACCGTGCTTCAAGGCTTTCATCCACCATGGCATTGCCGCCGTACTTGATGACGATGGTCTTGCCGCGGAAACGCTGAATGTACGGCAAGGCCTCGGTCAGGATCTGTGCACGCTCGGCCGCTTGTTTGGAAGAGATCGCCATTACGCCCTTACCCGCTGCTTTCCGCCCTATGGCGCGAAGGCAAAAGAATTAGCTCATTGAAATTCGTCGGCTGCAACTTACCGCATTTCCGCACTAAAGTCAGGATTTCCTGAACGCCTACCGCCGAGGGACGGCCATGGATGAGGCGACGGCCAGGCCCTGGCGACGACATGCCTACCGGCATCGAGTTCAGAAGGGAAACCCTCCCCCTATGCGGGGGAG
>JABAOH010012048.1_pt1 | contig 11423 bp, 13 predicted proteins | sample 7062181 | NCBI WGS metagenome assembly JABAOH01 (sample SAMN14538630, study PRJNA623070) | marine sediment metagenome | biome: marine biome [ENVO:00000428]; feature: marine pelagic biome [ENVO:01000023]; material: deep marine sediment [ENVO:00002113]; isolation source: pool of 5 deep marine... | reverse complement strand
CTCCCATCCTGTGGATCGACTGGGGAGTCAAACCGACGTGTCCCATGACGGGTATGTCGAAGGAGGTCATTTTGACTATCGTTTCGAAAACCGATACCCCTCCCTCGAGCTTCACCGCCTCCGCGCCGCCCTCCTTCACCAGGCGGCAGGCATTCTCCACTGCCGCGGAAGGGGAAACCTGGAAACTCATGAAGGGCATATCGGATACGAGAAAACTTCTCTCCCTGCCTGCCTCCGCTGCCTTTGTATGCCGGATCATATCCTCCATCGTGACGGGAAGTGTCGTATCGTACCCGTAGAGTACTGTCCCGAGGGAATCTCCCACGAGGATGATCTCCACGATGGGGTCGAATATCTTCGCGAAGGGATAATCGTATGCGGTGATCATGACGATCTTTCGCCCCTCTTGCTTCATCCTCTTTATGTCGAGCAGGGTAACCTTTTTCATTGCCCACCAATAAGATAAAAAAAAACCTTCCGGGCGGAAGGCTTCTCGAACGCAAAACGACGTTCTTCGTTTTTTCGCTCAATCGAGCTATTTTAGCCTTCCGTCTCGGTCCAGCCTACCTGGATCCAAGCGGTATATAGTGTTGAACCCCCTTTTTGATACTCCTTATTTCCTTTATCAGATGCTCCAGATCCCGGGGAGATTCCACGAAGTCTATCTCCGAGGTGTTGACCGCCAGGAGCGGGGTATCCACGTAATGAAAAAAGAATTCATTATAAGCTTCGCTCAAAGCCTTTAAATAGTCAAGGGAAATGTGCCTCTCATATTCCTTGTTCCGCTTCCTGATTCGCTTGATGAGTACTTCCGGCTTCGCCTGGAGATAGATCACGAGATCCGGCTTTGGGATGTTCGCCCCCAGGAGGCGGAAGAGGGCCTCATAGAGCTGCAGCTCATCGTCCTCGAGGTTGATATAGGCAAATATCTTGTCCTTCTGCAGAATGTAGTCGCACACCACACCCTGCTCAAAGAGGCTTCCCTGCATGAGCTCTCGCATCTGCCGGTACCGGGAGAGGAGGAAAAAAATCTGCGTCTGAAAAGCATATTTTTCCCTCTCCTCGTAAAACCTCTCGAGAAAGGGGTTCTTGTCCACCTCTTCGAGCACGAGTTTTCCCTTGAAAACGTCGGCCAGAATGCGTGTCAGCGACGTTTTCCCCACACCGATAGCTCCCTCTACTGCAATGAAGCGAGGCTTTTCCGGTGCAATTGTTTTTGCGCCTTTGCCTTCTCTCATGGGTTGTAACTGGAAAATTGCTTTCAATGACGCCTGTTGATTGTAGAACCTATCCCTTTCCTTGTCTACTGAAAATAACACAAATTCAATAAATTACCCTATCCGATCAGGTTTGCCAGCTTTACAAAATGATCGACGGAAACCCGCTCAGGCCTGTCTCCGGGCCTGATTCCCGCTTCGTCGAATAGCCGATCGAGGTTCTCCTTCCCTTTTACCCCGCAGGAGCCAAGGTGCCGTTGAAGCGCATTTCTGATCACCTTTCTCCTTCCGGAAAAGGCCGCGTGCACCAGTTTCGAAAAAGCGTTGAAATCTTTTATCTCCCGCCCACCGGCCCCCGTAAAATCGATCTCCAGAAATGATGAATCCACGTCGGGAACCGGATAAAAACAGTTCCTGGAAACGGAAAACAGGATATGGACCCGGGATACCGCCTGGAGAATGACCGAGGGGACTCCATACTCCCTGCCTCCGGGCGAACTCGCAATGCGCCGCGCAACCTCCCTCTGCAGCATCACATAGCAACCCTTCAGGTATTCTCGAAGCTCCACAAACCTGAAAATGAGGGGCCCCGAGATGCTGTAAGGCAGATTCCCGATGATTTTCACCTTCCCTCCGGCCTCGCGGGACCAGGAGGCGAAGATATCTTCTTTCAGGCGCAAAAAGTCGCCTCTCACAACCTCTACGCCCGTTCCCCTCACCCGATCCTGCAGGTAATCTGCAAGGGTTTTTTCGATTTCTACCGCCTTCACCGCTCTCGCTTTTCCGGCTAGCATTGACGTGAGGGCCCCCAGCCCCGGGCCCACCTCCACGATGAATTCGTCTTCGCAGGCCGCATGTTCCACAATTTTTCTGGCGATATTCGGATCTGCGAGAAAACTCTGCCCCAGCTTTTTTTTCGGAGTAAAGTCAAGGGATGAAAGCACTTTCGCAGGATGTTCCATGTCAGTACCTTACGTTTGCATAAGCGTTCAGCGAAAGGTCGGAGGCTATTCCCCTCTCGAACATCTTCCCGCCCAGATAGGCGATCATGAGGGCATTGTCGGTACAGTACGCAACCGGAGGGACGAAGAGCTCGACCCCTTCATCCTGCGCTCTCTCACCAAGTTTGGTCCGCAACCGGGAGTTTGCCGCCACCCCTCCTGCGATGACGAGCCTCCCGATGCCCTTCGAGATGGCAGCGCCAAGTGCCTTCTCCACGAGGACATCGATGACCGCCTCCTGGAAGGAGGCGCATATGTGGTCGATGTTTTCCCTGACGAAATCGATACCCCTCTGCTTGACAGTGGTGACGACAGCCGTTTTCAATCCGCTGAAGGAATAGTCGAAGTTCTTCTCCCGTATCATAGCCCGTGGAAAGTCCATAAACCGCGGATCGCCCCGTGCCGCACACCTGTCGATGGCTTCCCCGCCGGGATACCCCAGGCCCAGAAACTTGGCCACCTTATCGAAGGCCTCCCCCGCAGCATCGTCCCGGGTGTGGCCCAGTGCAGAGATGCTGACGAAATCGTTCACTTCGAAAAGCACGGTGTGGCCTCCTGACACGACGAGAGCCACGAAAGGAAAATCAACCTCCCGTTCCAGGAAGACTGAAAATATATGCGCCTTCACGTGGTCCACGCCGACGATAGGGATGGACGAAAAATAGGACAGTGATTTGGCCATGCAGAGACCCACCAGGAGCGAACCGATGAGGCCCGGCCCCATGGTGACGGCTATGAGGTCGATCTCCGAGAGATCCACGCCCGCCTCCCCGAGGGCAAGCCTGTAGAGGGGATTGATCGCCTTCAGGTGCTCCCGCGAAGCTATCTCGGGAACGACACCCCCGAATGCGGCGTGAACGTCCACCTGGGACAGCACCACCGATGATCGTATCGTCCCTTGTGAGTCGACGACCGCCACAGCGGTCTCATCGCATGAAGATTCAATTCCAAGAATGAGCATGGTTTCATTTTACAGGATGTTTGAAGCGAGTTCCGCAAGCTCCGATCGCTCTCCCTTCATCAACATTATATTCCCCGCCAGGGGTTCTTCCTTGAATTTTTCCACCACGTAGGACAGTCCATTGCTCGTGGAGTCGATGAAGGGGTTATCTATCTGGTAGGGATCTCCCGTCAGGACCACCTTGGTGTTCTCACCGGCCCGCGTGAGGATGGTCTTCACCTCATGGGGGGTCAGGTTCTGTGCCTCATCGATGATGATGTACTGGTTCGGTATGGACCGCCCTCTGATATAGGTGAGTGGCTCTATCTCCAGGATACCGAGATTTATCAGCTCCTGGTAACCCCGGACCCCCTGCCTCTTTCTGGTCCTGTCCATCCCGAAAAGGTACTCGATATTGTCGAATATGGGCTGCATCCATGGCTTCAGCTTTTCCTCCAGGTCCCCGGGAAGATACCCGATATCCCTCCCCAGCGGAAAAACGGGCCTCGAGACGAGCAGCCGGTTGTACTCCCGTTCATCGGACACGGCCCGAAGGCCTGCTGCGAGGGCGATCAGGGTTTTCCCCGTCCCCGCTTTTCCCGGCAGGGTCACCAGCTTGATCGCATCATCGAGAAGCAGGGCCAGGGCGAAATGCTGCTCCTTGTTCCTGGGCTTGATGCCCCATACGCCTTCCTTCATCGTTGGAAGCAGCTTTATCGTCCCGTCTTTGTTGTTATAGACACCCAGTGCAGAAGCGCCTTTGCTCTCCTCCTTCAAAAGGACGCACTGGTTCGGGTAGAGATTCTTATCTGGCGAAGCGATGGAGGAATCCTTGAAAATCGCGTCTATCAATTCCTTTGCAACAACTATCTCGGTAAAGCCCTTATAGAGCTCTTCGATATTTCCCACCCTGTCGCTTTCGTAATCCTCGGCCTTTATCCCGAGTGCGTCGGCTTTTATCCTCAAGTTCGTGTCCTTGGACACGAGGACCACGGGTTTTTCCTTCTCCCGCTCCCGGATACCAAGCGCCACGGCGAGAATCTCGTTGTCTTCCTTGTTTCCCCGGAGCTCCTGCGGGATGAGTCTCTCCCCCTCCCCGTCAAAAGCCACCTTTATAACCCCACCGTTGGATGCGAGGCGCACTCCTTCGGCGAGGGAACCTGAATCCCTGAAAGAATCTATGATCCGCAGGGCTACGCGGGCGTTGCGGCCCACCATGTTCAGGTCCTTTTTGAACCTGTCCAGCTCTTCAACAACTGTTATGGGAATTACCAGAGTGTTTGATTCAAACTTGAAAAGAGAATAGGGATCGTGGATCAGTACGTTGGTGTCGACGATAAAGTTTTTTCCCATCATCCTCCCTTTTGGTTCAGTTCATTCAGCTTGAGCTTCGCCTTGCCGGCAGCAATAGAGGCGGGATACTTGGAAAGAAGGAGGTTGAACGCGGCCTTTGCGCTTACGGAATCCTTCATATTGTAGAAGCACATTCCCTGTTTGTAAAGGGCATCGGGCGCCTTCGGCGATTCCGGAAACCTGTCTATCACTTCCTGGAAGGTGATTGCCGCTGACTCGAAATCTTTCTCGGCATAAAAGGTCTCTCCCCGCCAGTAAAAGACGTTCGGCAGGAGCCGGTGATCCGGGTAGGTCTTGGCAAACTCATCGAGAGATTTCCTGGCTTCACCGAACTTGTTCGCCTTGATCAGTCCGAGGCCGTAATCATAGAGGTTTTCGGGAGACTGCACTGCAGCCTGTCTCGGAGGGGGAATTTCACGCTCAGAGGTGAATATGCTCTCCTTCTCCCGCTCCCCCGTGCCCGCCTGTTCCGGAGCCTTTTGCTCCGGGATCTGGCCTTCCCTGTCGTAGGTTTCGCTCTGGAACTTCGGCCCCATGAGGGTTTCCATCTTTGCCTCCAGCGCGAGAAGCCTTCCCTCACTCTCCTTGATCTTTTCAACCGTGGCGAGCTGGTCCTGCTGCATCTGGTACTTCGTCTCGTCGATAAACCCCTGGAAGGTGCTTATCTCTCCCCTCAGCCTCTCGATATCCGCCTTTATGCTCGCTATCTCCTTTCTCAGCTCCAGCTCCACGTCACCAGACTTCGCGGAACCGCCAATGCCCATCTCCCTACCCAGAGCACCCTGCCTGTCCTGATCACCTTTCAGCTCGGACACATCTTTTTTCACATCCCTCACGTCATCCTGGAGCTTGTAAATGAGATCAGGACTGATATACGCTCCGCATCCCGCCATGAATATGATAAGCAACAGTGCGAGTGGATATACAATCTTCTTGAGTGACATCTGCCCTGCCGGCTACTGCAAGATTACAAATTGGGCCCGTCTGTTCTCGGCCCAACTCCCCTCGGTGTGTCCCGGATCGAGCGGCCTTTCTTCCCCGTAGCTGATCGTTGAAATCCGGGAGGACTCTACGGCAAGATTTATCAGGTATTGCTTCGCTGCTTCCGATCTCCTCTCGCCGAGAGCAAAATTATACTCGTTCGTCCCCCGCTCATCGCAGTGCCCCTCGATGAGCACTTTCACCCCGGGATTCTCAATGAGGTACGCCCCCAAATTCTCGAGAGTCGGTTTTGCGTCTTCCCTTATAAAGTATCTATCAAAATCAAAATGGATGTTTTCAAAGGTGATCTCTTTTACGGCTTCTTCCTCTGCCTTCGCAACCACCGCCTCTTCGGTCACCTTCTCCGGAATCGAAACCACTTCCTCCTTGATCTCCGTCGGTTTCTCGGTCTCAACAGCTGCCTCTTTTCCCATTTCCTCGCCTTCGCCCTTCACCACAGCTTTCTTACCGCAGGATACCGTGAAGGAAGCGGTGATAAGAAGTGCAAAAAGCACAACGAAACACTTTAATCCAGGCCTCATGGAACCTACCTCCATTTTTTTTCTTTTTCTCTTACCTTCTGGGTGACCAGGATGGTGAACTCATATCTCTCATGCCTTTTAGCAAGAGCCTGTCTCCGAAACCGGTTACGTTCGTTACTCGAATCTCAGAGTAATCTTTTTTCCTGAAAATGTAAACAATATATCTTCCGTCGGGTGAAAAGGAGGGATCCTCGCAGCTTCCATCCCCGCTCACCACCTCCCTCAAGTTCGAACCGTCGGGGCTCACCACGAAAATCGAGAACTTCCCCTCCGACATGGAAGCAAATGCGATGCGGTCACCGCTGGGAGACCAGGTGGGTGATGTGCTGTAATATCCCGCAAAAGAGACTCTCTTCTCCGGTCCACTTGGGAGGGTCTTCACGTAGATTTGAGGAAATCCCGTTCTATCTGAAACGAAGGCCATCTTATCTTCGTCGGGTGAAACGGTGGGGGAAACATCGATCCCGTAGTTCGATACGACTCTTACGAGCTTCTCGTCCTTGAAGGAAAATTTAAATATATCGGCATTTCCCTTAACGCTGATGGAGAGGAATATGGAAGACCCGTCAGGGGAAAAGCTTCCCGGAGACTTGAACCCGCCGTACCGCAGGAGGAGGTCATCGGAACCCGTTGAGAAGTCTCGTAAAAACACATAGGGCCGCTGCCTCCTGTAGGAGAGGTAAGCGAGCTTGTACCCGTCGGGAGACCACCGCGGGAACATGTTGATGGAGCCGTTTCCCGTGATCTGTCGCAATTTTTTTCCTGTCAGGTCGACGATGAAGATCTCTTTTCCCTCCCCTTCCTTCTTCGCCGAAAATGCTATTTCGCTGTCGAACACGCCGTGTACTCCCGTGTACTGGTAAATAATTTCGTTTGCAAACTTGTGGGCTATCATGTCGAACCGTTCGGCAGGCGCGGAGTAGCGCTTGCCGGTGAGCATCGATCCCGTCGAAACATCATAGAGGCGCAGCTCGGCCGATAGCTTGTCGCCGTCGGTCCTGACCGTTCCGGCGACGAGGGAATCGGAGCCGATCATCTTCCAGTCGGGAAAATATATCCCCCCGCTGATAAAACTCGTCTCCGAGATCTTTTCGAGGTATGCGTCGCGATTGATCACAGTGAAGATACTGGAAATTTCGAGGTCTGCCGCAATGATTTCGGGGATCTTTCTGAAGAGCGTCAGTCCTCCCTCATTCTCAGCATGCAGGTCGGGAACGGCAATCGGAATTCTAACCCCCGCGGGAGAATTTATGTCGATGTAGATAATACCCCAGGCTTTCCCTGAAGAAAAAAGAATGAAAAGGGATACGAAAACAACTGCCGTTAGCAGGGTTAAAATCCGGTTACGCGGCCTAGCCTCCACTCCGCTCGTCCGGGAAATAGTGAAATCTGAAACCCACCTCATAGTAATCCTTCCCCTCTTTCAAAGATTCTGGTGGTACAGGCAGCGGGGCCGCTTTGTTAATTGCCCGCAGAACCGACTCATCAAAAGGCCTGTTGCCCGACGGCCTCTCGACGACTATGGATGAAACATCCCCATTCTCCTCTATGGTGATTCTCAACTGGACCATGATGTCTTCCCTGTTATCGATCAAAGCTCTCGGGACATTCCACGCTCCCCTCACCGTCTCGTCAAGGACATTGAGGTAGGCCTTCACCGCAGGCGACATGAGGAGCGCTTCCTTCTCTGAAAACCCTCCGCGGGCGGGCGTTTTTCCGGATTCGCGGTTCACCGATCCACCCTGCTTGTTGTTCCGCGATTCCCTGAGAGCAGCCAGCTTTTTCTGAATATCGTCTATCAGCTTCTCCGTCTTCTCCTTCTCCCTGGCTTTCTCCTCCTGCCTGGCTTTCTCCTCCATCTGTTTCACCCTATCGGAGAGAATCTCCCTGCTCTTCTTCGCCTTCAAAGCCTCCACCCTCGCGGAGAGGTCCGCCATAGCCTTCTGCTCCTCGACAACTTTCTTTTTCTGCAGCAGCGCGAGCTTTTCCTGGAGTGCCTCCATCTCCTTTTTTCTCTTTAGCTCGTCCTTTTTCTTCTCCTCTCTGACCCGGGCCTCGTTCATCGCTACTTCCTCTTTCGTGGGCTTGCTCTTCCCGGGAGGCTCCACGAGGTCCACGGTGTACACGGATGAATAGATTATGATGGTGCTCCGTTTCATGGAAACGAGAAAGAGGGGGAGAAAAATGAGAAGGTGGAACAAAAGAGACAGGGTGAGCATTTTTTTGAAGTCTCTCTGCAAATCTTCTCCGGCAAAAACACGCACATTTAATTCCCCTCGAGAGGCTGGGTGACCATCCCGAGTTTTTCTATGCCGGCATTTTTGATCTCCGCTATTACTTTCACCACCAGGCCGTATGAAACACTCTTGTCTGCCCGGAAATACACCTCCTTTTCGCTTCTGTTCTCAAATATCGCCGCCAGTTTCTTCTGAAGCTCATTGAGTTTCACCGGCTGCTTCCCCACAAATATCCTTCCCGTGGGGTCAACGGTGACGACAACTCTTTCCGTTTCCACCGTAATGGCCTTCGCCGCTGCCTGGGGGAGGTTCACGTCTACACCCTGCTGGAGCATGGGTGCCGTGACCATAAAAATGATGAGCAGGACGAGTATGATGTCCACGAGGGGGATCACGTTGATCTCTGACATCTCCTTCCTTCCGTTGCCTCCCGATCCGAACGCCATATCAGGTTATCCTCTCCAGGTTTCTCTCGATGAAGTTGAGAAAGTCGCTGCTGAAGGATTCGAGGCCCGTCACGATCTTCCTGAGCCTGTTGAGAAAAAAGTTGTAAAAAATGACGGCGGGTATGGCTGCTGCGAGTCCGGCAGCGGTTGCCACCAGTGCCTCGGCTATCCCGGGAGCCACGGTGGCCAGGCTCGCCGAACCGGTGACCCCGATCCCCACGAAGGCGTTCATGATTCCCCACACGGTTCCGAAAAGGCCGATGAAGGGAGTTGTGGAGCCACAGGTGGCGAGAAACGGCAGGTATGACTCGAGGTCCGATTGCTGCTCATTTATCGTTTTTCCCATCGCCCGCTTGATGCCCTCTATCGGGTCTAGCCCGGTAATTACCTTGAAGCCCGTGGCCCGTTCTCCCACGCCTACAACCTCTGCATCCTGCTTGGCAGAACGCTTGAACCGGATGAGCTCGGTATACCCCGACTTGAAGACCGAGACGACAGGCGTCTTCCTTTCGGTATCTTCGGCATAGTCCAGGAGCTGGCTCAACGTCCTCCCCTCGTAAAAGAGTTCCAGGAACCTGTCGTGCTCCTTCTCGATCCCCTTGAAAGCCCGGTATTTAAAAAATATGATCGCCCACGATATGACCGAAAAGGCAAGAAGCATGAGAAGTACGATCTTCACGACAGGCCCCGAGCCGACTATGTGCTTGAAAAGCCTGTTGTTGATAAACCCCGAAAGGAGGGGGAATGCGGGAAATATGGTAACAATAGAAATCATCTGTTCTTGATCCTCCCGTTATGTTTCGACCCATCTAATCTATTAATCATCTATATATAGACTATTATGTCAATATTATCAAGATATAGAGAAATGCACAGCAAAACATGATCGGGGGAGCGGTTTATGATCGCTCCTGCGGTTTTTTCCCGGAAGGAAAAGAGGATATACTATCTCCTGTGGGGACGCGAAAAGTCATCGAAAATCTGATGAGAGAAGCCCTTTCGGAGGCAGAAAAGTCCCGCAATACGGGTGAGGTCCCCGTGGGCTGCATCATAACCGATGGGTCGGGCACCATCATAGGGCGCGGCCACAATTCCCCCGTCGCTTCCACGGACCCGACGGCTCACGGGGAAATGATCGCCCTCAGAAATGCGGCGAAAAAGCAGGGCAACTATCGTCTTCCGGGCTGTCTCGCATTCGTGACCCTGGAACCATGCCCCATGTGCGCGGGGGCACTGGTCCACGCCAGGATCGCAAGGGTATACTTCGGCACCAAAGACCTTAAGGGGGGAGGGCTCGTCAGCAACTACGGCATCGGGACGGACGGCAAGCTGAACCATGAGATCGAGGTCGTGGGAGGAATCCTCGAGGAGGAGTGCCAGCGGCTGTTGAAAGAGTTTTTCAGGGCAAAACGGTGAGCCATCATACGTAATTAAATACCAGTCCAGAGTTCAGAGTCCATAGTCCAGAGGAAGATCAGAGAGTAGCAAATCGGCAAGCATGGGAGTGCGGAATGAACATCAAGAACAACAGAACAGCAGAACGTCAGAAAACAGAAAAACCAAAAACCAGAAACTGTTCCATTGGTTCGAGCAACCGAGCATCCGAAACTCTGAAGTTCCGCAAAACGAGAAAATGAGAAGTTGGGTATTGCTGATCCTCTGAACTTCTGATGTTCTGGTCTTCTGTTTTTTTTTCTCGGGACCCGGGACTTGTTTGTATTTCGCATGCCGAAGTCCGAATTACAATATTGAAAATCAGGCGGGGTTTCCCCTTTTATCACGGCATTATAAGGTGATACTATTATTATCAATATTTATATCGCAGGTGCGCCCTTAGCTCAGTGGACAGAGCGTCGGACTACGAATCCGCAGGTCGGAGGTTCAAATCCTCCAGGGCGCGCCAAAGAATTCAAGGGGTTAGGCGATTCGTCTAACCCTTCCTTTTTGGCAGGGTGCGTATAGGGTGCGGATTTTCCCAGATTGTCGAGTTTATTCACGGCTGCGCGGTTGGATCCTGGGATGAGATGGCCGTACGTATCGACGGTAATTTGAATCGAATGATGGCCCAATTGTTCCTGAACGTATGCAGGGCTTTCACCTAAGTTTAGGAGCAGGGATGCGTAGGTGTGCCGGAGATCGTGGAACCTGATCTTTCTCAAGCCTGCCTTCTTCAAGATAGCGTGGAATGCTCTTCTCAAGTTAGCTCCATCTATCGGGGTTCCCGCCTCACTCGGAAAAACCAGACCCGACCTTACGCCAGATTTTATGGACCTTTCCATCTGCACTTTTTTCTGACCTCCCCCCGATATTTGTACCACCTTCTATGTAAAGAAACCAGCCATCTGAATTGGTTCAATTTGTCGAGCTTCCGGTGCCGGCAACTTGTATCCAAGAGAACTATGAGGCCTAATCTGGTCGTATTCCCTCCGCCACTGCTCGATAATCACCCTGGCCTCAAGTAAGGTCGTAAATATCTCTCCATTTAACAGTTCATCTCTTAATTTGCCAATAAAAGACTCGATATACCCGNNTTTGTCGAGCTTCCGGTGCTGGCAACTTGTATCCAAGAGCACTATGAGGTCTAATTTGGTTATATTGCTGCCGCCACTGCTCGATAATCACCCTGGCCTCAAGTAAGGTCGTAAATATCTCTCCGTTTAACAGTTCATCTCTTAATTTGCCAATAAAAGACTCGATATAGCCGTT
>JABAOH010003590.1_pt5 | contig 11426 bp, 10 predicted proteins | sample 7062181 | NCBI WGS metagenome assembly JABAOH01 (sample SAMN14538630, study PRJNA623070) | marine sediment metagenome | biome: marine biome [ENVO:00000428]; feature: marine pelagic biome [ENVO:01000023]; material: deep marine sediment [ENVO:00002113]; isolation source: pool of 5 deep marine... | reverse complement strand
GCACAATTGCATAAGGCACTTCCTCGCTTTGGGTTAAGCTCTTTTCCCAGGCATACCAGAAAAGCTCTATCTTGGTATGTTCAGGAGGTGTCTCTTATATGATTATCAGGTCTCAATTTTCAACAAATCTAATGGGGTCAGAAGGGAAAAAATGTCAGCCTTTCCCCCATAATTCTTGTGGATCTTTACTCGGCTTTTTGACTTTTTCAAGAAATCGTCAATCGAGAGCATGGGTTTCTCCACTCTGTTTATTCACCAATTTCTAATCTGGTTGTAATTTCTTCATATCTTATGCTACCGCCCACTATGGTTTTCTTCAGTCCTGTATAGAATATGAGGGTTTTTCCCTTGTAGATCCTCGTGTTTTGGCTGAGCTTGGCGCCCGCTGGAAGAGGAGAAAAATCAGGCTTTCCATATTTTTCTTCTACGGCCTGCAGTCCATTCCTTCTTTATAAACAATACAATCAAGATCTGACTTAATTGCGTCCTAACGTCCTTGGCCTGGAAAAGAGAGTGCACGTGGTTAACGCAAGGGCAAATATCACAATTACTGAAAAATTAATGAGCCCCCTTTTTTCATCTATAATCCGCCTCAAGGCGCGTAATTTACCCAGAAATGGAGTGTCTATGACGGGCTGCTGTTAAACATCCTCCCGATGATCGTCCCACACAGGAGCGTTATATCCTCCAGAATAATCCACCTTCTTGGTTTCATCTTTCATGAATCGTTTCCCACATGCAACCGATTCTGGGTTTAGTCGGGTGGCCCCTTCAACATTCCCTCACCCTCATTCTCCAATCGAGTTGACTCACTGAGGGCTTGCCGGCTCTTGTTTGGCTAAACCTCGTGTCAGGTAAACACTGTGCTAGGCGGTAATTTTGGCCACAGTCGGTCTCATCTAAATCTTAAAGTTCCCTGTATCAATCCACTCATTCTTCAACAGCGACCACCAGTCAATAGCGAGCCCTCTCAGCACATACTCATAGGGGAGCCAGCCGTAACCGCCGTCACCCCATCCGGTTCCCCAAGAGTTTCTGATAATTAAGGCGCCTGTTGTTGCAGCAGCCCCCGGATTGGAATTCTTTATCTTCATTTTGTCATCGTACCCCACTGCTACAACGGCATGACCACCAACATTCTCCTCACCGGGAGTTGGAAAGGGGACCTTGCCTGTTGTCTCCGCCTGCGAGATGGAATTGTAGACGGTAAACCCGAACATCGAGGGAAGGCCCCCCGCGAGATTTGTCTTAATTTGACTGAGCAGGGCATCCTTGGGGGTACCGGGTGGATCAAGACGGTAGTAGCTAATCGCCTGATAACTTTGGGCGAAAGCATAGCAAAAAGCCGGCGGCTCTTTATCAATATCAGCAATCACGTACCGCCAGTATTCTTCCGGAGGTACACCAAAGAGCACCATTGCCTCCATTGTCGTTCGAAGAAAAGCCCCAGTGTCGCCTTTCCAGTGCAACAAGTTTCGGGTGACTTTATAGAGAAAGAGCCTGGATGCATCGATATGTTTTCCGAACGCTCTCCTCTCAAAATACTCCACGAGCCCAACACCAGCATGTGCTGTACATGATCCAATTGAACTTTGGTTCTCAACTGGGGGACACCATTTCCTCAAATCACAGTCAACAGGCAGTTCTTTTTCCGCTGGTCTTTCTACTCCTACTCTCTTAATCATTGCTTTCACCGAATCTTTTTGTCCTAACAATTTAAGCTTAGTAGCCACTTCATCTCGCTCTACTGTGTAATCCCGAAAATCGGGATAATCCGGCAACCATCCCATTCCTAACTTCTCAACCAATTTATCCATGCTATCCTACCTCCTTCTGTTCTCTTGAGATTGAACTGGTAAGCTCTTTCTCAACGTTGGGGTGATCCAGCACCAATAAGAAGACCTGGTTTTTCCGCCTCAATATCAAAATCAACTCGGATTACCATCACCTCGCTTTTCCCGCTTTTTCCACATAAAATGTTGCCCAGCAAGGATGTATTGGAACTTCAGCTATCTATTTCTTTGTCTGCTCCTTTTGGTTGGCTCATAGGTGAATGTAAAGCTGGGCTTAGGCAATGATGGCATGGCTTATCTTCCCCATTCTAGGTGCGACATTAGCGAGGTCGCCTCTTCACATCGAGAACCTGGCTGCCCAGCCAATCTGTCATTCCAAATCTAGGTAGGTTCAGGGTCTTACTTCGGGCAAACCCGAAGCTCCAGCTTGTCCTTACGTACAGACNNTAGTGATAATCACAAAATACATTTCTCCAAGAATTCTGAACGAATTTTACCTATCGAGTCATCTACTTACACCGTATGATCCCGACAACATGATTTTGAATGCCAAAAAACTCGTTCGCGCTTACATTTCCTTGGAATCTCTCTAATTGTGTCGAATTTCAAAAAATCTAGCTGCCTTGGGGGGATATAAGATTTCATCAAGAATTGAAAATGCTTGAACAAGAGGTCTTCTAAGCAGAAGGGTTGATGGATCTACATCCATGAACCCTGGCCACTTAGAATTGGCTTGCTCATACAAACCTCATTTATTGTAATACCGGCAACTAAAGATCGCCCTGTGACACCTTAATATAGCCTGAAAGGAAGAAGGGATTCAACGTACCCTAATCTCTGCTAAACTTGTTTCAGACAAAAGAGGTGACTCTTCCCAATTTACCACAAGAAGAACTCCACAACCCCAAGATTTTTGCAATTCCTATAAATTGTGGGTGAAAAGGCCCTCCTGAGGGAAGAGGATCTGGATCCCCGTGTTTTTCATCGAGCTGTCCCTTGAACTGAGAAGGTGATCGGTTTTAGAATAAATAATAAGGCAGGAATACGGAAAAGGGGAGGGGTTTGAAGATGGGCGGGAAAAGGAGGAAGGAAACGGGAAGGAAATGTCGAAATTGTGGCACATTCAATGAATTGGACGCTCGTTATTGTGGCCAGTGCGGCAATGCCCTGCCTGAGGGTAACAAGAAGAAAGTGAGCCCAAGAGGAAAAGAGCCATCCTATTGGATGATTGTGGCCATTATCGCCGTGATTTTTTCACTGGGCCTTGCAATCAAAATGGCCTTTTACCCCAGCCCGGACACCCCGGAGAGGGAGCAAGTGTACAATGTCCCTTTATCTCCGGAAGATTCGATGGAAAGTCAAGTCCAGCTCGTCGCATCGAACTTCAAGTGCGCCTGCGGGGGGTGCGGAGAGCTCCCCTTGATAGAATGCAGTTGTGACATGCCGCGGGGAGCCTTGGAGGAGAAGGCGTTCATCCGGGAAAAACTGAGGGAAGGTCTTAGCATCGATCAGGTGATTCAATTCGTGGAAAGAAAATACGGGCTCAGGATAAGAGGCTAAATCTTTCTTGCTGGCAACCAGGGAACCAGGGGAAAGAAACTTCAGCCCTTTGAGGGTGTAGGAATAGGAGTTGTCTTTACCCCGACAGGTGCTCCCGGGATTGCGAGTGGTTTGGTAGGCATCGCCTTTGATTGTGAGAAGGGTCAATTCCCCGTGGATTCGACCTGGTTGATCATCGAACCAGTAAATGTACAATATCAATCCGTTACCCCGGGCAAGACCTCGTCGGCTCTATTAAAGAATCTGGCGAATCGGATGAGCCGATTATCCGTCACGACCTGGGGGACAGTATCACGGTGAGTCAAAAGCCGAATCCCTGCGGAAATTGTTTACTTGTCTATTTTTTCAATCAGAGCGTCTACTTTACGGATTAGATCATCAAATTGAGAAGTCATTCTCCCTATGGAACTCAGCAAGCTATCCGATGTAATCGGGTCCTTTCTTTTCATCATTTCAGCTTGAGCAAGCTCTCTGTATGGAATATACTCCCCATCATATATATTGAGGCTTAAAATATCCCACCTCGTGTCCCTCCCCGTGGTATCAACCGCCGCTTTTCTCATCGGTATAAGGCTCAAATCGATATCCGCATAGAGGATATCCTCTTGGTCAAATACCGGCCCTGCCAGGTATTCGCCTGAGGGATTTATTATCCCACTCCCACCGAAAAAAGCCCAGACTGCATTGCCTAATCCAGCCTTTTGTCCCCTCTCCTTGGGAACGTACAGGGATGATAGAATGACAAAGCATTGTCCCTCGAGGGCATAAGAGCGAGTTACCACATCGATCACGTGTTTATTGCTCCGACCCGGAGGAGGATAGTGGGGCCATCCGGGCCAACAGGCACAGTGCACCTGTTCTCCCTGAGCATACAGAGCATATTTGAGTAAGGGTTGAAGATGCTCGTAGCAAATCAACCCACCGACCCTGCCAAGGTGGGTCTCATAAACTGCTCTTACATCAGCCCCATCCCCTCGATGCCAAAAGACCTTTTCTCGATTAGAAGGGAGTAGTTTTCTATGCTTACCGATAATTCCACCATCAGGACCTATGAATACCAATGAATTGAAAAGCATACCATCATATTTTTTCACTTTTTCGTTTACCCCTAGACAGAGATAAACACCGGCTTTCTTTGTCGCCTTTCCCAATATTGCGGTTTCCCGACCCGGAATCTCCATAGCTTCTTTTGTCAAGTGGAAGAGGTTTTTTGCCCATTCAGTTGGATTTTGCAGATCGATGGACCAATTGGGGTACATGGGAACGAACGTCTCGGGAAATACAACCAGTTGAGCCCCGTTTTTTCCGGCTTCTTCTATCAAAGTACAGGTTTTATCAATGGTGGCCTTCGTGTTCATGGGCAATACCGGGGATGCTTGAACCGAGGCAACCTTAAATTTTTTGTACTCCTCCATCATTTGCGTTCCTCCGACGAAAGAAACGTTTCTTTCCTCCTGAGGCTCGACTTCCATCCCTTATTCGGAATCAAGACGAGCTCAAGGGAGATTCGAGGCGATTCATGGAACAAGGATGGGTTAAAACCCCAGATCCTTCAACCGCTTTTTGGTCTTTTCCAGTGAGGGTTTGTCCTCGATGGTTAAGATCTCGGGTAGTTGATCGGTGGGATATGTCTGTTTGGTGTATTTGCTTAAAGCCGATTCATTTCCCCTTTGAGTTGACCCCAAACCGAGTTCGATAATGAGGTTGATTCCCGATTCATACATCTTCCACAAGATATCCCGCCAGATTACCGTTCGGGTTAACTGGCGATATGCCTCGGCCTTGATGTGTTTAGGATCGGATATGGCATCAGAGGTCGTATTGGCAAGAATAGGGGTGTGGGTTGGCTTGAATGGAATGCGTTCCAGATCCTTTTTGAGTTTTTCGGCGGCAGGCTGCATCAGATAGGTATGGAACGCCCCGCTAACCTGAACTGGTAGGGGCGTAAATCGTTTCTTCCGTTTGACCTCCTCGGCCATTTTCTTCAGGTTGTGGTTCAAACCCCCGACGACATAAGCTGAATCCGAGTTGTGCAACGCAAGATTAATGTAATATTTGCTGCATATTCTTTCGATATAGCTACTGGGAATTTTTCCCTGTTTGCTCACAATGGCGAGCAATCCGGAATCTATATGCCGAGAGGCCTCATGCATGTATTCGCCCCTCTTCTTGACCACTTTCATGCCATCCTTAAAGGTCAGGGCACCGGCGGCGATAAATGCGGGATATTCCCCCAAACTATGACCGGCGATGACATGGTAATCTATCCCCGGGACTTCCTTCAATAGCACCCGAAAGCAGCCGATATCCCCGGCACAGATGATGGGTTGAGTGAATATGGTCTGATGGATCTTGGGAACCTTTATGATTTCCTCGAAGAAACTTCCCGCTCTCTCAGAAATATGATCCAACTTCATTTCAATCCGATTCATAAAGGTCTGTTTGAAGCAGATGTCCTGCAATTTGTAATTGAGGACGCCGTTTGCCTCTTCGAACGTTTCCTTGAACTCCTGATATCGATCATAGAGATCCCTGTACATTCCGATACGCTGAAATCCCTGACCCGTGAAAATGAGCCCAATTCTTGGCCTTTGCCTCGAATCCATTCGACCCTTACCCATTCAGGCACCGTCCTCACAGTCTTTTTAATTAATATAACCATATATTTTCTTCAATTCACCACTATTTGTCAACTCCATTATTCCGTAATCGTGTTAGCCTAGCGATTATGTCCCTGCTAACTGCCAAGGTAAAATGTCCCCATTATGGGAGGCGCCTGAGTTTCCTGGGAACACCGTTGTCCATGAGCGAAATTTGCTGAACTGGAGCGAGCAGGCTTCGACCTGAGTCTTCGACCCTGAGCTCCATTCGGCCCGAGCCTTTCGGCAGTGAGCGACTCGACATGAGCCTTCGACCCGAGTTCAGGCCGAGGGGCTCGTCGACATGTCTCAAGGCCGAGCTGCTCATGGCCGAGGGCAGACCGAAAAGCTCAGCCGAACGTAAGGGGAAGGCCAACCCTTTAGAGGCTGGAAGGGGTGAGTATTCCCCGGGACCCCGAAGGGGTCACTTCGAATGCATTGAAGCGAAGGGATAACGGTGTTCACTTATGAAAAGTAAAATTTCCATATGATCAACACGTTACAACAATACTCCTTGTAATACTCAGGAAACTGCAGCAGTATTTCTCCCATCATTTCTCTAGCCTCGATCGGTGTCATCCCGAGTCAGAATGTGAAATTTGAAGTGGCTCGTGGATGACTGCGAGGACCTTTGGAAGTTGTGGAAAGAATCAATCAAGGCGCTTCACTGAAAGGCTGTAAGATGTGGGATGCAAGACGAGGTGAAAGATTTCGCGAAACGTCTAATGGGCACGAGGTCAAGAGCTTTATCAGACCTGAGGCCCGATACGACCTGAGAGTCTTCCATACTCGATGACATAGAAGTTTTTACGGGAACAATCCAATGGATTTGACCAAATCATCCCATATCCCTCTATCCTCTCTACTCATCCCCTTCAAAAATATGCACACCGCTACCTGCTTCGGGTCTTCGGTCTTAAACCATTGAATGTCTCCAATGGCCTTCATCCTCCTTTTCTCCGTAACGATTTCAAAATCCAGATCTACCCCTCGTCCTTCATTTGCATCTTACATGGAGGAAATGATATCGCCTTCTATGGTATCAAGAGTTTCACCCTTTCAAGGGAAATGTCAACAATCTCTCCTTCCAATTCCAATATGGCAGGGTTCCCCCCTTTTACGACTGAAAGCCTCAAAAAAGCGGGAAATTGTATTCCAAATCGAGGGTCACCCTCCTTTCGGGTCCTTCATATGCCTTCCCGACTTCCATAATCACCTCCCCATCGACAACGGCCCCTTCGCAACGGAAACGTTAGCCGGTTGTATAGGTGGAAACCCTGAGGAAGGAATCGACCTGCTCCAGCGTGGGAACCGATCTTCCTCCCATTCGAGTGCACTTCAGCGCTGCCACCGCGTTGGCGAATCGGAGGATTTCTAAGGCTTCCCAGTTTCTGATGAGCCCATAGATAAAAGCGGCATGAAAGACATCCCCAGCCCCCGTTGTATCCACGGTCTCTACTTCAAACCCTCTTGAATAGACAATTCGATCCGCCACCACCGCCATGGCTCCCTCCTTCCCCAAGGTGGCGCAAAGAAATCCTTTGTTATACCTCTTGAGCGCCATAAGGGCTTTTTCCCTGTCCTCGATGCCCGTTAATTTCGGCCCAAAAGTGGAAGAGGTAATGAGAAAGTCTACATCCCTGATGAGTTCCGGGGTCTTCTCCTCTACCTTGTCGATATCGATGACCGTAAAGATGCCCTCCTCCCGAGCCCATCTGATGGCCTCTATCGTGGCTTCGATATCGTGTCCATCTACGTGGAGGATTTTCCCCTTGCATACGTCTTTCCGGGAAAGCTGGCCTTCCTTATACAGGAGTTTCTTATCCCTGTGCCATATGATAGTCCTTTCTCCGGATACTTTATCGATGAGGATGAAGGCAAATTGGTTCGTGGCGCCCTTTTCGACGGTCACGCTCGAGACATCAACCCCGGCTTCCTTTATGCTTTTCAGGGAGAACATCCCCAGATCGTTTTCTCCCACTTTACCGATATATTTCGTCCTCAAACCCCATTTTGAACACGCAACCATGGCCGTTCCCACCTGTCCCCCGCCGTGTTTTTCGTAGTTCACTATTTCGGTTTTGGTATTAAAGGCGGGGAATTTTGGGATGACGCAGAGAAAGTCGACCGCATTGAGCCCCAGGCCCACCACGTCGAACGGTTTCCGCTGTTGAAATTTTAGATTAAATTTCACAGCATGTTACCCCGCCCTCGAAGGACGGAGTGTTTCTCCTCTCCCTTTCAACTCCGCAATGCCTTGCGATTTGCTTGCCCGAAAGCAATCTGGGGGAAAAGAGTTCGTTGGGGAACTGATGGATCGAGGCGCTTGACTCTACGGATCTGCATATTTCTTCCTTCCCTTACCGGCCAGAACGATGGTAAGCTCACCTCGGATCCTCCTGTCCTTAAGGGTATAGATGACTTCGCTTATCTTGCCCCGGATCGCTTCTTCGAAGGCCTTTGTCAGTTCACGGGTGACCACGATTTGCCGATCTCCGCAGACCTCCAGGAGGTCCTCCAGTGTCTTCATGAGGCGATGGGGGGATTCGTAGAGGATCGATGTCCCGTCCAAATCCCCCAACTTCTCTAGGAGTTTCCTTCGCTTTCCGCCCTTTTTGGGCAGAAAGCCGGCGAAGTAAAAACTATCCGTGGGCAGACCCGAAATACTGAGAGCTGCAATGACAGCCGATGGGCCCGGGATGGGAATCACGGGAATTCCCCTTTCCGTGGCCTGTTGGATGAGTCGATATCCGGGATCTGATATCCCGGGAGTTCCCGCATCGGAAACGATGGCGATCTCCTTTCCCCTTTTCATATGAGATAAGAGCTTATCCAGCTTCTTCAGCTCATTGTGCTCGAAATAGCTGACCAAAGGGGTATGGATATCAAAGCGAGAAAGGAGCTTTCTTGTCCTTCGAGTATCCTCTGCAGCAATGAGATCAACATGCCTGAGGATCTTGAGGGCCCTCAGGGTGATATCCTCCAGGTTGCCGATGGGAGTTGATACGATATAGAGAATGCCCGTTCTAGGGCCATTTTTCTCCATTTAGCCCCCATTCTTGAGCATGTTACTCTGTCGATTCCACATCCTTGATAGCATTTTAGCCTCTTTTTTTCAACGGGTGTTTTGTAACCAGTTGGAAGCATTAAGGAAGTGAGAGATGGAGGTTGACAAAACTGCGTTGAGAAGACATTATAATGGGTACCGAGTCCTTCATTTTCTGGTGTTCATATGGTGGAGGAGAGAGAAGAAAAAGGAAAGAGCGATCTGGGGGATGCGAAGGGTTTTCGACCAGAGGACGAACTCGTTTGGGCAAGGGATCTGACCAATCATTTCGTCAAAACCGTCAGTGCTTATCAATTATACCCTTTGAACGATCCTACCACGGGGAGACTGCAAGACCATTTGATGAATAAATTTCGCTTTTTCCTCGAAAGGGTTGACTGCCTCACCTGGGATATCACGGAGTACGGAATCTATTATAATGACGAAATTGTTTACGAGAATACCGAGGCTAAGAACAGCCTGGCTTTTCGCTTTCATCGGGAGGGCTTCGAGCAGATACGATTTGAGAAAGGACTGCAAGAATGGGAAGTTGTAGATTTCATGGATGTTATTGCGAAAGCCGATACCCTTGATCCCTTGGAGGATGATTTAGTAACCCTTTTGTGGGAACGTGATCTCCAACATATCCGGTATGTGGTAAGGCAATATCCGCTGGGGGAATCCCCAATCGAATTTGCCGAGGATGTGGAGGATTTTCGTAAGGCATTGACCCCCTTGCCCATACCGAATTATCAGCAAAGGGAATTAATTGAGGAGCATGGAGTGGATGCAGGTTTCCTTCACCAACGATTAGAGGGGGATGGATTGGAGGTTTCTAGGGATCAGTTGCTCGTTCAGTCTGAAGAGATAAAGGCCCTGAAAGAACGAATAGACATCGAGACTCAGCCCGAATTCTCCTATCATGCCATCGGGACCCTATTCGAGGTTATGCCCTTGGAAAGCGCGCCCCAGAATTTTGAATCTTTCGTCCCCTTTATGAATCGCGTTATCGAATCACTCTTGCGGAGGGGGGATTTTAAGCAGGCCAGCCAGATCCTGAAGCGGCTCTACATTCTTCTGAATTCTTACAAGCCTCAGGAGTGGCAGAGCGATCTCATCAAGAAGACGATCATCGAGGCGGGTGAGCCGGAGAGAATAGAAATTATCGGAAACATACTGAAAAGGAATGAATTTCCGGACGTAAAGGGCGCTTTTGACTATTTCCTCCTGCTTCAGCGAAATTCCGTCCCGCATCTTTGTGAATTGTTGGGCAATCTCACTGGCTCAAAGCCGAGAAGGATCATCTGTGATGCGCTGGCGAAGGTGGGAAAGGATAGCGTTGAGCTGATGGCCCCATTTCTGGTGGACAAGAGGTGGTATCTGGTTCGTAATATCGTGTATATACTCGGACGAATTGGGAGAAAGGAAGCCGTTCCGTTAATTGGGAAAACCCTTCAACATGAGGACGTGCGGGTCAGAAGGGAAGCCCTTCAGGCGCTGGGTCTCATCGGGGGATCCGAGTCGATGCAGTACATGATTGCCTCATTGGAAGACAAGGATATCAGAATAAGGGGGAACGCGGCCCTCAACCTGGGTCGGATGGGAGAGAAGGCTTTGGCACCCCTCACGGAGAGAATGCTATCCAAAGAGTTCTATAAGAAGGAGATGCAGGAGATCAAGGCCTTTTTTAGGGCGGTCGGGATGATTCGGTCGAACCATTCCATTCCCCTATTGTATTCAATCCTGGAGGGAAGAAAATGGTTTGGGCGAGTTAAGGCCGACGAGATCCGTGCCTGTGCCATTGGAACCCTCGTAAGGATAGGGACACCGGAGGCGAAAGAGGTGCTCGAAATGGGCGCCGGATCGCGGGAAGAGTCCCTGCGCGAAGCATGTCGTCGAGCATTGTTGGAACTGTCTTAGGAGCTAGCACGGTGGACGAGAAGAAGGAGAAGGTTCGGTTCATCACCCCCGATTGGGTAAAACCTCCCCCACCAATTATGGAGGGAAGGCAGCTGGCCAGCCAGTTTATCATTGGCCTCCATAACCTCATGAAGGCCGCGCAGGTTCATGGGCCCGATAACGTTGCCCTAGATCAGGCCATCTCTCAGTATCTGCACTTAATCAATCCCTTGATCCTTTCGGAGGGGGGGATTAGCTTAGAGATCACCGATGGAGGTCTTTTCTTGAACGACCGGAAAATTCGGGGTAAACCGGAGGATCATGCCGTTTTCAAATCGTTTATGATGAATTTGATAGGTCACCGGATCGGGAAGCTGGAGTTCCGTAATCCCTTGGATGAGAGGGAATTGAAGGAGTTTATTCTCCTGCTGGTGGCGTTGAGGGAGGGGGATGAAAATAACCCCGTCTACTTGATGAAGAAGTTCAGGG
>JABAOH010020055.1_pt2 | contig 11429 bp, 10 predicted proteins | sample 7062181 | NCBI WGS metagenome assembly JABAOH01 (sample SAMN14538630, study PRJNA623070) | marine sediment metagenome | biome: marine biome [ENVO:00000428]; feature: marine pelagic biome [ENVO:01000023]; material: deep marine sediment [ENVO:00002113]; isolation source: pool of 5 deep marine... | reverse complement strand
AGATCCAACATGTGCCCCCTACACCCGCGGCGCGAGCAGATCTGAACCATCCCCCCTCGGCGAACGATCATCGGCACCATTGGTGCTCCACACTCCGGGCAGTTCGAGGCACCGATAAGTTCCGCATGGCAATGCGGGCAGAAGAAGTGAGCCACCGCGTCAATCGGGGTTTCGTATTCAGATTCGACGGTGTAGCTGCCGTAGAGGCAAGACAATCTGAGCCAACCGTGCTTGTGCCCGAAAGATATTGTCACCCGAACTGACGGGTAACCATCGATAAGATGATTCGGGTCCATAAGGCTGTGATTGCAGCGCGAGCAGTGGACCTCGATGGGGAAAATCCTCTCGTCTGCCTTGATTTCGACCTTGTCGATCCCGATACGTGCTTTCTTGAGTATTTGCCTGACCTTTCCCGTGTTGACGTTCGAGAAGTAATGGCCGTCAACAACAACGATCGGCCCCAGCGCACACGCACCCAGGCAATTTACGGTCTCCAGCGTGAACTCATCGTCCGAAGTCGTCTCACCGGCACTGATTTCTAGCTGCCGCTCGAACTCCCCGGCGATAATCGGCGCGCCGCGGACATGGCAAGCCGTGCCTAAACACACTGATATGAGATGCTTCCCCCTGGGCTTCAAGCTGAACGACCTGTAGAATGTGGCGACACCGAATAGGTCAACAAGAGAGTGCCCCGTTCTCTTGGCGACAATCCTCAGTGCATCCTCAGGAAGATAGCCATACTTGGACTGGATATCTTCAAGGGTTGAGATGAGTTTACCCCGATCCTCGCTGTGCTCCTCAACGATTTTCATGATATGTTCTGGGTTCATATCTTTTCTCCAACACAGAGACTGTAAGAATGTAATGATGGTACTCAGTTATTCTATTCATACTCATCGCAATGCCAGACACCCCCTTCGGGTTTTGGATAGGTGCATGTTTCACGGTTCTCACAATTGACACACAGCCCCGCGTACTTACGGGAACTTATATGGCCAGTATCGGACTTGAATGGCAAGTCGATGGGTGGGAAAATGCTTACCGAAATGCTTTCACACTCAAATTCGTCGCACTGCCATACCGGCTGCCAAGGATCTCTCAGGTAAGTACAGGTTGAGGCATCTTTACAGACCGAACAGAGGCCACGATATTCCCTAACCTCTACCATTACAATTTTTTTAATCTCCGTGCTGACACCTTCCTCAGCCTCTGGCATCCCTTTGCTCACCCTTTGCTCACTCTTTGACATGATCCCCTCCTATTGACCTCCAACTCTCTTTTTTTCTTCTCTCATGGCGACACTCGTTTCTGGCAGGAGAGATATGTATTCCCCCAGTAACTTCCAAAAAGTGAAAGTCTTTTGTTGGAGTACATATGTCCTTTTGTGACTAATCTGCTGGTCTCTGATGGACGATTCCAAAGCTATTGGACAACTGCTCTTTAACTAAAGAGCAATCATTGTGCCACGATGAGACTGGCGAACTGTACGATAATTCTCGTCCAATTGGAATATACCCGAGTTCAGCATGTAGGAGGGAAATAGTTGAAAATAATAGGGTTTTTCGAAGTCAGGATTTTCTGGCTTACTGTTGTTGCATCGAGGCATGATCACTGAACATTTGGAGGGTTGGCGAGGAGATTTGAACCGATGGGGAGAATTTACCCGGCGGGTCGCTGGTATCTATTCTAGCCCCTGAGGCTTCAGTTTTTCCCGCAACGTCTTGCGGTCAATCCCGAGTATCTTTGCCGCTTGCGTCTTATTGCCATCCACACTTGCGAGGACATTCCGGATGTATTCAGCTTCCACTTCACCCAGAGTTCGATTCAGCCCAGTTTCCCGGAGAGCCGAGAAACGCATAAGTGACGGGAGATCGGGAACCTCTACGAGTTCCCCATCCGTCATGACCACAAGACGTTGGATTACGTTCTCCAATTCTCTCACATTACCGGGCCAATAGTAGTTTCTCAGTACCTGCAAAGCATTATCGGAGAACCGCGGTGTCGGCCTGCCCAATTCCTCAGCAAACTTGGTTGCGAAATGACGCGTCAACATTAAAATGTCGTTCCCTCTATCCCGCAAAGGAGGGATGGCAATAGTAATGACATTGAGGCGGAAGAAAAGGTCCTCACGGAAAGCTCCCTTCTTCACCAAACTGAGTAAATCCTTGTTGGTCGCAGCCAGGATCCTCACGTCCACTTTTCGCGTCCGCCTGGCCCCCACCATGCAGATTTCCTTATCCTGGAGCACCCGAAGGAGTTTTACCTGCATGGAGGGACTGGTATCGCTGATCTCGTCGAGAAAGATCGTGCCCCCATCAGCAGTTTGAAAGAAGCCTGCACGGGACTCAGTGGCACCGGTGAAGGCCCCCTTGACATATCCAAAAAGTTCGCTTTCGAGTAATTGTTCCGGGATACCCCCGCAGTTTACGGGTACAAATGGGGCCGAAGTACGTGGGCTATTGTAGTGAATGGCCCTGGCGACGAGCTCCTTGCCCGTGCCGCTTTCCCCTGTTATGAGGACAGTGGTTGGAGTTGGCGCAACCTTGGCTATGCTCTCAAAAACCTTGCGCACTTCCATCGACTCACCAAGAAGACCATAAGCATTTCGGGACATCCGATGCAATGGGACCTGTCCGAGTCTGTGCGCATGGAGTTTATCGAGGGCTCTTCGGACGGCAAAGAAGAGTTCCTCGTCGGTAAACGGTTTTGGCAGATACTCCTCAGCCCCGGTCTTGACCGCCTTGACCGCGCCGTCTACTGTGGCGTATCCGGTAATCATCATGACTACAGTGTCTTTATGATTTTCGCGGACATGCCTTACGAGATCAAGACCGCTTACCCTGGGCATTTTGAGGTCCGTTATGACTAAGTCAACGGGTGTCGTGTCAAGGATCTTGATCGCCTCAACCACGCCCGGGGCAATAAAGACCTTGTACCCCTTCGATGTCAGGTTCCTCCGAAGCACTTCGAGTGTATTCGGGGCATCATCCACAACCAGAATACGCTCTTTTTCAGTTGAAGGTGCCATCCTTGCCACTCTCCGTTACGTCTTGCGAACTCTCTACGGGGAGGCGAACTTCAAACCGTGTGCCGCGACCGACTTGGCTCTGAACTCTGATAGATCCCCCGTGGGAAGTGACGATTCCGTGAACCACGGGCAAGCCCAAGCCCGTTCCCTGGCCAACGTCCTTCGTCGTAAAGAACGGAATGAATACCTGCTTTACAACCTCCTCGCTCATGCCAATACCCGTGTCTTCCACAATGAGCAAGACATGGCCTTCGCGCACGAGTGTCTGTACTGTCAATCTGCCCCCTTCTGGCATCGCCTGGACTGAATTGACGACCAAATTGACCAAAACCTGGTTCAACTGTGCCGGATCGGCAGTGATCTCCGGCAGGTCAGGCGAGAGCGAGCGCACCAATTCAATTCCCTCCTTGTTACATCGCGCCTCGAATAAATAGAGTCCATCTTCAACCACCTGATTAAGATTGACAAGGGTCTTCTCTGGCGGCATTTGACGGGCGGACAATAGCAGCTTTTTGATAATCTCCCGTGCGTGCAAAGATGCGGTAACTATCTGTTCAATGTCTTTCCCCGCCTGTCTGGGCAATCCCGGACATTTCTTTGCGAGCTGGGCAAATCCCAGGATATTGCCCAGGGGTTCATTCAATTCGTGGGCCACGCCTGCTGAGAGCTGCCCGATGGTGGCCAATCTGTCAGCGTGTCTGAGCTGATCCTGGAGCTGTGATTTGTCCTTCTCAGCCTCCCTCCGCTCTATGATGAGTGCCATCTGTCTGGCTACGGCATCGATCAGGTTTCGTTCCTCTTTGAGGAATGGACCTTCGTCAAGTTCCGGCTTCCTTTGTGTGTAGACAACCTGGACGGCACCTCGTCTTTTGCCACTCACGACGATATCCGCCGACTGTTTCTGCCGACTCTCTTGAAAACCAGGTGCTGAGTAAGCTACTCTGTCCAAAATAATCCTGCCGAAGGCGATCTCAGAATATTGCCAGGCGTGAGGAAGAAGTTCCACAATGCATTGCAGAATTTCTTCAAGAGATATTCCGGGTCGTTCCGCCACTTGTGTTATACTATACAGGCACGCCAGTTCTTTGAGACGTTCGTTAGAAGCCGCTTGCACACGCTGATTCACTAAAGCAACGCCAAGATTTTGGGCGACACCTTCGTATAACCCTATTTCATCTTCCGTCAAATAGTCCCCTTGCTTGTTCTTCAATTGCAAGAGACCAATGTTCTCATTGCCGAGCCAAAGCGGGATCAGCGCGATCGATCTGTAAGGCCCTCTGATGCAGAGATCATCAACACGTTGTTGGTCGTTGGGCTTTGGATGGAGGGTTAATGGACTTTCGGTGTTTCCTGTCCAGAAACTGCCTTTTTTCGTAAAAAACCGTAATGAAGGATCAATGTGGCCATGGATAATGTAATTACAAAGTCGCTCAAAACCTGAGTCTTTCTGCGAACCGGGAATACTTTTGCACTCCTCATTTTCCGCCCGGGGAATGATTTCAAAGCGGAAAAATTGTTTGGCATGCCGGTTAACCTCGCAGCGGGAGTAATTCTCGCCCTCCTTCAGCCGTAGTTCAACTACATCGCACCCAGAGAAGTCCATGAGCATCTTCGAAACTTCGCGTAGGAAGTCAATTGTCGGACCCCCGCGGTTGGCATAGTGCAATATCCGATGTGATAGATCACGAAAGTCCTCGGCTCGTTTACAACCGGAGGCAAGGGCATCAATCCGCTTTGAGCGTCTCTTCTTTATTGCTCCATCAGATCCAGGGAACTTGGCAGAATATTTATGTTCACCAGCGTCCATCCTATGACATCTCCTCACTAACCGCATTTATGTACCCCACCCGACCGACGTCCTCCATCAGCCATATGTGCCGGAGTGGGAATCAGTGATTACCTCAGGTTGCCTCCCATGAGCACTCATAAATTAACAGCTCGAAGGCTAATCGGGGGTATCCGGACCGGTACATCATTTCTGCCGGGGCAAGGAATCGCTGAGGCCCCATTTGCTCAAGGAATGGAAGTCTTTTTGAAAGGACCTTTTATCGTTAGCCTTTAACTCTTCTGGCCGAGACTGGGACTGTTTCGGATAGCCTTTTGTAGAAGGGTTCACGTCCGCGAAGTATCTGTCCATCAATGATTGCGATTACTGAGAGAAGATCTTTGGTCACGAAAACGGAAGTGATACTTTCAACTGTCTGGCAGTTCAACAATTATAAGGCTACCAAACAGGGTAAGGTATGTCAAGCAACACTTGGCATGGCGTTGGATAGAATGAATGTAACCTCACCATTCGGAAAAGGCTAACATTTTCTGGGAGAGTAGTACAAATTCCCGGGAATCCCCAGTTATTGATTACTCCTAATAATCAAGATTTGATTGTTCCGGATATAACGCACACCGTACCTCAGTGTGCAACCCCTGCTAACTGTATTCTTGAATTTCTGCAGACCCCCATAAATCCAAGATTTCTGACGCAAGTAGACGGAATTGGTAAAGAAACCCGATTGCAGATTTCATGTTCCATATGAAATAAACAGATTGGATCAAAAGCATGCCAAAAATAACCTATCAATAAAAGCAATTTGTAATGCCCCACTATCCCATATGGTCCTCTTTTAATTGATATCTAGTTTGCACTTCGTCAAAAAGCATCGTGGCTATTGCTCAAACTCCTTCACCTCACTAAATAAGGCTGCTTCAAGCTAATCAGGGCTTCCCCCCAATCCTCTGCTTGCCTACAAGAGGGTTTATAATATGCCTTAAGAGCGTTCAAGCATTCCCCTAGACGGGATTACAAAAACAGGAGAGGGGCTGTGCCGGATGACATTTTCAGCAACACTTCCGGAAAAGACATGTTCTAATCCTGTTCGACCATGCGTACCTAAAACAATGAGATCTACCTTCTCCCTCTCTGCGAATTTGATTATTTCCTGATATTCCCTGCCAATTTTGGTAACGATTTCAAACTTCATCCCTTTTTGCATCTTTTTTACATAGTGCTCCTTATATTTAATTTCCAGATCTTCTTCTACAATGCCTTTCTGTATTTTTTCTAAATCCTCCCTGGTTATATACTTCTCTGCAAATGCCAGATGGGGATTACCAGGTATCACATGTAAAATGTAAAGGAGCCCCTCTTTTCTTTTGGTAATGCCAAGGGCAAACTCAAAGGCATAATCTGAATTTTCACTAAAATCTGTACAGAAAAGTACCTTTTTGTACTTCGAATATTCAATCATTATGGTCCTCCCTATATTATAGGGTTAAAAGATTACCATATTTCAGCTCATCGACTTTACCCCCCCGATGCTGATAGTCGATGCCTTCTCCTTCGCCCCTCATATGCACCTGACAAATCGGACCAAGTCGGATTCCGTGGTAATCCCCACCAATTTTCCCTTGTCCACAACGGGAAAGGCTCCAATCCTTTTCTCTTGACATAGGAGTAGTACATCTTTAAGATTCGTATCCGGAGGAATGGTAATGGGGTTTTTGACCATGATATTCTTCACCTTCTCTATAAGATAACGGACTTGGTGAATCGACAATGGCATAGCCGGAGAGGGAGAAGCCTCCAAGATCGTCATTTCAGTTACTATCCCCACCAGTCTGTCCTTATCCACTACGGGGAGCCTCCGGATGTTGTTGTCCTTCATAATCCCCATAGCCTCTAAAATGGAACTCTCGTGGTCCACGGTGATCGGATTTTCCGTCATGATATCTCTTATTTTCATCTCGTTTCCTCCACATAACGGTTTAGTCGGTTTTTGCCACGCCCCATACCCCCCCTTTTTTCATGGGCAATGCCAATTATTGGAGTGTTAAGTATTACTTTACACTAATTTCCAAATCTTGTCAATTCTTTTCTCACCCCCTCATAAGTCCTTTTATTTCAGATTATGCCAGAAAGGAGCGTTACCCTATTATGACTATGTGGAGAAAGGGGGTTGCTGGAGAAGAGCCTGGAAGGTAGGTCATTGACTCACGAAAACTCTGTAAACCTTCTTTGAGCGGATTTATGTGATCAATTTAGTCGGATCTTGTTTTCGTATACTTGCTTGAAGTAATCCTGAATAAGGCCTTGCATTATTTTTGTAGCCATTCTTTGAAGTATTGGGTTGAAGAGAATAATCGAGAAGCAAAAACGTAAATGTCCCCGATTATCTTGACCGGGAGCCCTTTTTCCCTTCTAAGAGTCTAATGGCTTCCTTTGGATTATTTGTGTGGCAAAACAAATCGAGAGTCTTAGAGGTTCTGAGTACCTTTTTCGCTGTTTCCTGCAAATTGAGCAATATGAGACCTCCACTCCTACTCTTGAGTACATTTGTCAAGGAAAGGAGGACCTTTATCCCAGCGCTGCTTAAAAATGTGACTTCTGAGCATTCCAGTATGATCTTTTCGGCCTTTCTCAATACGGGTTCAAGTAAGTTCTCTAGTTGTGAACCGTGATAGGAATCTAGTCTACCCTTCACTTTAATGAGATGAATATCGTGGTCTTTTAGATATGAAACATCAACATCCATAGCTATCTACCTCTCTGGATCAGGCATTTCGAGCACTAAGAGCCTTTATTCTAGGTAAGGGCTGGCTGAGCATACTAAACCTAGCTGTCAAGACTATCAGCCCCCCTCTTTAAACGGTAAATCAGATCGCCAGAGTCATCATCGGGTTTTGCCCCCATGATCCTTTCTACTAAACCTTTGGCCCTAAGATACTCCAGCCTCTCTAAGATCTCTTCTTTCGTTGTGCGCCCCTTCAATGGGTCGTCTTCACCACATTCGTACCAGAGCTGTAAAAGGTTCAAGCATTCGTACAGGGAAAGGATCCGCAAGATATTCGGGTCAATCGTGTCTAGCTTGTTCTTTTCCTTCATCGGGGTGCCGTAAGTCTTTTCGGCAGTGCTTTATTCGTTTAATAAGCGATTAGGACAGGCGGTTCGTAACGTTATAATGTTAAGTATAAATTAACACAATCCCACAATTCTGTAAAGAGGAAATTATCCAAGCTGCAACTCGGAATCAAACGTCATTCGCCATGGCCACGATGGGAGTACTAGGAAAGTTTGGATAACAGGCGGTGAAACTTTGGCCTCGTCAACGGATGCCTTCTGAACTGGAGAACGCGAAGAATCTTCTTGGCACGTGCGAGTTACAAAGGAAAGGCTTGTTGCGGGGAAGTTCGCGAAAGTACCGCACCTTTAACACAGAATTAGTTTATGCCAGATTACCCAAGGAGGCGAAAAGCAAAAGATAGATCGCTCCGTAGATACCTAAGAGGGTTACGTGGTAGGAGAAGATGCGGGAATCCTTCTGGTTTCGGGTCGGTCGTTCCGCTGCATAAACCTTATATATAATGTAGAAAGCCCATGCTATCCCAACTATGGCCAAAATAATTTGCAATGTCCAGATGAGGTTGATAGTAATAAGTGTTTGGGATGAAGTATCCACCGATGCGCCAAAGGGGAACCTGGTCAATTGCAATGTCAAACCCCTTCCTCCCGGCACATAACGAAGGTGATTGGCAAAATGACCACAGAGGGCCAGGGGGATAAAGGCGAAGCTATAACGGGTAACGTTCGTATCCGTTCCCGTTTTTTCCGCGTCCCGATTGAAGACCAACCGGGGAAGTTCCACGAGGAATAAAGAAAAGAAAACGATACCAATGAGGAGGATCGTGTAACCTTGGTTGGGAGTGAACTTTAGAGAGGTAAAAGGGGACTGAAGGAACAATCCAAATTGGGGCAAATCCGGCAGGATTTCCACCAACAGGAGGCTCGCCAGAAGAAGCGAAAAGAATGCCCCTCCTTTCACCGGTTTCGTCTGCGTCCATATTTCCTGTCCCGGCGCACGCAAATTCAACTGGACCGACCTGTAGGGACAATTTTTGAAGCAATAGGTACAAACCCGGCAGGTTTGGTTATCCTCCAGGAAAAGGGGGTGGCGAAACATAGGACATCCATAGATCCTTCCCCCTTTGAAACATTCATGGGTTTTGCACTCATTGATACAGACACTTGTATTGGCCCTCACCTCCAGAATGGAGGCCATCGCATAGATTCCACACATATTGCCAAGGGCGCAGATGTAGCGACACCAGACCTTTCTTTCGAAAATGAGACTGAAGATAATAGCTCCTAACAGGATGGATAGTAAGACGAATCCAGTAGGCAACGGGAATTCTCGGGCCCTGGTCACTTTCTCCAGCCAGAGAATAATCACGAAAAGAAAGGCGGGCAACCACAGTTCCATCCGGTTCAAGATTTGGGGGAGTTTGTACTTAAGGCTGAAAAACCTCTGGATGAACCCTGAGAGAGAACCGATTGGACAGATAGCGCACCAGCTTCTGGCGGAGAAGAAGGAAAGGAGAAAGAGGCTCGGCCACCAAACGGACAAGACCAGGATGTTACCGATATTTTTTCCGCTCGCCTGCGTGCCCCAAAAGAGCGAGTAAAATATGAAGCCGAATACAACCACGGTGAAAGCACGGACCAGATAGGGGTACATGTTGCTCTGGAAGTATCCCCGCACTAATGTGTTTCTGAGCAGGTTGTACTTTCCCTTTCCCTCTAAGGAGGGAAGACCCAGATAGACCTGATCGGGTAAAACGGTATCTCCCTCGGTCAAGATGATGGCCCGTTCAACCACCTCTTCGAGTTCGCCGACATTACCCGGATATTGGTACGTGAGAAAGAGGTTCATCGCGTCCGTTGAAACCTTTGGAACGGCCTTTCCAATTTGCCGGGCTGATTTTTCCGCAAAATGTTCCACCAGTTCAGAGATATCCCGTTTTCGTTCCCGCAGGGGGGGAACTTTGATATCAATACCCTCAAGCTGGTTTAGGAGTCCCCTGAAGAATTTTCCCCGTTTTGCCAATTCGGGCAGATCCATCTCTGTAGTCGCGATGACCCGGACATCCGCCGAAAGCATCTCGTCACTTCCAAGCCGTCGAAACTCTTTTCTCTCCATGAAGTCTGCCAACAGCCTCTGAGTGTCGTAAGGGAGCCTATCGACATACTTCAAAAGGAGGGTTCCCTTATCGGCCAATTCCAGATAACCGAATCTTCGAGCGGTTGCCGTGGCAAAAGCCCCTTTTTCGTAACCCACGAGCTCGGATCCCCAAGTTTCCCTCTCCAGCGATTCGCAATTGATAGCGATGAATGGCTCCTGTTTTCTCCCCCCCTGATAATGGATCGTGCGAGCCATCAATTCCTTGCCGCTTCCCCGCTCACCCCGAATGAGGACCGGAAGGAAATTCTTAGAAGCCTTGGTTACGAATTCCAAGACGGAACGCATCTTCTTTGAACTCCCTACCGGGTGACTATATCTGAACTCCTGTTCTTGACGGAGAAATCGGTTGAAGGCGATCTCCTTATCCCTGGCCTCTTCGATCTGCTCATTGACCCTGCGGATGCGCTGGGACAGGATCGCGATGAAATGCCGATTAATTCCGGGATTCTCCTGTAATACCTCATCGAAATGCATTTTATAGAGGACCAGGGCTTCCGTATCTTCAACCGCCTTTGTGGTAACTCCGCTGGGTTCACCGGTCAATAACGACATCTCCCCAAAATAATCTCCCGTATGGTAGTCGGCGAGGGTGATTTCTGCCCCCTCAACGTTGACCTCAATGGCATGAACATGCCCCTTCTTGATGATGTAGAGGCAGGCCAGAGGAAGGTCCTTTTTGGTGATCAAAAGACCCTTTGGGATTTCTTCTACGAAAAGCCGTGAGGCTACCTTTTCCCTGGCTTCATCCGATATGTCTTTGAATAAGCTGATTCCCTTGAGGAAATCCGCCAATTCCTTGTTTTCGTTTTCCCCTAAGGATCTGTTAGGGTTTTGTTCAGTGGATTTGGCCATATACATTTTCCCGAATCAGGTTTGCCGCCAAACCTAATTCAAGCAAGGAGATTTTGCCAAATACATCACCAACGGAGACACTGCACTTTCATTATACAATAAACTTCTGGACCAACAGAAGGAAATTCCAAAAAATCGACGGGACTTGGCTTGTCAAAAGTCCACCGTTCCTCCCAGATTTCAGGGAATATTTACGGTTAGTCCGGTGGCTAGCATGATGGAAAGGCTTGAGGTGTGGAATTTCAGAGGAACAGACCATGGTCAAAAAGGTCTTGGTTGCTGCCAGGGAAGATCTCGCCTCGGTCACGCCAGAGGATGCGGATATTGGGTATACCAATGGGAGTGTTGTCTCCGGTACGTCTTCCCTTTTACTAATGAGTACATAATTTCACCAAAGTGAATGCTCCCAATATCAAGGTGGCACCCCCGATGGAGATCTTCATTGTGCGGGTTTGAATTCTAGTTACGCTCCACGCACTGAGAGGAATCGAACAGATTCCCCCTAGTGCTAAAGGTCCCGCCAATGGCCAGTTGAT
>JABAOH010021526.1_pt1 | contig 11430 bp, 9 predicted proteins | sample 7062181 | NCBI WGS metagenome assembly JABAOH01 (sample SAMN14538630, study PRJNA623070) | marine sediment metagenome | biome: marine biome [ENVO:00000428]; feature: marine pelagic biome [ENVO:01000023]; material: deep marine sediment [ENVO:00002113]; isolation source: pool of 5 deep marine... | reverse complement strand
TGGTGGTCGCAAGAGGCGATCATAACAGCGTCCACGTCCCGCAGGGCCAGCAGGTCGCGGTACGAAAAGAACTTCCGCGCGTCGCGCCCGTACCATTCCTTCACCTGGGCGGAGGCGGCTTCTTGACGGAGCCGCCACGGGTCGGCCACAGCCGTGATTTCGATGTTCTGGCTTTTGTCATGTGCGTGCACGCCGGGCATATGGGCGCCGACCCCACGGCCACCGCAGCCGATCTGACCGATCGATATCCGGTCATTGGAGCCGATGACGCGGGAGTAACTTGTGGCAGACATAGCTAAGGCGGCGCTGCCGGCCGCAGCGGTCTTTAAGAACTTACGACGGGAGAAAGAACCTTGCATTGCATATCCTCCTAAAAGAGACAAATTGAAAGAAAATTTTATTTTTGCATTGCTACAATTCAAACACCTAAAAAACTTTATTTCAAGGAAATTCCGGGAACAACACGACATTTCCCTACGAGTTAAGCTTGATACTGTCAAACCCACATTTCATTGCACTACATTACTTAGGAAATCCGCGACTATTTCTTCAAAGTGCCGAATCTATGGTGTTGTCTTGTCATACCTTAATATAAACTTCTCGTTTAATCTTTCCGGTCGAGGTTTTTTGAAATTCGTCCATTTTTATTTCAAGATGTCGCGGCGATACCTTTTCAAAATGAGATAACTGCCGACTCTTTTGTTGGCATTCATTGATGTTTTGCCAAATGAGGGTTTTGAGGACTTGTGGCTGTTTTACCAAATCAGAGTAGGAAATATTGGCATGGGTCTCTATTACGTCCCAGGCCGGGTGGACAATTGCCTTAACGGTCTCTTGTGCTATACCGGTCGAATCTGTCTGAAAACCGGGGACCACCAATATGTCTTTTACATACTGGGCCTCCGAGAGCGCCGATTCGACGAGTTCGGGGTTGACTTTTTTGCCGCCGGGCAGCACTATCACATATTTCTTTCGGCCGGTAATGAAAAGATTTCCCTCTTTGTCCAGGAAGCCCAAATCGCCTGTATGCAGCCAGCGGATGCCGTTGTCGTCTGTCTCGATGACAGCTTGGGTGGCTTCGGGGTTTTTGTAGTAGCCCTTCATAATGCATGGGCCTCCGAGGCAAATCTCCCCCTTTTCGCCCGGCTGGAGAGTTTCATTTTTTTCATTGACGGTCTTGGCCAGCAGCGTGGGGATGGGTTTGCCAACGGAGCCTAATTTTTGGGGGTCGTCGTTATACCCGTAAACAGGAGAGTTTTCTGTGGTACCATAGCCCTCGTATAGTCTCAAACCCCGCCTCCAGAAAACATCCAGCACCCACTTTGGCATCGGTGCCGATCCTGATAAGAAAAATCTAAGTTTGTCCCAGCCCTGTTTTTTTCTGATTTGTTTTCCAACTAATTTCGGCAGGTAGCGGTCAAGCAATTTGACGAACGGTTTCCCCTTTTTCAGTGTGGAGAGGTTTTCTTCAATCTTTTTAGCCAGAACCGTATAGAGAGCAGGTACTGCAATGAAAATAGTTATGCTTTTGTCTCTTACAAGTTCGGATATCTGGCGGTATCTGTTAGTGTAAACATTGGTTGCTCCAGCCCAAAAAGGCAGCAGCTTACCAACGGTCAGGCCGAAAGAGTGATGAGGTGGAAGGATGTGTCCGAGTACGTCCTCGTGGGTTATTCTGATTTTCTCCACGGTACCCTTAAGATTGGCAATCAGATTGGTACCGGTGAGCTCAACTTCTCGCGGGTTCCCGGTGGTGCCGGAAGTGCACAGGATTACCGCTGTGTCCTCAGCTTTAATCTTTGTGTGAATCTCACTTAGCAATGCGTTTGTTTCAGCAGTATCNNCGGCCGGAGGTCCATTCTTTCAGCTCCTGTCGGGAATTGGCATCCTGATAATCGTCAGCCATAACAATCAGGCGGGCGTTGGTATGAGACACATGATTTTTTACCCCTTCAACAGGCCTCTCCGGGTCAATCAATACCGGCACCGCACCTGCAAGCACAACCCCCCAAAGGGCTACGTCCCAGTCCGCGCGGTTTTTGCCCAATATCGCCACTTTGTCTTTTATCCTGATGTCTCCGGCTCGAATAAGCCATAATGCAAAGTCTTGTGCCCTTGTTTTTAGCTGTTCGAAAGTGAGCTTTTCTTCTCGTTCTGTTCTGATGATTTCCAGACATTCCTTATCTAACGGTTTGACCCTGCTGAGGGACTTATTAAAAAGGTCGATTAAGGTTTGGAACTCAAGCTGAATTTGCATTTTTGTTTTAGCTCCAATACAAAGGAGGCCCTATTTTGCGACCTCTCAGGGTCCCCATATAGTATTTGCCTTGCCGATGGCTGCCGTTTGCAAGATTCTAACTGTTACGGCAGAATAAGGCAAGACTTTTCCTTCAAGTCATTCTCATTTTCAATTTCCTGAAAGCTTGGCTCTGCTTTCACAGAGATAAGCTTGTCTCCGCAGAGCCTGCACCCGCTCAGGCGGGTAGCGCTGATAGGAACCGGCTGGACGAAAATGATAAAGACAGGCGTGACAGAACTCGAGAGTATGAGCATCGTAATCGACTGTAGAAACAGTATGGATTTTCAGCAGGACACTACGGCGCAAACACTGCTGTGGTGCTGTATTTTACTGCCATAACTACTCGTATAGATATGTAGCTTCGGTTTCTTCAACGGGACGAGTAAGCTGATCGGTATTCATAGTAACTTTACAGCGTACATCTCCCGGCTCTACGGCTGTGGCAACCACACGCCAGGTCGCCTTGGCCTTCGGCTGAAGAATTCCTAACGGAGCAAATATCACTGTGTTGCCCTTTATCTGGCCGGGACTTGTGCCGGCTGATGAAACGTATTGAACGTTATCTTCCAGAGCGCAGGCAATACGAATGTTCGTGCTCTGTGCTGAGCCCTGATTTGTTACCGTAATCACGTATGTCACGAGGCTGCCTATGTTGACCGGGTCTTCGATGTCAATGACTTCCAGCAGTACTCCGGGTATTCCAGTGACTGAAATCTTCGCCGAAACAGTCACAGGCTCTGCACAGTAGGCAGTTGCAGTTGCGATACTCGTCAGCGGACCTTCTCTTGTTGACATGCAGGATACACTTACTGTTTTCGAAGCGTTAGGTGCAAGAATACCCAGCTCCCAGATTAACGTTGATCCGGAAAGCCTTCCTCCCTCAGTTGCCTCTACCGAAGTTAATCCCGCGGGGATGATATTTTCTATAACGGTATTTTTCGCCAGTAGGTTTCCCGTATTGGTAACCGTTATTTCATAGGTAGCTAATCGACCGATGTACCAGCGTTCAGAGCCGGTCCTCTTGATTGTCAGCACAGGTTGCCCCACAACCATTGTGGCTGCTGCCGAGCTTGCTTTTAGACCGGTGGCCGAGCTTGCCACGGCCCTATTAACGTATCTGCCGGTTTTGGCGGGCTGGAGCTTGGCCAAGAATTGCCGCGATTGACCTGTCGTCAAGGTACCTGCATCAAATACAATTTCGCTCGTGCCATCAGATGCCCGGAGCCCTGCAGGGAGGGAGTCTACGATTTTGACGTCATGGATGGACCCTGTTCCTGAGTTGGACACAACAAATATTATTGAAATCGGGTCGCATGGCAAAACCTTGGCCGGCGCAGTCATCGTCAACTCCAACTTGGGCTGAACAACTTCCACACTTGTACAAGCCGGGACGGCGTTGGCCATAGCGGTTGTGTAATGTTTTAGACGGCCGGTGTCGATAGCAATGCCGGAAATTATGATTTGCCTGCTGGCTTTTGGCTCAAGCGAATACATTTCCCACCTGAGATTGTTCGCGTTTTTTTGCGCTGTTGGAATGGCGCCCGTGAATTGGAAATTGTCTGGAAGGTTTTCGGTTATCACAACATCGGTCAGCATCATGTTTGTTAGATTTGTGACGTTGATAGAGTAATCGAACGGCTGGTTTAACTCAACTTCCTTTGGCATGCTCTTGTCCAGCTGAATGGTCCCACATTCTGCGCACGGATAAGTCCTTGAGATGATATGCGGAGTGGGCTGAATTATAGCCGTCGGCTCCGGCTCGACAAAAGGAGGCGCTTCTTCTAATGGAGCGGCGATTGTGGGTTGCTGAAACTGGTCCTCAAAAAGGCCTTCGTCCCTAAAAAGCTTTTCCATGAGGTCCGGTTCTTCCGGCTCAGTCTTACGAGCGCCGATGATGCCCTTGCAACCAAAGAGACCAGACAAACCAAACACCAGCAAGAGAAGCGAAATATTCAGTAATTTTTTCATTGGATATCTCCTTTCGTATCTTTAGGCGAAGCAACGAGAAGAAGAACGTCCGATAGATTTTCAATCCTCATTTAGCTGTCCCGTTTAAGCCGGTACAATCTCCCCGAATTTCAAATGTAATATCGGTACAAGTTTTCGCCAAGTTAACCAAAAAGTGAAATAGCTTCTTGCTAATATGATAATGTTCACCTGTAAAAACCAATGTTTTTATCTCTTGCGGGTATTTCCGGCGTACATTATGCCGAGTAATACCGCTGTAAGACCTGTAGAAACCCAGCTAAAAGGAATTGCATACCCTTCTCCTTTCAGCACCTTGGGAGCTACCATAGCTGCTACGATGATTATACGCTTTTCATGCCGCAAATCAAGGTAAAAAAAGAGCAAAATATTGCCTTTTTGCTAAAATCCTGTAGAAATCATATGTTTTTTCACAGAGCCGAAATGCCGAGTCGATTAAGAATTAGAGTGTAGGAAAGGATTCTTTGGGAAGAAAGGAGAAAGCCCGGATAAGTCTGGGGACTGCTATGACCGGAGTTTGTCAAAGAACTCCTGAGTTTCGATTTGACTGCTGTGGGGATTTTGGTTATTGTAAAAAGGTAATCATGAAATAAGACGATGTTCGTGTCTTTGTCATATGCAAAGGACTCCACATGGTCGATGCCAGTCTGCACGAGCTTGTAGAAAGGATTTTGTGGGGCGTAAGCTTTATCGCCATCGGTGGAGCGTTGACACTGATGTTTTTCTTGATCTTCGCCCCGAGTATCCTCGGATTAAAAGCAATACATAAACAGCTTGAGGAGCTCCTGCGACAAGGCAAAGAAATAAGCGAACAGCTAAAACGAGTCGCTCAACATCTGGAAAAAGAGAAAGACAGTTCCGCAAAGAAAACCTGAAACTATCTAACCTGCCCCATTTTATGTACCAATCTTTGTGAGAGTATGTGACTTCTTGTTCTTGTCTTAAGTATAACGGCGAATATAACAGTCACCCGTGCTGCTAAGAAGCTTTCGGTATAGGTATAGAAACTTTCGTCTAACGTCAGCAATCCTTAATCAAAACACTTTATAAAACCCAGCCTTACGTTTCTCCCCGCTTAACCTTTAAAGAAAAATACAAACACCAAAATGCACACGAGTGCTATCGCGCCCGGCACCATGAAAATCTGGCGCCAATGGAACTTCTCTTCTCTCTTGAACTTGTCCATAATCACGCCGGCAAGCCGAGTACCAACCAACAGACCAACGCCTGTCGTGGCAGCGAAAATAAGTGCCTGCATCGTGCTAAGGATTTCTTCCGATGCGACGCTTTTTGTGAAGATTTGACCAGCAATGATGAAAAACACGTAGGCAAATCCATGCAGTGATTGCGTGAGTATAATAAGCCACCACGGCTTTTCGAGCAGATATATGAGATACAGTAAAAGCCAGCAGGCAGCACCAACTACTAATGTCCACTTGTAACCAAGACTATTTAATAGTACGCCCAGCGCAAAGAATGTAGCGATGGCCTGAACTACCTGTGCGATGGCCATGGAACCGGGCACGTTCTTACCCTTAATCCCGATATCCTGCATAAATCGGGCTGTGCCCTGGAAGTAGAACTGCATCAGCCCGGCGATAATTATCGAAACAATAATGAAGATAAGGAAATTAACATCCTTGAGCATACCCATAGCCTGAAGTATGGGAGAGGTGTCGGCTTCAACAGGTGGTGGATCGACAGTTTGAAATCCGGGAAGGGTGTCGGCTTTAGCAGGTGGTGTATCGGGCATGAAGAAACATCCCACACCCATTATTACTGAAAGTATAGCTGCAAGGAAAAGGCAGTCGCGGCCTTGCACCTCAGTTTTGAATTTCCACCGCCAGCCGGTTAAAAAATAGCCTGCCAGTGCCCAGGCGACAGGAGCCCAGAGGAAAATCTTGCCGGAAGCTGCATCGACTGCTGCCTCATCGGCGTAGACCTTGCCGAGATGATAAAACATCACCGAGTTGACCAGCGGCAAAGTAGCTGCGTAGAACACTGAGTAGAATAGCATCACTACAAATAGACCTGTGAAGGATGTTTTGCGAGCGGCAATAAACAAAAGCACCGCGCCGAAAAGGTGAGAAATAATAAGTATCCACTCGGCATTAAAGTACTTATCGGCCAGTTGCCCGGCGACCAACGGGGATACGATGCACGCCAGAGGTAAGGTGGCGTAAATCCAGCCGGTTTGCTTTCCATTCATTTTCAAGGGGCCTAACAGGCGAGCTGCAAGAACTGGGAACCATGCACCCCAAATAGCATACTCCATAAACATAGCAAAGCTCAGAGCGAAGTAAAGTTTCCATTCCATTTCGTTCTCCTTAACTAAAGTTCACGTTTGTGTCACCGGAATCTGAACTTCCAACGGGTTTCATCGGCCAAAACTGCTGAGGCGCTCGGCGGCCAGCTTGATATCTCCGAACCTGTCGTCTCCTGCTTCACGCTCAATCGCCAGAACTCCATTAAAGCCGATTTCTTCGAGCGTATTCAAAAACGCCTCGGTTCCCACTTCACCGTCGCCCCAGGGGACCTCCAGGCCCCATGTGCCGGGCTGCTTGGTCCGAAGTGCATCTTTGATGTGAATATGTTTCACCCACGGTGCCAGCACCCGTATAGCTTCTGTCGGGACGCCCTTGTCGTAAAGAATCATATTAGCAGGGTCAAAATTGACTCCTATCGCCGGATGATTCAGTTCTTCAAGGAAGTGCTTCAGTTCTTCGGCCGTCTCCTGACCGGTCTCCAGCAGCAGCATAATATCATTCTCGCCTGCTGCATCGGCCAGACATCTGATCCGGTCGTAAAATTTCTTGGCGTATGCCGCATCACTTTCATCGACAAACCCGGCGTGCATGGCGATGTATTTCACGCCCAGCTTGGCTGTCAACGCAGCAGCCCCTACAAACAGTTTGCGGCTCCGCTCCCAGTGCTCGTCCGGTGCGATGCCGCCGGTAACTTTTATGCTTTCCAGCGTCGAATAATCCTCCTGCGGAAAATCTATCATCGTGCTGCTTATGGTCCAGGTCTGCTTCTCGACCGCCGCCAAGAAATCATCTCCTTTTTCCTCTAACGCAGCTCTGACCCCCAGATGCACATGGTCAATCCCGATTTTATTCATCGCCTCTGCCACTCCGGCGACATCCGTTTTCAACGACCAACTGCAAATCCCAACCGGCCAATCTTTACATTTCATTTTGCCATTCTCCAGCTTAAATCCTTTTTTCTTGCTTAGTTAATCGGTACTATTTCCTTCTTTTTCGCCGACTCCTTTTCGAGCCCGACAATTCTGACCGAATTCCGCGACTGCTCCAGCGTTGTCACCGGCTCTACTTTCTCTCCGCTTATCGCCTTTGCGAAATGGGCTATCTGCAGGAACCAGCCGTCGCCTTTTTCCACTTCCGGCGTGAACACTTCTCCCTCAGCCGGGCAAACCTTAAACATCGGCTTGCGAGTCAGGTCGTAAAGAATCGTTGCTTTTTCCATCACAATGTTAAAACTCATCTCAAACTCGAACGCCGGCATCATTGCCCAACCGCCCTCTGCGGTTACAACTTTGTTATCGTCATAAAAATACTGTGTAACTATGTGTGCAAAGTTCCCGCCCGGACCTTTTGCCCCGGAGCTGCAAACCGCGCGGGGTATCCCGAACAGATACTGCACATAATCCGTGTCGTGAATATGTAGGTCCAGGGCCGCTCCTCCGCTGCGTTTCTCATCCATAATCCAGTTGTCTTTTCCCCAGGTTGGAGTCGCGCTGAGGCGTTGGAATGTAGCTGCAATAACTTTTCCGTACTTGCCGTTGTCGATCAGCTCTTTGGTTTTAGCGTATTCCGGCCAGAATCGCACGCAGTGTCCGATTTGCAAAACCTTTCCACTGCGTTTCGCCTCTGCTATCATCCGGTCGCAGTCTTCGACGTTCAGGGCCATAGGCTTCTCGCACATGACATTAACTCCGGCAGCAAGCGCTTTTATCGAACAATCCGGGTGCAGATTAGTCGGCAGAGCGATCGAAACCGCATCCAGTTTGGCCTCTTTGAGCATCTTGTCGAGGTCCGTGTATAACTCAAAGCTGCTAAAATCAACCGCATCGGCAGTATCTCCAATATTTCCGACTGCTTTTTTAGTGTCTTCCTCTAAATTCGGATTTGTATCGCAGACTGCCACAACCTCGGCGCCTTCGATGCGATTCCAGCACTTGTAGTGCGTCTGCCCCATAAACCCGAATCCAACAATTCCTACTCTTGCCATAATCATAATCCTCCCTATATTTGGCTCTTAACGGATCCTTTATCTGGCCTGCGATATTGACAGGCAGCTCGCCCATAATTTTCACGGAATTCAGCATTTTATCAGAATCAGCAGCACTCTCAAGCTCATTTCTTTAATTTGTAGAAGATAAATTCCACCTGGAAGGCTATCCCGCATATCTCAGGGTATTCTGCCGGGTTTTCTCTTGAAAAGTTGACGTAGTTAATATAGGATATGACGTGCATACCATTTCTGCTAAGGTGGTAAAGATGCGCACAGTATCAAGCTTTGAAAGGATGACAAGGTGAAAAAGACAATCTCAATCGTATTGGCTTTGGCATTGGGTCTGGCTACAGAGGTTGTGAAGGCAGATTTCATCTTTGGCAAGCTCCCTAACGTTGGGGCACCGGATGGATCGGTGTAGATTGGGACAAATGTCCTGGTAAGTTCAAAGGGAGGNNTTGGGACAAATGTCCTGGTAAGTTCAAAGAGAGGAGGCTATGTCTTTTGTAATAATGTGGAAGAACGCGGTTCCGGGCCGTCGCTTTACAGCCGGCTGCAAGAGCCGTTTGAGAAAGGCCGCAATCATGACCACCAGATGTAGCATACTGATACTGACTCTGCTTGCTGCCTCGGCGGTCGCCCAGCAGGCACCGCCCTATCCTATGAGCGCCGTCGTCACCGGGCTTACCTGGGCCGACGCCACCACCATCGTCCATCAGGCCACCGGCAGCGACAATTGGCCCATCACCTGGGCGGACGACGGCGAACAGTACACCGCCTACGGCGATGGCTGGGGCTTCGACCCCAAGGTACCCGCCAAGCTGAGCCTGGGCTTCGCCAGAGTCAGCGGTGGCCCACCTGGTACCGGTACCAACATCCGGTCGGCCAGCGGCGAGCAAAAGGGAGACGGCCGCTCCGGCAAGAAAGCCAGCGGGATGCTCATGGTCGAAGGCACCCTTTATATGTTAGTTCGCAATGCCAACAATAACGGAGAGCAGAGCCAGCTCGCATGGTCGTCGGATTACGCGGCGACGTGGACCTGGAGTTCGTGGAAATTCGCCGAATTAGGCTATCCCTGCTTCCTCAACTTTGGACGGAATTATGCCGGGGCAAGGGACAACTACGTGTACGTGTACTCACCCGACACGCCCAGCGCATACAATGAGACCGACACGATAATCTTGGCGCGCGTGCCCAAGCAAAGCGTCACAACCAAAAGTGCCTACGAGTTCTTCTCCGGCTTCGACGCTAATGGCAATCCTGCCTGGTCCAGCGACATCAGCCGGCGCACGGCTGTTTTCACTTTTCCCGGTGGCTGTAACCGTATTGACGTCACCTACAACGCACCGCTCAAACGTTACCTGCTCGTGACACGCAGCCGTGCCCGGACCGGCGGCAAAGACCAATTCAGCATCTACGACGCGGCCGAGCCCTGGGGACCNNAGCGCGCACATCCCCAGCAAATGGATCAGCGCCGATGGCAAAACCTGTTATCTGGTTTTTGCAGGTTCGGACAGCTTCGCGGTGCGCAAGTTCACGCTTACCGCCACTCCGGCACAGATAATCCCAGATTTCACCGGGGATGCGTTTGTGGACTTCAAAGATTATTGCTGGATGGCACAGGATTGGCTGCAGAGCAAGATAGAAACAGACATCGCCCCTGCCCCTTTGGGTGACGGCATTGTGGACTGGAGTGACTTGGCTGCGTTCGTGTCGTATTGGCTGCAGGATATAGGCTCTATCGCGCATTGGAACCTGGACGAGACAGAGGGCTCCATCGCCCATGATAGCGCCGGTAGCCGCAACGGCATACTTAACGGCAATCCCGTCTGGCGTCCCGCTGGTGGTCGGGTTTCCGGCGCGCTGGAGTTCGACGGGACCGATGATTATGTTAGCACAGATTTTGTGTTGAATCCGGCAGATGGAAAGTTCAGTGTTTTTGCCTGGATTAAAGGAGGTGCGCCAGGACAGGTGATTTTGTCGCAAACAGGCGGCGCAAACTGGCTTTGCGTGGACCCATCCGATGGGAAACTTATGACCAGATTATCGCTTCCTCCTGGTGGTCGGGCTACCCCACAGCCGCTGTTATCAGAATTCATAATCACCGATGGCGGCTGGCACCGCGTGGGGCTGACGTGGGATGGCTCCAATAGAATCCTGTATGCCGATGCCATTAAGGTTGCCAAAGACACTCAGGCGCAGTTCGGCGGCTCGGTCGGGGGCTTGTATATTGGTGCTGGAATGAATCTGAAGCCCGGCAGCTTCTTCTCCGGCCTAATTGACGAGGTTCGTATCTATAGTCGGGCGATAATTCCATAGAGGGTCTGGGCACCGGCGAATTTGTTTCGCCTTGCGTATATCGTATTGCGTATTGCAAATAGATAGTTCGACTTTCAGCTTTAAGCCTGAACATATCGTTGGGCTGAAATATTAGATAAAGTGCGTGAATCTTCAACTCTAATCAATTAAGATCCTCCAGTGCAGCGTACAGCGGACAGACAATCCTATGATGCTCTCTGCTAAATGCTAAAAAGGAGATTTATGACCTCGAAAGAGCGAATTTATGCAATTTTAGACGGCGCTTCTTACGACCGTCCCGCTGTAACCCCTATTTTTATGGCCAGAGCAGCCAATTTCATTGGCAGAACTTACAGGGACTATTACCTCGATGGAGACGTTTTGGCCGATGCACAACTTGCGGTTACAAGGGCGTTTAATCTCGACCAGGCAAGCGCGATAAGCGACCCCTGGCGGGAAGCATCCGCCTATGGGATGGAATTTGAATATCCCGCCGATGGCGTCGGAAAACCCAAAGATGTGTTAATAAAGACAGCCGCTGATATATCGAAGGTAAGACCGCTCGATATTGAAAACGCAGAACGAACGAAGCA
>JABAOH010123331.1_pt3 | contig 11432 bp, 9 predicted proteins | sample 7062181 | NCBI WGS metagenome assembly JABAOH01 (sample SAMN14538630, study PRJNA623070) | marine sediment metagenome | biome: marine biome [ENVO:00000428]; feature: marine pelagic biome [ENVO:01000023]; material: deep marine sediment [ENVO:00002113]; isolation source: pool of 5 deep marine... | reverse complement strand
GGCGACCTGCCGCGCCTGGTCAAGGGCGAGGCGCTGTAACGAGGCGGCGGCCGGGCGGCGACGGCTAATGCGGGTCGCGGCTCAGCCCCTTCTCCGCGAGCTCGTCGAGATAGGCCTGCCAGACCTCGTCCTTGGTCCGGCCCAAATTGTACAGGAAGTCCCAGGTGTAGATGCCGGTGGNNGGAAGTCCCAGGTGTAGATGCCGGTGTCGTGCAGGTCGTCGAACTTGATGCGGATCGCGTAGTTGCCGACCGGCTCGATCTCCATGATGCCGACATGGCGGCGCCCCGAGACGGTCTGCTTCTGGCCCGGCCCGTGGCCCTGCACCTCGGCCGACGGGCTCTCGACGCGCAGCAGCTCGGCCGGAAAGCTGAAGCTGCTGCCGTCGTCGAAATCGACCTCGAGCGCCTTTTCCTTCTTCCTGAGCCGGATCTCGGTCGGCCAGCGGGTCACGCCGTATTCGCCTGCGGGCGCGTTCATGTCATTCACCCTCCTCATCGAGGCTGCGGGCCGCATCGCGCAGCATGATCGGCACGCCGTCCCGGATCGGGTAGGCGAGCCGCGCCTCGTCGCTGATCAGCTCGCCCTTCTCGGCATCATAGCGCAGCGGCGTCTTGGTCAGCGGGCACACGAGGTTCTCGAGCAGCTTCCGGTCCACGCCGGGCTTGTCCTGCGGCATCGTGAACGGCCTCCCGCCTTCTACTGGCACGTCGGGCCGCATTTCGCGGACCCCATCTCGACCAGCGCGGTCAGCACCTTCGTGCGCGCCGGCAGGTCGGGCGCCTCGAGCAGCGCCTGCTTTTCCGACGCCCCGAACGGGCAGATCATCGAAAGGCAGGTCACCAGCCGCTCGTCCGGCGCCTCGTGCAGCGCGTCCCAGTCGGCCTCGAGGCCGTGTGCGCCGAAATAACCGCGCAGCGCCGACAGGAGGCGGCCGCGGTCGAGCCCCGCCTCCGCTGCCGGGTCGAGATCGCGCCGGAACCTGGTCCAGTCGGCCGCGACCCGGCGATATCCGGACACCGGCTCCAGCTCCTCCTGCACGGTGAACCGGCAGACGCCGGCGAGCGCGATCAGGTAGCGCCCGTCCTCGGTCTCCTCGAAGCGGCAGATCCGGCCGGCACAACCCGTGTCGTACAGCTCGGGGGCACCGTTGCCGGTACAGTTGCCGAGCGGCTGGATCATCCCGATCATGCGGTCCGCGGCCAGCGCGTCCTCGACCATCGCCAGGTAGCGCGGCTCGAAGATGTTGAGCGGCAGGCGGCCGCGCGGCAGCAGCAGCACCTCGGCCAGCGGGAACACCGGAATCGTCGGCGGCAGCTGCTCGTATGTGGGGTCGAACACGCTCATGAAAACAGGATCGATGAAAGCTTGCGCCGCGACTCCACGGTCACCGGGTCGGTCGGCCCGAGAGCATCGAAGATCTTCAGGAGGCGCTTGCGGGCGGCCTCCTCGTTCCACTGCCGGTCGCGCCGGATGATTTCCAGCAGCGCGTCGATGGCGCCGGTCACGTCGCCGGCCCCGTACAGCGCCAGTGCGAGGTCGTAGCGCGCCTGGTGGTCGGCCGGGTCGGCCGCGAGCCTGGCCCGCAGCGCCTCATCATCCTCCGCGATGCCGGCGGTATCGGCCGCCAGCTCGATGGCCGACCGCACCGCGGCGACATCGGCGTCGGCCTGCTTGTCCGCCGGCACCGCATCGAGCGCCGTGCGGGCGTCGTCCAGCCGGCCGCTCTGCAGATGGCACTTCGCCAGCCCCGCCATGGCGCGGACCTCGTCCGGCACGTGCTGAAGGATCTGCTGGTAGATCGCGCCCGCGGTCGCGGCGTCGCCGGACTCCAGGGCTGCCGCCGCCTGGCCCAGGGCCTGCTCGACCGGCGAGGGCCCCGCCGTGCCGCCGCCGGCCTTGATCAGCCGGTCGACGAACGCCTTGACCTGGGATTCCGGCTGCGCGCCCATGAACGCGTCGACGGGTCGGCCGCCGGCGAAGCCGAACACCGCGGGGATCGACTGCACGCGCAGCTGCTGCGCGACCGCCGGGTGCTCGTCGGTGTTGACCTTGACCAGCCGCACCTTGCCGGACGCCGCCTTGACGACCTTCTCCAGCACCGGCGTGAGCTGCTTGCACGGCCCGCACCAGGGGGCCCAGAAATCGACGATGACGGGGACGGTCTTGCTGGCCTCGATGACGTCCTCGACGAACTCCGCGTCTGTGGTGTCAGAGACCAGGGTGCCGGCGTCGACCGGTTGGCTGATCAATTGATCCATTTTTCTGTTCCGGCGTTGTTATTCGTTGCCTTCCGGCGGCCTGCCACGTCGATCCGCTTCCCTGTGCGGCGTGGCGGCGCGTCAGCGACATAAATGGACGCTCGCGCCGCCGCTGGCAAGGCCTGGGGCGGACTATTCTTTTGCTTGCGAATCGAAATCGAGGATCATCGGGGGGTGGCCCTCGGCTTCGAGGAACCGGACAAGATCCTCGGCGGCGAGCGCCGATGTCCTGTCGTTGCGCAGGGGATGGGCGTTCACCACCGTGCCGGCCTGCAGCGCCCTGTCGAGCACCATCGTCACCCTGCCGGCGCGGTCGTTGATCACGGCAAACGGCGTGACGGCGCCCGGTGCGATGCCGAGATGCTCCATCAGCAGCTCGGCGCTGCCGAACGAAAGGGTGCCCTGGGCGCCGATGCGCCGGCGCAAATCCTTCAAGTCGATATCCCGCGACTCGAGGACCGTGACCAGCCACATGCGGCGCTTCTTGTCGCGCAGGAACAGGTTCTTGATGTGCGCGCCCGGCAGGTCGCCGCGCAGCGCGCGCGACTGCTCGACGGTGAACAGCGGCGGATGGGCGTGCGTCTCGCACGCGATATCCAACTCCTCCAGGCGGGCGAACAGGCCCGCATCGTCGAATTCCGCCGTACTGTCCATGGTGCCGGCGTTTTAGCGCCGTGACGGCCGGCCCGCAAGCCCGGAGGCCGGCCCGTCGCCACGCGAACAGCCCGCTTGCAATGCGCCGCGCAATGCGTATGATGCGCGCCGCATTGGACAGCCGCCGCCGGCGGCCCTATATTTGGCGTCGCGACGCGGGCGTAGCTCAGGGGTAGAGCGCAACCTTGCCAAGGTTGAAGTCGTGGGTTCGAATCCCATCGCCCGCTCCAGCTTTTTCCGGACATCCGCCCGCCGCCCCGGAGGCGGCTTTTTCGTGGCTGCTGGCATCGTTTTCCCGAACACGACGTTCTGGGACCCGCGGAAAACCCTAACGCATGGGCTCGTTCCACGCCTCCGGGCGCCCGCCGCGGGCCGGTCGGGTCACATCCGCGTCAATTCGCCGCCGCGACCCGTGAACCCCCCTTGCCCCGGCCCGGCAGGTGGGTATTAATGGAATCGCGGATTTTCAGCGCCGGCCGGCGGGGTCCGGACCGGTGCAGCGGCATTGGCACGGGGCTCTGCGGACGGTCGACGGTGTCGCGACCGATGGTGCCGGCGGAAAGGACGGGATGACGGAACGGACCACGACGCTGAAGCAGGAGACGATCGATGCGATCGTCGCCAAGGTCGAGGACCGCTTCTCCGGCGACCGGGCGCAGGCTGCGACGTTGTTCATCCGCCACTACTACGACGACATCGCGCCCGAGGACATCATCGGCGCCGATCCCGAAGATCTGTACGGCGCGGCCCTCTCGCTGTGGCAGTTCGGCGCGCAACGCAAGCCCGGCGAGGTCAAGATCCGGGTCTTCAACCCGCGCGTCGAGAAGCACGGCTGGCATTCGGCGCACACGGTCGTCGAGATCGTCCACGACGACATGCCGTTTCTCGTCGACTCGGTCACCATGGCGCTCAACAGCCGCGGCCTGACCGTCCACCTGTTCGTCCACCCGCAGTTCGCGGCGCAGCGCGACGCCGGCGGCGGCATCGTCGCGCTGGCGCCGCGCAACGAGATCGGCGACGGCGCGATCCCCGAATCCTACATGCATATCGACATCGACGAGCGCGGCGCCGCCGGCGTGCTGCGGGAGATCGAGACTCACCTGAAGGACGTGCTGGCCGACGTGCGGTCGGTGGTCGCCGGCTGGCGGCCGATGGTCGACAAGGTCCAGGATCTGATCGGCGAGCTCGAGACGGCGCCGCCGCCCAAGGCCGATCCGGGCCACGTCGCGGAGACCATCGCCTTCCTGCACTGGCTGCTCGACGACCACTTCACGTTCCTCGGCTACCGCGACATGGACATCGAGGGCAAGGGCAAGAGCGCGTGCATCAAGGTGCGCGCGGATACCTGCCTCGGCCTGCTGAGCGATCCGGAGATCGCGGTGTTCCGCGGCCTGCGGGAGCTCGGCCGGCTGCCGCTCGAAGTCCAGGCCTATCTGCGCCAGCGCGACCTCCTGGTGCTGACCAAGACCAACCGCCGCTCGACCGTGCACCGCCCGGTGCACATGGATGCGCTCGCGGTCAAGCGCTTCGACGAGAACGGCCGGGTCAACGGCGTGCGCCTGTTCGTCGGCCTGTTCACCTCGGCCGCCTACAACCAGACGCCGCGCGACATCCCGCTGCTGCGCCAGAAGATCTTCGATCTGATCCGCCGCGCCGACTACGACCCGGCCAGCCACGCCGGCAAGGCCCTGGTCCACATCCTCGACAACTATCCGCGCGACGAGCTGTTCCAGATCGGCCTCGACGACCTCTACGAGATCACCCGCGGCATCGTGCAGCTGCAGGAGCGCCAGCGCATCGCGCTGTTCCTGCGCCGCGATCCGTTCGAGCGCTTCATCTCCGCCTTCGTCTTCGTGCCGCGCGACCGCTACAACACGCGCCTGCGGCTGACCTTCGAGCGGATCCTCACCTCCGCCTTCGACGGCAAGGTCGCCAACTGGTACACCCATATGGGCGACGATGCGCTGAGCCGGCTGCACTTCATCATCGAGACCACGCCCGGCAGCATCCCCGACTACGACCGCGAGGAGATCGAGGCGCGTCTGGTCGAGGCTGGCCGCTCCTGGGCCGACCGCCTCAAGCAGGCGCTGATCGAAACGAAGGGCGAGGAGGCGGGACTCAAGACCTTTGCCCGCTACGAAAGCGCGTTCCCCGGCAATTACTGCGAGGAATTTTCTGCCCACACCGCGGTCTACGACATCGGCTGCATCGACCGGGCACTGTCGACGGGCGATCTCGGCGTCAACCTGTACCACCCGATCGAGGCCGGCGACACCGAGTTCCGCTTGAAGATCTACCAGCCCGACAATCCGGTGCCGCTGTCCGACGTGCTGCCGATGCTCGAGAACATGGGTTTGCGCGTGCTCGGCGAGGTGCCGTACGGCGTGACCCCGGCCGGGGCGGACCGGACGGTCTGGATACACGACTTCTCGCTGGTGTCGCGGGACGGCATCGCGATCGACTTCGAGACCGTGCGCGAGCCGTTCCACGACAGCTTCGCGCGCATCTGGCGCGGCGAGGTCGAGAACGACGGGTTCAACCGGCTGGTCATCTCGGCCCGTCTGGGATGGCGCGAGGTCATGGTCCTGCGCGCCTACAGCAAGTACCTGCGGCAGGCCGGAATCCCGTTCAGCCAGGCCTACATGGAGGAGACGCTGGCCCGCAACGGCACGGTCACGCGCCTGCTGGCCGAGCTGTTCGAGGTCCGCTTCAAGCCCGATTTCCGCGGCGAGGCGGACAAGCTGACGGCCGAGCTGCTGCGCGAGGTCTACGAGCGCCTCGAATCGGTGGAGAGCCTCGACGAGGACCGGATCATCCGGCGCTTCGTCAACGTCATCGGCGCGACCGTGCGCACCAACTTTTTCCAGGAGGCCCTGGACGGCGAGCCGAAGCCCCACCTGTCCCTGAAATTTGACGCCAAGCGGGTCGAGGACCTCCCCGAACCGCGCCCGTTCCGGGAGATTTTCGTCTACAGCCCGCGCGTCGAGGGCGTGCATCTGCGGTTCGGCCCGGTGGCCCGCGGCGGCCTGCGCTGGTCCGACCGGCGCGAGGATTTCCGCACCGAGATCCTCGGCCTGGTCAAGGCGCAGCAGGTCAAGAACGCCGTGATCGTGCCGGTCGGCTCCAAGGGCGGGTTCGTGTGCAAGCAGCTGCCGCCGGCTGGCGACCGCGAGGCGCTCGCCGCCGAGGGTGTCGCCTGCTACAAGATCTTCATCTCGGGCATGCTCGACCTGACCGACAACCGGGTCGGCGACGATGTCGTGGCGCCGCCCGACGTGGTGCGCAAGGACGGCGACGATCCGTACCTCGTTGTCGCCGCCGACAAGGGCACCGCCACGTTCTCGGACATCGCCAACGGCGTCGCCCGCGAGTACGAGTTCTGGCTCGACGACGCCTTCGCCTCCGGCGGCTCGGCCGGCTACGACCACAAGAAGATGGGCATCACGGCGCGCGGCGCCTGGGAGTCGGTCAAGCGCCACTTCCGCGAGCTCGGCCACGACACCCAGAGCCAGGACTTCACCGTCGTCGGCGTCGGCGACATGGCCGGCGACGTGTTCGGCAACGGCATGCTGCTGTGCGAGCACATCCGCCTCGTCGCCGCCTTCAACCACCTGCACGTGTTCCTCGATCCCGACCCGGATGCGAAGGCCAGCTATGCCGAGCGCAAGCGCCTGTTCGAGATGCCGCGCAGCAGCTGGGCCGATTACGACGCCAAGCTGATCTCCAAGGGCGGCGGCGTGTTCGAACGGCGCGCCAAGGCGATCCGAATCTCGGCGCCGGTCAAGGCGCTGTTCGGCATCACGGCGGACAGCCTGACGCCGGCCGAGCTGATCCAGGCGATGCTGCGGGCCGAGGTCGACCTGCTGTGGTTCGGCGGTATCGGCACATATGTGAAGGCGTCGCGCGAAACCGATGCCACGGTCGGCGACCACGCCAACGACGCGCTCCGCGTCGACGCCGCCGCGCTGCACTGCAAGGTGATCGGCGAGGGAGCCAATCTCGCCGTCACCCAGCTCGGCCGCGTCGAATTCGCGCTACGCGGCGGGCGCATCAACACCGATGCCATCGACAACTCGGCCGGCGTCGACACCTCCGACCACGAGGTCAACATCAAGATCCTGATGGGCGATCTGATCGCCCGCAAGAAGGTCACCCGCAAGCAGCGCGACAGGATGCTCGTTGCGATGACCGACGAGGTCGCCGCGCTGGTGCTGCGCAACAACTACCAGCAGACCCAGTCGCTGTCGGTGGTACAGTCCCAGGGCATCGACCGCATGGACGAGCAGCTGCGCCTGATCAAGGCGCTGGAGCGTGCCGGGCGCCTGAACCGGGCCATCGAGTTCCTGCCGGACGAGGAAACGTTCGCCGAACGACGCACCGACGGGCGCCCGCTCACCCGGCCCGAGCTCGCGGTTCTGCTGGCCTACGCCAAGATTGCGACGTACGACGATTTGCTCGCGTCCAACCTGCCCGACGATCCTGTGTTCGAGGCGGACCTCGCCCGCTATTTCCCGAAACCGATCCGTGACAAGCACCCCGACGCGGTCGGCCGGCACCGGCTGCGGCGGGAAATCATCGCGACGTCCCTTACCAACTCGATCATCAATCGCACCGGACCGGGCTTCATCAACGAGATGCGCCTCAACACCGGAATGGAGGTGCCGGCGATCGCCCGCGCCTACACGATCTCCCGCGAAGTCTTCGACCTGCGCTCGCTGTGGCACGACATCGAGGCGCTGGACAATGCCGCCCCGGCGGCGTCCCAGACCGGCATGCTGCTGCAGACGGTGTTCACGCTGTGGCGCACGACGCCGTGGTTCCTGCGCAACTGCGCGCACCCGCTCGACATCACCAGCCTGATCGCGGAGTTCCACGAGGGCGTGCAGCGGCTCTCCGAAGCGCTGGACGACATCCTCGCCCCGGACCAGAAGCGGGACACCCGCGACCGGGCCGGGAGCTTCGCGCAGCCGGGCGTTCCGGCCAAGCTGGCGGCGCGAATCGGGCGGCTGAAGGCATTGTCCTCGGCGCCCGACATCGTGCGCATCGCCGGCGCCGCGGGACAGGGAGTCGAGGAAGCGGGCGCCGCCTATTTCCTGATCGGCGACCGGTTCCGTCTCGACTGGCTGCGCCACACGGCCCGGACCATGGCCGCCGACACCCAGTGGCAGCGCCTTGCCCTCGGCGCGATCATCGACGATGTGTGGAGCCACCAGAACGACCTGACCATGGCGGCATTGCGATCCGGCAAGGAGGGGGTCGCCGCGGTCGAGGAGTGGCTGGCGGCGCATGCCGAGCCGGTCGAACGCATCGGCGCGATCCTCAACGAGATCCAGTCGGCGCCGTCGCCGGATCTGGCGATGCTGGCGGTCACCAACCGCGAGCTGCGCACCCTGGCGATGCTCTAAGGGCCATCCGCTCCCGCGGAATCGGTCAGGCCAGCCGCACAGCCGTGCCGGTCACGGCGACCATGAGCATCGAGGTGTCCTTGCCGACCGCCTCGTAGTCGATGCTGATGCCGATGATGGCGTTGGCACCCATCTCCTCGGCGTGCATCCGCATGTCGGCCATGGCCTGTTCGGCACCCTCCTGGAGGACCGATTCGTAGGCGCCGGCGCGGCCGCCGACGATGTCGCGCACGCTGGCGAAGAAATCGCTGATTACGTTGGCGCCGTAAATGGCTTGGCCGGTCACGACGCCCAGGTATTCCGTGATCTCGCGGCCCTGAACGCTGTCGGTCGTGGTGTACAGCATCGTCTCACCTTCAGATCGTGGCAAGGTTACGGTTTCTCCGAGATTGGCGGGCATGCTAGGGGTATCTGGTTACTTTCCGGTGAACGGGTAACGGGGGCCTCATGGCGGACAGGAGGGCGATCCTCTCATGGTGCCTGTACGACTGGGCCAATTCCGCCTATCCGACGGTCGTGACCACCTTCGTGTTCGGCGCCTATTTCACCAAGGCCGTGGCGGTCAGCCCGGAGGCGGGGACCGCCGCCTGGGGCTATGCGGTCGGGACCGCCGGCTTTGCCGTTGCGCTGCTGGGCCCGGTTCTGGGGGCGGTCGCCGACCAGGCCGGCCGGCGCAAGCCTTGGCTGGGCGTGTTCACCGCCGGTGGCGCCCTGACCACGGCGCTGCTGTGGTTCACGCTGCCCGACCCGGACTTTGTAGTGTGGGCGCTGGTGTTCGTCGCCCTGTCGAGCATCGCCTTCGAGTTCGGCATGGTGTTCTACAACGCGATGCTGCCGGATCTGGTCGGGCCCGACCGGGTCGGCCGGGTGTCCGGCTGGGGCTGGGGCCTCGGCTATGTCGGTGGGCTTGCGTGCCTCGTGATTGCGCTGTTCGGCTTCGTGCAGGCCGACCCGCCGCTGTTCGGCGTCTCGACCGAGGCGGCCGGCCATGTCCGCGCGGTCACCCTGCTCGCCGCCGCCTGGTTCGCCCTGTTCGCCCTGCCGCTGTTCGCCTTCACGCCGGACCGCCCGGCCCTCCGCCTCGGCGTGGGTCGCGCCGTGGGCGAGGGATTGGCGGCGCTCCGCGGAACCCTGCGTGAGATCCGCAATTATGCCGCAATCGTGCGATTTCTTGTGGCCCGAATGTTCTATTCCGATGGGCTCGTAACCCTGTTCGCCGTCGGCGGGATCTATGCGGCGGGTACCTTCGGCATGAGCTTCGGGGAGGTGATTCAGTTCGGCATCGCGCTCAACGTGACCGCAGGGCTCGGCGCCTTCGCCTTCGCCTGGGCGGATGACCGGCTCGGCGCCAAGCCCGTCATCGTGATCGCCCTGCTTGCGCTCATCGCGCTCGGCGCCGCCGCCCTTGCGGTCACCGACAAGGCGGCGTTCTGGGCCATCGGCATGGCGCTCGGCGTCTTCGTCGGGCCGGCGCAGGCGGCCAGCCGTTCGCTGATGGCGCGCCTCGCCCCGGCGGACATGCGGACCGAGATGTTCGGGCTCTATGCGCTGTCGGGCAAGGCCACCGCCTTTCTCGGGCCGCTCGCCTTCGCCTTTGCCACCGACCTGTTCGACAGCCAGCGCGCCGGCATGGCCACCATCCTGGTGTTCCTGGCGCTCGGCCTCCTGCTGCTGCTGCCGGTCCGGGAGCCGCGGACTTGAAAGATCGTTTCGATATCGTAATCATCGGCGCCGGGTTCGCCGGGCTGGCCTGCGCACGGGTCGCTGCGGACCGTGGCCTTCGCGTCGCGGTCGTCGAGAAGAAGCCGGACCCCGGGGTCCAGCTGCACACCACCGGCATCGTGGTCAAGGAGGCGGCGGAGGAACTGCCGCTGCCGGCGCATCTCGTGCGCCCGATCCGCGGCGTGCGCCTGTATGCGCCGGGCCTGCGCCACCTCGACCTCGACTCGCCCGGCTATTACTTCCTGGCGACCGACACCGCCGGGATCCTGCGCTGGCTCGCGGACGAGGCCGAACGGGCCGGGGCGACGCTCATCTTCGCCACCGCCTTCGAGGGCGCGCGCCGCGACGGCGACGGCATCGTGCTCGACCAGCCGGTGCTGCGCACGCGCTACCTCGTCGGCGCCGACGGCGCGCGTTCCGCGGTGGCGCGCTGCTTCGGCCTCGGCGTCAACCGGCGCATGCTGATCGGTGTGGAGGCGGAATATGCCGGCGTCGCCGGGCTCGATGCCGAACGGCTCCACTGCTTCATCGATTCCGAGTTGGCGCCGGGCTATATCGGCTGGGCGGTGCCCGGCGTCGGCGTCACCCAGATCGGCCTCGCCCGCCGCCGCGGCGACAAGCCCTCGGCCGGCGACCTTGCGGAAAAGCTCGGCGCCGTGTTCGATTTCACCGGGGCGCGGCTGGTCGGACGGCGCAGCGGGCCGATCCCGGTGGGCGGTACCGTGCGGCCCGTGACAACGGCCAACGTCCTTCTCATCGGCGATGCCGCGGGGCTGGTCTCGCCGCTGACGGCCGGCGGTATCCACTTGGCTTTCCGTTATGGGCGGCGGGCCGGGCAGGCGATCAGCGATTATCTGCAGAACGGCGGCGCCGACCCGGGAGAGGTCCTGACCCGCGAATATCCGCGCTATCGTTGGAAGACACTGCTGCGCCGGGCCTTCGACCGCGACCCGCCGAACTGGTTCTACGACTGGACGCTCGCCCTGCCGCCGATGCGGGCGCTGGCGCAGCTGATCTATTTCCACCATGACGGCCTGAAGTCGCGCGCCGGCTGGCGCGCCATGTTCCGCACCCGCTGAACGCCGGTTTCAGTGCCGGAAATGGCGCATGCCGGTGAAGACCATGGCGATGCCGGCCTCGTCGGCGGCCGCGATCACCTCGTCGTCGCGCACCGAGCCGCCGGGCTGGATCACCGCGGTGGCGCCGGCCTCGATCGCCGCCAGGAGGCCGTCGGGGAAGGGGAAGAAGGCGTCGGAGGCGACCACCGAACCCTTGGTTCCCACATGTTCCGCGGCCTTGTGGGTGGCGATCCGTACCGAATCGACGCGGCTCATCTGGCCCGCGCCGACACCGACCGTCGCGCTGCCGCGGGCAAACACGATGGCGTTCG
>JABAOH010003443.1_pt8 | contig 11434 bp, 10 predicted proteins | sample 7062181 | NCBI WGS metagenome assembly JABAOH01 (sample SAMN14538630, study PRJNA623070) | marine sediment metagenome | biome: marine biome [ENVO:00000428]; feature: marine pelagic biome [ENVO:01000023]; material: deep marine sediment [ENVO:00002113]; isolation source: pool of 5 deep marine... | reverse complement strand
TCTTTAACTTTTACGTCAAGAATGCAGTAGACATCCTCTGTTTCATCTTCAGGAGATATTATAACCCCGCAATTACGACAGGGAAACTCTCCTTTTCCTTTAATCTTAGTCAAGTCCACCTCGTATACCAAAGGTTGCTTCACCTTTCCTTCTTCCTTCTATGTTGAACATGTCTTACAAGAATTCGCAAGCCCCACTCAGTTGTGCGCGTGCCAACGATACATAATATAATCAATATCGCATAAAAACATTTTTGTAAAGGTTTCTTGACTATCAAAATATCTAAATAAAAGTGTTTAGTCAAGGTTTCTTGACAAAAAAGTTCTACTCACGGTCTTTCACCATAATAAGTTGGTCGTTAACACATGGCAAGTTTAGAAGAAGAAACTTCCACCGAGTCCAGAAGTTAGATAAAACGTTAGCATTCTTAAGGCAAATCGTTGTTAGAGACAAGAGATTTTTGGTGTCGTCTACTAGCTTGTTTTGGCTAAAGAGGGAGACAGGTAATCCCGCAAACTTGGTTTTACTCTATAAAAAAACTTTAAGCTTAAATTTACTTTCAATCTAGATAAGTAAGGCATGTTGATAAACATGAAAGCGGTTCTCTTTGATTGGGATGGAACAATTATAAATTCCAAAAGAGCCAACTTTCACGCATTTAAGAAATTACATGANNGCCAACTTAAAGTCAAGGAGATTCAAGATAGGGTTGGTCACAAGTGGGGATGAAAAAAGGGTTAAATCAGAATTAAAGGGGAAAGGGATCTTCGACATCTTCGATGTTGTAATATGTGGAGACGATGTGCCTATCGAGGAGCAGAAACCTTCTCCGAGACAAATAATATTAGCATTAGAGAAACTAAACATAAAGCCAAAAGATGCAGTATATGTCGGAGATACTTCGTTTGATGTGTTGGCTGGAAAAAATGCTGGAGTAACAACTATTGCCTTGGCAGGTGGTCTTCATCCTAAGGGTAAATTGAGAAATTCAAACCCAGATCTTCTCGTTCATGACTGGAACGAATTGGAAAACAAAATTGAGGAACTCTGGATGTGAATGTATGAGGGTAAAAGGTCAATCATATCATGAGGTAATTTGTGGGCCAATGTTTTCTGGAAAGACAAGGGAGATGCAGAGATTATACAGGATTTTTAAGGTATGTAATTTCAAAGTACAGGTTTTTAGAAGAGATATTGACACAAGGTATTCGGCAACTGAAATTATAACACATGATGGAATTCCCTTTGATAAAGGCGATGTTTTCTTGGCAAAACAGGCTGAAGACATAAGTAAACAATTACAAGAAGACACCAAGGTAATAATGATCGATGAAGCCATGTTATACAATCGAGAACTTGTAAACAAGATTGATGAATGGGTAAATAATGGAAGAATTGTTGTTACAACAGTGTTGCCTACCGACTATAGGGGAGAAGTTTTTGGAATTGCAGGCGAACTTCTAGCAAAAGCAGACTATGTAACATCACTTTATGCAAGATGCATGCATAATGAAAATGGAACTTTTTGCCATGAACCTGCAACAAGAACGATGAGAAAGATTCCAATAAAGAAACAAGTGTTGATTGGTGGTCTGGAGTCTTATGAACCTAGATGCAGAAAGCACCATGTCATTTTGAAAGAAGAAAAGGGTAATTGAGATTAAAGTGCATTGGAAGAGATATTACGAATTCTCCAGAGTGCATTCTTTTACGCACGAATTTAATCTTTCACTTCAATTCATTCAATCTTCTTTATTCGAGCGCGTCCAATTAAATTCACACGCATCCCAGTTGCCAAATTGCGGGAAGATTTAATATCAATCCTTCTAATAGAGAAGTTAGAAGTGGACCAGTGGTGGAAAATGGTTAGAAGGTTTGTTTCTGCAGCTAGACCTGAAACGGCTGGGCGGCTCCAGCATCATTTGCATCTGAAGCCCAGTGAGGTCTCTCGTTACGTATTGTTGCCCGGAGATCCGGACCGTGTAATAAAGATAACTAAGTATTGGAATGAAGCGAAAGAGGTGGCTAGGAATCGAGAATTTGTTACGCATACCGGATTTTATCAAGGTGTGAGAACTTCAGCGTGCTCAACTGGCATCGGTAGCCCCGCCACCGCGATTGCGGTTGAGGAGCTCGCGAATATTGGAGCTGACACGTTCATTAGAGTTGGGAGCACGGGTTCGATTCGAGAGGAGTGCAAGTGTGGTGATCTGGTAATTTCCACTGGAGCTGTTCGACTTGAAGGAACTAGCAAGCAATATGTGAGAATAGAGTACCCGGCTCTGGCAAGCTATGAAGTAATCGCTGCCCTTGTCGAGGCGGCGGAAACGCTTGGTTATCGTTATCATGTGGGCATCACCGCCTCCACTGATTCATTTTACTGTGGTCAGGCACGTCCAGGCTTCAAGGGGTATTGGCAGAGCTGGATCAATGATCTTCTTCCAGATCTGATCACCGCCAACGTGTATAACCTTGAGATGGAGGCTGCAGCTCTCTTCACATTAGCAAACCTTTTCGGGCTGAGGGCAGGCGCGGTCTGTGCGGTCTTCGCAAACAGAATCACTGATGAGTTCAAAATCGCTGGGGAAGAAGAAGCGGGAAAAACCGCTTCGCTGGCGGTGAAAATACTACATGAGTGGGATGAAGCAAGGGAGAAAACAGGCAAAAAATACTGGTTTCCAGCCCTCGTTTATGGAAAGTAACCGTCAAGGTCTCATCTCTGCGCGCGCATCGTTGCTAGAAAAGACTTGGGACATAGTGTCATAATTAAAATATGACAGGTTGAAGCCTATATGGTTAGTCTGTGGAGGTTGTTGGGTGAAGGAGTCACGAATAGCTTTTTTCACGGTTTTTAAACCTTTGAAACCTGGAGCCGAAAAAATTGTAGCTCCATTAATCCAGGAAGCGAGGGTTTTTCTAAATAAATTGGGTGAAACGGTCGCGTATGAAAACGTGGTGAAAACCCTTGATGAAGGTAAAAGAGTTGTTCGGAAACTTCTCATAGAACATCCTGATATTTTTGCAGTGTTTGTGACTGGCGGAACTGAAAGAATCGTTCAATTCGCTTTTCGTGATTTAGATATACCTTTGATTCTATTGGCGTGTGATCGGGCCAATAGTCTTCCGGCTGCTCTTGAGATGCTTCCTAGATTGCGGGGTATGGGGAAGGATGTTAAGCTTATATTCGTTAAAGAATACGATGAGGATGTTTTCAGGGTCGTTGAGAATTTTCTGGTAACAAGAAAAGTTGTTCGTAAACTTAGGGAAACCACCTTAGGAGTCTTTGGATCTCCTTCTCCTTGGTTGATTGGGTGCACCACAGATTATAGGCTTTTGGAAGACAAATTCGGTTTAACTATTAAACGCTTAGACCTCCTTACTCTCCACAAGGAATGCCAAGAAGTTCCGCACTCCGAAGCTGAAGATATGGCCAAACGAATTGTTGACAGTGCTGGAGGATTAAAAGAGGTTTCCTACGAAACAATCGTCGAAGCAACAAGAATGTACCTCGCAGCCAAGAAAATGGTGGAAAAAGAGGAGTTGGATGCTTTAACCATAAAGTGTTTTGAGCTTATCCCTGTAATCAAAAATACTGCGTGTCTAATGGTTTCTAAGCTAAACGACGAAGGTGTCATTGCGGGCTGCGAGGGGGACCTCAATGCCACTCTTTCCATGCTTCTACTTAACTATCTTACAAATCAACCCGTGTGGCTCGCAAATCCGACATCCGTTGACCCCAAACAAAACACTCTAACTCTTGCCCACTGCACTGTAGCCATGAGTCTCATCTCAGATCCCAAGAAGATCGTTTTGAGAAGCCACTTCGAGTCAGGAAGAGGTATCTCAATCCAAGCGCCTTTGAGAAAGGGCAAAGTGACCCTAATTCGTTTAGGAGGACCTGGATTGGATAAGATGATGATTCTTTCCGGACAAATCGTCGATACAGACATGAACTATAATTACATGTGCCGAACACAGGTGGAGGTAAAACTAGACGGTTCTGTGATAAAATTCCTTGACGTATCCCTCGGCAATCACTTGGCTATAGTGCCTGGAAATGTTGTTGATAAACTCGTTGAGGTTTGTGATTTACTTCAAATCAAATCTGTGATGATTTGCTGAAAAAGACCCCATTATTAATGAAATATTGAATCGTGCACGCGCGCCAGCTTGAGCGTTAAGGGTAGCGAAGATTTTATTAACAGAAAAAACAGAACAATCACGCGTGATAAAAATGGTGAGATTAAAGGACATTAAAGGAATAGCAAAGACAACAGCAATTCTCTTAGTCATCATAGTAATCATAATCGCAGCAGTTGGCGTTTATTATGTAGTTTACTATGAACCTACTCCATCTGCTCCAGAGTTCAAAATCGCGGTTGTCTCAGACATCGGCGGAAGAGGAGACCTAAGCTTCAACGACATGGCCTTTAAAGGAGGCGAAGAGGCTGAAGAAGACTTCAACGTTCAAATGGTCGAGATAATAAGCAAGGTGGAGGCTGATTACGTCCCAAACCTAGAGATTGGAGCTAAGGATCCTGAAGTTGACCTTATCGTTGGAGTTGGATATCTTCTGAGCGAAGCCCTCGCAGACGTAGCAAGAAGGTATCCCGACAAGAACTTCGCTGGTATTGACACCTACGCCCAATTTCTAGTGCCGGAAGACGAATATCCACTCCCAAATCTGATGGATATCAATTACGAAGAGCATAAAGGAAGCGCCTTGGTCGGAGCACTCGGCACTCTACTAGCAGCCTACTGGCATAAACCTTACATCGGAGGGGTTTTTGGAATGGAGATTGCGGTCCTTTGGAAGTTTGAGATCGGATATAAGTGGGGCTGCGATTGGGCCATCAACTGGACAAAGACAAATAAACCCGAATTGGATGTTGGAATTGTTGCAACTCCTAGAAAGGAAAGGGTTCTCTGGACTTATACTGGAACGTTTAGTGATATAACTAAGGGGTACGAAGCCGCCAAGCCAATGTATGCGAAAGATGCAGTGGCCGTTTACAACATAGCAGGTCCCCTAGGATTGGGAATAAATCAAGCTGTCGAGGAGATCACTACCGGACAGACGCAAGGCCCGCCCTTCTGGATAGGCGTTGACGCGAACCAAGACTGGATAAATCCGGGCTTCGTCATAGCGAGTATGATGAAGAGGGTTGACTGGGGAGTATACTATGCCACCGAGCTAGTTGATAAAGGCATCTTCAGAGATGAAGTAGCGAATACAAACGGATTGATTATACTAGGTATAGGAACCAAAGTAGCAGGCGAACTAAAGGAGGGGATATCCGTCAGCACCCTAGATGACTTGGACGAATTCATCGAAATGGGCGAGAGAGCAGAAGAACTAACAGGAACGGAAGTACTTCCAATGGAACCGGCACAAATTCGAACAAAGGTTGAAGACATGAGAGACACTCAGGCATCCTGGATCTGGGATGCGTGCGCGGAACTTGAGGACGACATACGAACGGGCGCAGTTGAAGTTCCCTTAGCTGATACAAAAGAGACGGTAGATTCCTGGCGCGACATTCTCGGGTAGTTAGGATCGCTCTTCCCTCCCTTTTTTTTAAGATTTTATAAAACGAGTGGAGGCTTTTAACCTCACAGCTGCATAAATCGGCTCAAGTCAATGTTTTTCTCTTCAAAGAAAAGACATCCACCAAGAGTTCTTCCCCTCACCGTTCTAGCCTTACCCCTCCCATCATCATTCCAATCTCTTTTCTACTAAACTCTTCAGCCTTCCCAACTCCCAAAAACGCGCCTTCATAAATCACCGCGATCCTGTCGCTCAACTGCATAATCTCATCAAGTTCGGAGGATATCAGCAAGACCCCCTTGCCTTCATCTCTCATCTTAATAAGAAGCTCCCGAATGTAAAGCGTTGATGCAATATCTAACCCGCGTGTCGGATGAGCCGCGACCACCAGGGTCGGACGCTTGCTCAATTCTCTACCAACGACAAGCCTCTGCTGATTTCCCCCGCTAAGACTCTTGACAGCAGTCTTCAAACTTGGAGTTACCACGTTAAAGATCTTCACCAGCCTTCGCGCAAAATCGGTTATCTTCTTCCAGTTCAGACGGTCTAATGGAAGAAGGAACTCTGGTTCCCACTGTCGCCCGAGGATAGTGTTCTCTGAAACATCAAATTCTAACGATAGCCCGAACCTGTTCTTATCTTCTGGTATATGAGAGAGACCCATTTTATACAGCTCCTTTGGGCCAACCCCAACGACGCTTATGCCCTTAAGCTGAATCTCTCCTCCTTTCTTGGACCTAAGTCCAGTCAAAGCCTGTACAAGCTCGCTCTGACCGTTTCCCTCGACGCCAGCTACCCCAAGAATTTCGTTGGCATACACTTCAAACGACAGATCCTTTACAGCGACAGAGCCGACATCGCTCATAACTTCCAAGTCTTTTACCGCTAATACCCGTTCTCCCGCAACTTTTTTCTCCCTAGTCACGCGCGGTACTTCTTTCCCGATCATCATCACCGCCAACTTCTCAGGGGTCGCCTTGTTAGTCATTGTTCTTCCAGTAACCAACCCGTTCCTGAGGACAACTATGCTATCAGAGATCTCAAGTACTTCCTTCAGCTTGTGCGTGATAAATATGATGGCCTTACCGGCTTCCTTTAGCTTTCGCAGGGTCCTGAAAAGTTCTTCCACTTCAATTGGTGTCAGAGAAGATGTGGGCTCGTCAAGTATTAAAACATCAGTGCCCCGATACAATACTTTCAAGATCTCGACCCTTTGCCGAACACCCAAGGACAATAACTCGACAGGGGTGTCTAACGGAATACTCAACCCAGCTTCTTCGGACAAGTCAACCAGCTTATCTCGTGCGGCATCTTGCTTGAGGAAAGACAAAAGTTGGATGGGAGAATCACTCTCAGATTCTTGACCGAGGAGGACGTTTTGAGTTGGAGTGTACGTGGAAACAAGAGCAAAGTGTTGGTGGACCATCCCTATGCCAACTCTCAAAGCATCTGAGGGATTATCACAGTGTACATCTTTGCATCCCACGAGAATCTTCCCCTCGGTTAGCGGGAGGAGCCCTGAGAGAATTTTCATCAAGGTCGTCTTTCCTGCGCCATTCTCTCCAAGCAACCCGACGATTTCCCCTTTCCTTACCGCGAAATCGACACCGCGTAGCGCAATTGTGCCATCAGGGTAGATTTTCCTTATGGATTTCATTTCGACATACGGTTCAGAGCTCATGTTTTTCTCTCAAACTCTTAAACCTTGCCTACGCGTTTTAAGGTTTTCGAACGAATCATTGAACGAGAACGATTTCAAATAATTGTTATACTATTATGTAATAATGGGCCGGTAGGGGTCTTGCTTTCGCGCGCCTTTTCAATAAGATAATGAAAAGAACCTCTTAGGGATAAGTTCTTAAAGGCAAGTAACTATACCTTGAGATTTCAGCATCCAATTACGAGAAGGCGAAATCTGAGAGGGCATTGTTGATGAAACGCTTCAAGATCCCTAAAATCCCTACACGACCTTTTATACAATCTGGTGTTGGTGTGCTTCTAGGACTATTTTTTGGAGCGTTGTTAATGGTGATATTTGGCTACGATCCAATAATAGCATATTATTGGTTATTCAGAGGAGCATTCGGTAGTATATCAGATATAATGGAGACGCTTGCTTACGCAACGCCACTAATGCTCACAGCGGTAACCTTTGCAATCGGTGCGAAAACGGGGCTCTTCAACATTGGTGCTGAGGGACAAATGTACCTAGGAGCCTTGGGCGCTGCCGCTGCTGGTGGCGCGATTACTCTTCCAGCAGGCCTTCATGTAGCTGTCGCCACAGCGTTCGGGATGTTTCTGGGTGCCCTTTGGGCTATTCCAGCAGCCCTCCTTAAAATGTGGAGAGGAGTTCACGAGGTTATATCCACTATCATGTTCAATTGGATAGCCTTCCATTTCACAATTTACATCATCATCTATTATTTGGCGGCGGGTAGAGCGGAGAGGACAGCCCCCGCCTTGTCAGGCGCTCGCTACCCCATCTTAATGGAGGGATCGAGCTTAACGGCGGTAGTATTCGTTGCCATAGCATTTTGCATCGTCATTTACATATACTTGTGGGGGACGAAAGCCGGTTATGAGCTTAGATTGGTAGGAACAAATCCGGATGCTGCCAAATATGCGGGGGTAAGCTCCCGCCGTGTCATGCTCCTCAGCTTCGTCATCGGAGGACTCGCCGCAGGACTCGCGGGAGCGAGTCAAATTATAGGTAGACCTCCCGCATGGTCCCTTTACGCGACTTTGGGTAACGTAATAACGCTGGGATTCGACGGAATTGGAGTCGCCTTAATAGGAAGAAACCATCCCATAGGAGGTATCTTTGCAGCCGTATTTTATGGAGGACTGCAGCACGGTAGCAGACTTATGGAGTATAGGGCGGGAGTATATTCTGAACTAGTCCGAGCCATCAGCGGTCTGATCGTCGTAGCACTCGCTACCCCAGAGATCGTGGCTATTATAAGGAGGAGATTTAGAAAATGAAAGCTCTCTCTGACCTCAAAGGAAGGAAGGGTCTCTGGCTTCTTGCTGCCGTGATCTTGGTCGCGATTCTCAGTTATATCGTGGAAGAATTTGACCTAAGCCCAGTTTCCCTCTTTGAGGGTGGATTGCTTGCAATGACACCATTGGCTTTGACAGCAGTCGGGGAATGCATAAATGAAAAATCTGGTGTCGTTAACATAGGACTAGAAGGAATCTTACTCATAAGCTCAGTTACTGGGGTTTATGGGGCAGAACTGTTTGGGAATGGTTTTCTAGGGCTTCTGGTTGGAGCGCTGACAGGCGCGTTCATAGGATTCTTTTTTGGCGTAGTGAGTGTTCATGGAAGGGCAGATCAAGTGGTTGCAGGAATGGGCATCAACATATTTGCCCTTGGCTTCATTCAGTATCTCTTGATGTCTATCTGGGGATTTCCTGGAATTCACCTCGTTCAAAAAAGGCTCCTGGTGCGGCCAATATACACTCCCATCGGGCAGCTTAGCATTGTGACCATTTTTGCTATAATTACCGCCGGCTTAGCCCACATTTTTCTGTACAAAACGGTACTTGGATTTAGGATAAGGGCTACAGGAGAGAGTCCACAAGCTGTGGATGTGGCTGGTGTGAGAGTCGATCGAGTTAGGATTCTCTCAAGTACCCTTGGAGGAGCATTGTGCGGCTTGGCGGGAGCATTTTTGCCTTTGGCTTGGTTTGGTGCCGCCACAAAAGAAATATCTGCCGGCAGAGGTTTCATCGCCTTGGCCTGTGTTGTATTCGCGGGATTAGAGCCACTGTTGGCCCTCGCCGCCGCCTTCATCTTCGGCTTCGCCGGGGGCTTTTCCTCCGCTGTGGCGGTTACACCCGGAATCAAGGAAATCATCCCATTCTACTTCATAAACATGATCCCCTACATCACCACGCTTGTGATCGTAACGATCGCGATCGGCAAAAAGAGGTTTCCTAAGGCTAGTGGCGTGCCGTATCAAAGAGAATAGCGCGAGCTAGGTTGAGGCAAGGTGGGACCCTCATATCCAAGATAACCTCCCTGAACAATGGTTCCAACGTGAAAACTTTGAGTTATGAATCTGACGTAGGCGTGTGCTTTCACCTAGAAAATATATATGTTTCTATTGACACTGCATTTTTTCCTCGTCCAAGAAGGTTAACCCATTGACTGATGTTCTCATTAAAGACGGCACCATCGTAACAATGGATCCAAAGCGGCGCATCCTAAAAGATGGCTACATTGCGATCGAGAAAGGAAGGATCGTGGCTCTTGGAAAGTCTAGGAAAATCAAGGCTGAGTACAAATCCGCTGAGGAGGTAATCGACGCCTCAGGGAAAGCGGTGCTCCCAGGGCTCATTAGTGGGCACACCCACGCCGCGCTGACGCTATTGAGAGGTTTGACAGATGGGATGCGGCTTGATGAGCTGACGCGTAAGTGGTTATGGCCATTTGAAAGCTCCCTAAGACCAGAAGACAGCTATGTAGCGGCACAGCTTGCGTGCCTAGAAATGATTAAAGCCGGCGTGACATGCTTCGCTGACATGCATTTTAACATGGGAGAGGTCGCGAAGGCCGTTCAAGATTCGGGTCTGAGGGCTTCACTTTCAGTTGCCATGATGGATCAAAGTGACGTACCATTAACTTTGGAAGAAGCGGTTAGACAGAACAAGGATCTTATCGAGAATTGGCATAAGAAGGCTGGTGGCAGAATCACATGCATGTTTGGTCCCTGCACTGTGAGAACTGCGTCACCTGAGCTATTTTTAGAAACCAGAAGATTGGCGAGTAGGCACAAGGTTGGAATTCACCTTCACCTATCCGAGGTAAAGGAGGATGTCAAGTTTATTCAAGATCGATTCAATAAAAGGCCTGTTGAGTACCTCAACGACATTGGTGTATTAGCGGCTGATGTTCTGGCTGCCCACTGCGTTTGGCTTAACGATGCAGAGATGAGGATTCTGAAGAGAGCGAAGGTTAACGTAATCCATAATCCTACAAGCAATCTAAAATCATACGCTGGGATAGCTAGGGTTGCAGATATGATTGCATTAGGAATTAATGTTGGTCTCGGTGTAGATGCGGCGATGTGTAATAATACGCTTGACATGTTTTGGGAAATGAGGGTGGCATCGTTAATTCAAGGCTTCAACCAAATGCACCCTGGGCATCTCTCTCCAGAAAAGGCGCTTGAGATGGCTACGATGGGCAACGCAAAAGCTCTAGGAATCGAGAACGAGGTCGGATCCATTGAGGTGGCGAAGAAGGCTGACTTGATCCTCGTCAAACTAAAACAGCCTCATTTGACTCCACTGGTAGAGCGTCCAAAGTCTAACCTGTTGTCCCATCTCGTGTATGCGATCAGCGGTCGCGATGTGGACACCACAATCGCGGATGGACAAGTGGTTATGCACCATCGAAACGTTCTCACGGTAGATGAAGCCAAGGTTCTTAGAAAGGCGGAAGAAACGCTGTATGAGGCCCTAGATCGAAGCGGAATAGCAGCTCGAACAAAGAAGTTAGATTGAGAAACGCAACCGCACGCGCAAGCTTGAGAGCCTGTCTGAATATTGATGTGAAGGGGAATATTATTCAAATAGGTTTTACGTTATCTATTTGGTTGGAAAACAGAATTGGATGAGAATTGAGGTGGGAGGAAGCAAGCTGGTAGCTCACAGACTCGTATTCATGGGACACGTCTCCGTCGACAAAATAGAGAACATCAACGGCACCAAGGTTCAACCAGGAGGAGCCGCATTATACGCTGCAATGGCAGCTAGAACACTCTCAAGGAATGTCGCACTAATCTCAGCTGTCGGAAAGGACTATGACTTTCCAGACGCCTTGAAACTTATGGATTCCAAAGACGTGAAGACGTATAACATGCCCTCCACAAGATTTCA
>JABAOH010042468.1_pt1 | contig 11437 bp, 20 predicted proteins | sample 7062181 | NCBI WGS metagenome assembly JABAOH01 (sample SAMN14538630, study PRJNA623070) | marine sediment metagenome | biome: marine biome [ENVO:00000428]; feature: marine pelagic biome [ENVO:01000023]; material: deep marine sediment [ENVO:00002113]; isolation source: pool of 5 deep marine... | reverse complement strand
AGTCTGAATTTCAGATAATACTATCGTTACTATCACTAGTTCAAACAACAAACAACAAGTAGTGATAAGAGCCTAAAAAAAAAGTTGGTTAGATGAATTTCAATTCATCTAAAAGTATTACAGAATTTTTTTTGTTTTTGTTTGCTAGACGTACTGCCTTGTGTAGTGTCTTCATTCCGTAATACCTGTTAGTTGTTGGTGTGGTCTTACTAGAGATGTAACCGCACACCTTACAATAACAACCGTTTAAGTCATGTGTCATTCTATGTTTTTTGTTTTTGTTGACACAAGATTTTACTTTGTTGTTATCTACTTTGAAGTTAAGAAAAATTTCATTAATCCAAGATTTGTTAATCTCGTTTTGAAANNTCCAAACTGATGTTATAATTTGTCATGCCTAATATTGATATTAGATAACTAATATGTCCTTGTTCAAAAAAATGAACACACCGATCCACGCCTACGATCCACGCCTACACGCCTACACGCCTACACGCCTACACGCCTACACGCCTACACGCGCCTATAATTATCACTAGCCCAACCATGTTTTAAAATTGTTAAGTCTGAATTTCAGGTAGTGATAACCTCGTAAAAATAGTACAAAAAAAAATTGGACTGTCCAAAAAGACTGAAGGTTATCACTTCCTTTTTTTTGTCCGTCTGAATTTCAGATACTATCACTAGTTCAAATTTTTTTCAAGGGCTTCACGGGTTGTTATCACTACCAAATTTTTTTTAGACGATCCTTATCACTACCAAATTTTTTTTCTGCAACAGGAAGTGATAACTATCACTAGTTCTTGCGTGGTATCACTAGTTCAAATTTTGTAATGTGGAAGTAGTGATAATGCCTTCGTGGTAATGCGGTATGTTGGCCAAGTTGCCTACTATTATTAGTATGATTCAGTAGGGTTATCCAGTGATTTATCCACGTTTTCAAAGCCATAAGGCATTTGATTAGGGTCATAGTTGAATGAGTCTGGATTACTTGGGTCTTCATTGGATTGTATTCTTTCATCTGCTGTTTGTATGTCATTAGATTGTAGTTCTTCAAATGCTTCTGTAATTTCTTCTTTAAGTTCTCTTTGTTCTTTAGTGAGTTTGTTATCTTCCTCTGTTGAATCTCTTGATTTATCTTCCAAGTCTTTAACATCTGATTGAATCTTTCCTTTCTTAAGATAGGTTCGTCTTCTTTTCTTCGTGAGTTGGTCATCTAATATGTTATTAACATTCTTCCAGTTAATATTATTTGCCTTGTCATACTCTGCGATGGTTCTCCAAATAGATAATCTCTTAGTATCTATTACCTTCATACCATGCCTAGCGAATGAATATAACCTGATCATAGCCCTTGCTCTGTCCTTTCCGTACTTGCTCACGATACTATCGACTAAATCCTGTGAGTTCAATACCTTTTTAGTATTAAATTCTGGGTTACAACTAGCACAAGAGTCTTGAAGATACACGCAGAAGTGAACGTGGTTTCCTTCTAATGCTAGTGCTAATCTGAATGGATGATCTGTTTTGTATGTGTATGATTTATTGTTCCACTTGTCAACTTCAAATGTCCATTGATCATTGAACATCATATTCTGATAGTGCCATGCAAAATCTCTTAACTTCCAGCGAGCATGTGGATAAACATCTTGAAAAGATTGTACCTCACTCATCGTCACGCTCGTTAAAAAAACGAATGGGACATTTCTAAAGAATCGTGATATACCTTTTGAGTAATGAACGTTGAACATCACGATCACCGATCCCTTAACGTCATGCCTCACGAATGTAAGACGTTGTGCAATATCGTTTAGCTGTTCCTTCTTAAGCTTATCCAAACTGAAACTTGCGTCATCGAATATCATAATATGATTTAGGCCTTTCTCCAAGTTCTGAATTTCAGTTCCCATCTTCTGAATGTCATCTCTCCAATACCAATGAATAACAAAGTTCTTTTTCTTATGCAGTTTGTGAACTAACATACGAGCTAATGTTGACTTTCCAGTTCCCGACATTCCTATGTTTAAAATGCCAACAAACCCTGTGTGTTCTACATATCTTATGATCCGATCGACAGTTGGATTAGGTGAAAGGTTAACTGGGATTGGATATTGTTGCAGAGTATTTGGATCACGATACAAAGTTGTCTTGACACCAGACCATGTTTTCTTATCGCCTGTTGGTGCAAGTGGAGTGTTAGATGGTTCTTGATCAAGTTGATTATCTTTTGGTTGTTCTAATGCCAATGCTAAGTGAAGCTCCTTTTGGTTTGTATGTTAGCAACGTAGGTCGCAACTGCTTCTTCTGTTTTGTACGACAGACTTCTTACGAAGTTCCACGCTTGACCCATGTACTCTTGGTCGTCAGGGTCTTCCATCCATGTCAAAGCTTTAGGTTCTTCAGGTAGGTCTTCCAACTTTGGTCTTGATTCTGGTGGCAACATCGCTATCATATTGTATAACATGCTGATACAATTAAACGGGTCAGACTTGTTGATGATACAACTGATGTAAGCGTTCCTAAGTTGACTAAAGGCTGTGGCCACAAGGGCTGACGAGGCACTCACGCTCTGTGGTGACACTCTCAACTATATAAAATTGTAAAAATTAAAATTTCCAGAAATTTTCAATATAACTTTCTATGAATCCATCTGAAATTATTGGAAATTATGTTCGTTATAGTGCTTTAGGATTTAAAATTTTTTTAAACCTTTTCTATTCTTTCACGTTAGGCCTTATCAATGGGGAACTAATCTATTACTAACCTACACTACTTCCCGTGTTTAAGCTGATTATCGCCTAATTTAGCTGAAAAAGCTCGAAATCGAGCTTAGAAGCTACCGAGATTCGCTAATTCCACACACAGAATAGAGCTATTCAGCTAAGTCGTTTTTCCGAGTGGATATTTGATCATATAGACCCAGATCACCATGATCAATGTGCCTCCATGCCTGCTGACATGGCTCTGACATAGTAATTAGCTCGTGTTCAGGCACAGGAAGCATGAATACAAAGTGTAACTACAACTTACATCCATGCCTATTTGTTCGCCCAAATTTTTGGCGTTTAGAAAAAGCCCTTTAGAGAGAGGGGTATCTGAAATTCAGACTAGTAAGCGAAAAACAACTGCTGCTGAGATAATTAAAACTGTACTAGCCTATTAGAAGTAATAGGGAATGGCGTGTTGGTATAGGCTAGTACAATCGAGGCTGGAAAATGAGTTTGTTGAAGGACTTTGTATTTTTTGGATTTGTGTCATAAACCTCTAACTATAAGTAGGGTTGTTAGTTATTTTAAATAAAATAAATCATGTCATACCATACACCATACGAGTCATATATTACTTGAAACCCATATCGGACAAACGAGACAGTATTATCATTTAAAAACAAATAGACCATTCGAGTCAATAGAGATTTGAAAACAATTAAGGAAATACGAGAACTAATCTTTCATGGAAACCAAAAATGTATTTCGAGTTAGACCTAAATTTTAGTCGATAAGGTGGGCCTTTCAGGGACAGGTTTTAGTTGCACACCGATTTGAGATAAGACTTGTGAGTGAATTTTGATATGTTTGTAGATACATGTATTGCAAAATTTCTTTGCACAGCAAGGACAATTCAGATTTGCTTTGTGTTCACACACTAAATCTTCAATCAATTTCTAGCGTTAAGTTCTAGTTTATTTACTTCACAAATCGGACATTCTTTTGAATGATCAAAAAGAGTATTGTGTTTGTAACATATCATTACAAAGTTATAGATCAGCAGTTATTTAAAATAAAAAAGGTGCATAGCACCTTTGCGACTTCAAATGAAGTCCAAGCATTTTGGAGTTTTGTATCAACTCCCCCAAAAAGTTAATGGTGCTGTGTTATTTAAAATAAAAATAAAAATTATGGTTTTGATAAAGGTCGGTTTAGAACACGTCTGATCTGTTTTGCAGACGTAATCTTAGAGGTAAAATCGGTTTTTCTCCTAGAAGTCATCGTCATCAAACTCGAAAAAGTCATCACATTTCTTACAGATAGGTTGATCTTCACCAAATTTTTGAAACTCATTGGTGGATTTACCACATACTAGACAGACCATTAACCAGTACCATCCAACTTCATATTCATAACATCCTCACTAATTTCTAAGATATTCTTACCTGATTTTTTCTTTTTACCAAAAACTCCAAATCCCATTTAGACTTCACCTCTCACGATTTTTAGTAGTATGTTCTGTTATTTAAAATAAAAAGTTAGGAGGCAAGGATGAATTACCTCCTAACCAAACGTGCTGGGAATGACAACGAGCTACGAGAGATAGCTGTTGAGTGTAATTTTCTAAATTGGTCGGATTCCTTTAATTGTCGTTCTTCTGATACCTTTGCTCTGTTGTCTTCTTCTTGCAATAAGTCGTCTTTCTGCTTCAGAGATTCGCATCATTCTACCTTTCTGACCATTTGGAATTCTAGGTGGTAGAGTCCTACCGACATTTACATTGAATCTTCGTGCTGGTTTTCTAAACCTTTTTCTAACTACTCCATTTACCATACTAAAACAGTCGATACGGAGTTATTTAAAATATAATTTGCTTGGCCAAGATGGTCAATTTTCCATAAAAGTATCTAATGAAGTAGCTTTTCCCTTCTTTTTCTCAATCTTGATCAAGCCAATTCTTCGCTTTATTTTATCTACATGGTCACTAGAACAGAAAAATAACGTCTGCCATTCTCTACCAGTTGCTGTATAAACCCGAATCATCCAAACTTTTCTTAGAGATTTCAAGTCTGCATCACATGCTTCATATCTACATATTTCCTTGCGAACCTTCTTCCAATGATCAAAAGCTCTTTGCACTTTGGGATAATTATACTCCTTAAAATCTGAAGGATTCCAATACTCTGCTTGTTTTTGTGCGTTTGCCTGATCACGATTGTAGCGAGTCTTGGCGTTGTCTGCATCACGTCTTGCTTTACGTTCTTCTTCTATAATATCACCAAAGACTTCTTGAAAATGTGATTCACAAACAAAAACAGTCTTGTTTAATTCCCTGTAATCTGGATTTTTGAATTCTATCTCTCTTACATTAACTCGTGATCCGCAAGTATGGTACACGATCTCTTGATCTTCTGATCTGTATTGATTTACAAAATGGCATGAATCCATCTGAAGTTCAGTTCTTTTTCCTCAACAAATCTCTTGTTGTGAACAATGAAAACATGAACCAACCTAACATTATTGCTGTGAAAACTAAAATCCATGAATTATCTATTTTGTTTAAAACCACTGTTGTAAAAAGTACACAGGCGATAATTAATTCAAAAAACCATGCTAATTTTGATGAAGGTAAAATTTCTATGTATTTCATGCCTAGCCACCTGTAAAAATACAAGTTATGTTTTCATATCCTAGAAATGTACCTTGAATATGACAACTTAAATCAGCAAAAAAATCCTGTAATCCGAACCAACCATCAAGCCATCCACGCAAAGTTTCTGGGAAACTTGACGCTGCTTCGTTTGCTGCTGCTATGTCTTCTCCTACCACTGATCACAATGTTGTAATCATGTGTTATAAAACTATGCGTATTCTTTGATGGTTTTCAAACCAGTGTGACTCGTAAGCAAACTAAGGTTTTCATTAGAGGCATGACTCGTATTCTCTTTTTGGGTTTCTTGTCCTGCTGACTCGTAGTTATATTTTGTATTTTTCGAGAGGTATGACTCGTAATTTCACTGTGTATTTTCTGTATAATGGAGTTCATATTTCATATATCTCGCATTATTTAACTTGTGTTTCAATTAAATCTTGGCTTCGTATTGGCTCGAAACGTGACACGGGTTTTCATTATTAATATCTCTCGAACTTATCTTCTGGGATTCAACAAGCATGTGTCTCGAATTGGAAGTGTGGTTTCAATATGCCCGTTATGTCTCGAATTATTATTATCTATCAGGTCTAAAACCTCTGCCACCTGTAATTTGACCATCAATATTTTTATTGACTGGTTTTTTCTTAGGTGGTAATCTTGATCTTTTTCCCATAGTATCAAGTTGTCTGGGTAGTTTTTATATTTTATTATACTCTTGCTGATTTATCAAAATCGTTTATTCTTCTTACCTGTCTTGGTTTTAGAATTCGTTGTTTCCCATATTTCGATTTTACCATAAAATATTTTATAAAAACAGTTATTTAAAATTTATTTTCAACAGAGTCTTTTCTATTTAAAACAAAACACTCTGCTTCTGCGTGGTCTAAAATACAATTATCGCATACATAGAGATCGCAAATAAAGCATGTATGGTCTTCTACTGACTGTAAAGAATCTTCTTGACTGCGGTTTTGACAATCGCTGCATTTATGCGGAATTGGTTTCAACCTGTTTGTCGTACCGATTCCTCATATTTGTGCGTGCCTTTGTCCTAAGTTTTTGGTTACAGTCAACACATCTTGACAAACTTTTGTCTGGGATAAATAATCTGCATTTGGTACAATAGTTCCCTATTGAGTAATCAAGAGTCGGCATACGCTATATCCCCACATTTTTTACATTGAAATTCATCGCCATGATTATGCTCATATTGGTGTTCGTACCATTTACATTTTTTTATCATTGTGATTATCTACTCCACAAATACAAGTATCTTTAAAATTTTCATCACAACATCTTTGACAATAAACTGGTCTGCCTTTCCAATTACATCTACATGGCTCTAGATCAAATCCACAAATAATACAACTAATCTGCTTTGTCATCTTCTTCTCCTTCGATAATTGGTGCAATCATCAAACATGGTGAGTCTTCTTTAATGTCTAAACTACTAGCTAAAATTAAAGGCATCTCTGCATTTTTTGGAAGAAATAACATCATGTCATCCAGTTTTTCTACAAGTGCAAACTTTCTTAATGCTTCTATTCCTTTTTGTAAATACATTACATTGTAAGTATTTTTACTATAATTTTTTTCTAGAAAGTCATCTGATACATTATCTAATGTTGTCATAGCTGTATGATGTAATGAGTCCATTTTCATTTTTTTATGATCTATGATCAAACCTTTTCTTTTACGTTTAAAGAATTTCATTCCCTTCTCCTGTTTATATCATCATCCAACTCTTTAATTATTTTGGTTCTTTTTTCGTCAAGCATTGGTTTAAGTCGCATGTATTCACATTTACAGTTAAAACAAAGATTTTTGATTTCTTTGTCAGATAAATTTATCAATTCAACTATCGTTGGGTTATCTGGATTTCTTACTTTATTTTCGTTTCTACAACCCCAACATTTGTTAAATAATTTCATTTTTTCAATTTCTCCAACTCTTCTGGTTCGATCTTTACTGGTAACATTTCTTTTCTTTTAGGAAATAATTGGTGTCGCCAACATAGGTTTAGTCCTTCTTTTTTTAAAGTTGCAGTTCTAAAACAAATGTCACATAACAAAGTCATTCCCCACGATTCTTGGGGTAAGGTAATACTTTAGTATTATGAAACAATCTTTTTAGTTTTTTAGTTTCGTTTTTGTTTCTACCTTTGATATAAACATATTTGTGCTTGGGTTTTGTAACACGGACTTTGCAACTTGCTTTGTATTTCTGAAGTTCAGATTTCAGTTTTTCTTTTAATGATGTACTTATGGTGTCCCAATTAGGTGAGTATTTATTCATGTGTTTTTTCCATTCTTCAGCAGAAATTCCTAAATTCGCTGCATATTTTTTATACATTGATTTATGTCGAAAGTGTCGATCTGAAAACCATCCCATGTCTTCTCTGTTTGGATCAAGATATTGTTTTACAGTTCCAGACGCTTGACCTAAGTACAAAAAATTACATCCTTGATAAATTGAACCAAGTTCCCTTGCTTCTGGATCACTGTACGCAGTAAATGCTCGGTACTCTGTGTTTGCAATCATCCATCTAATTGACTTCATAATTAACCAAGAGTTTAGATTTTTTGGCGACCAGCTAATACATGCACCTCTAGAAATTAATTTCTCTAACTTGAAAGTATCTTTACCTAACATTTTTGAAATTGTATTTGGTACTGCCATAATAATTACTCCTGCTAATTTTCCTCTATATCTTGCAGTAAATCTATGAGTTGGTCTATTTGGCATCTTTCCTAGCCATTCATGTCTTTCAATAAATCTTACAATTTCTCTACAAGTTTCTACTCTTTCACTTGGAACGTATGCAAAATCAAAGTCATTTGGTGTTAAACTTGCAATTTCTTCATCTGTTAAACCAGAATTAATTTTATCTTCTTCTGCATTTTTTTGTCTAATATCGTACTGCCAACAGTGATCCTTATCATAAGTTACATACAACTCATGATGTTTCTGATTAGAAATTTCCGAGGAATTTGGTATTTCTAGTTTCTTTTGCTCTATATCGTAACACTCCCCAATAATGTTCTGGACATAATCCATGTTCCCAGCACTCGTGACCTCTCGGCCATCGAGTGTTTTTTATGCATCCTTTCTTTCCACAAGTCACTTCCATGATCTCCAATTATGAATCCGTTTCTTTTCCAGATAATTAAATACTCCTACAAAGATCAGAAATGGTATTACACCTAATACGATCGGAAACATGCTTGGTTCTACTGAACAAACATAACCTTCTTCCAAACATTTGTTTATAACTTCTTGTCTTTGTATATCTTCTATTGGTACAAAAAATAATGCATAGAAGCTTATTACAGCGATTAATGAAACTGCTGCTACAATTATAGAGTTCCTTAGATTCTTCTCACGTTCATCCATCATCCATCAATCCTAAAATTATATCCTTTTCAGTGTCAGTGAATATGCAAAGTTTCTGAAGTTCAGATTCTATTTGTTTTCTAATTATGTTATTTTCGTCTAATTCACTCTCAACAGTATGCATATTATCCATACTATCGTTACTATTTGTCTTATTTGTCAAGATAAAAATACTCCTTACAGGTTTGACAGTAATAGAAATTTTTTTCATTAATACTCTGAAATAGATAGATATGACCTTTTGGACATTTTGCTTTATCCATACTATCGTTACTAATCATACTGATGACACCCACAATCGCAACAAGTCCACATACATTTTTCACAATCTCCCCTTTTACATAAAACACCGATACCGCCTCTACCTCCACTAGCCACCAATACATCCACCTTTACAATTCTTAACAGTAATGATCTCTTCATCGATTAAATACTGCATAGTTAATGAAAATTCTTTGTCTGTAAGATGACCTTGTGACCACCAATGAGCATTACCTTTTACCCATTCAGGTATTACATATTGTTTATTTTCTGGATTTAATACGTCACTTTCTGCTGCTGAAGAAATATTATCATTTGTAAGAACAATTAATGCAACACCGACAACAAATCCTGCTGAGAATAAACCCATAGCGTCAAATTTATTCAATAAACTATCTTATTGTAACTAGTTTTAATTCTTTTTGGCAGGAATAACAATAGAAATTTCCATCACCGATCCGTGCTACATGGTTGTGATGACATGAATCACTCATACATTCAACTAATTATACAGTTATTTAAAATGATTTAGTCGAAAAATTTGTTGTTTATTTTTTCTAAAATGACTTTGTAAAGTGGTGTTTGTGGTTCTCTCTTATAACAATGAAGTACATCAAACGTTTCTGCCATCTTACTCCAATTCATAAAATGTGTGTCATTTAGGTGTGGTAACATGCCAAATAATTTCTTATGTTCATTACAATGTGGACAGTTGTAAAATTGTTCGCTTTCTTCATCTGTAATATTCATGTGTTTTTTCAAATGGCTTTTGATTGAAGATGGGTTCAAAAGAATTCTTTTGTTGGACATACCATAATTTCTTGCTAAACCTCCTAATGCACAGTAAGCTTGATCACCTGAAAAAGCAGCTATTGGAAAAATATAACATAACCATGCTCGTTTATATGGTAATTTTCTTAAGTCGTCAGCGATTTTCTGCGTAGGTTCTAATTTCGTTGTTAAGCTCATTCTTATGTTTCGTTATAATATGCTGCTTTAAATATTTGTCTAAAACAAAAGTCTGTTGACAAATTGGACAATGCTTCATCAATATTTTTTTTCTAACCTCTTTTTCAAATCTGCTATGCTTGGTGGAAACTGATCTTGTATTGTTGTTTTTCTTCTTGGGTATCTGCTTCCAAAACAATTAGGACATAAAGGAGTGCCTTTGTCCATGAATAACTCTACATCTGATGTAAGGCATTTATGGCAAATTCCTTTCATTCTGATACTTTGCTATAAAGTTCAGCTCTTTTGAAAGTTTGGAATCATTTTTTTTCTTGACCAGCTCTAAACAAATAGACCACCAATCAGTCAAGAGGCACTCCGCATAACTCACTTTTTGAAACTAGGAGTAATTCAAATTGTGGGTCTAAGTACCGTGCATCAAGATTTTGAGTACCATTTACATAATTTATGCAGTCGTCATTAAGAATAAAAGCTACATCTTGTTCGGGCAATCCAAAACCAACGTATTCTGCTAACAGTCTTTCTTTAACAGTTAGATTGTTTTCTGGTGGTGTATCTTGTTTATGATCAAAAGGATCAATAATTGTCTCGATAATCTGTTCTGGAATTTCTTGAATATCTGGTTCGGAAACAGTTTCAATTATTTCTTCAACTGGATTATCTTGATTTATTGTTGGATCAAATGGAACTTTTGGTGGTTCAAAATCAACAAAACCAAAAACAAATACCGCAGCAACTGTTGCAATAGCTAAGATAATAACTGCTACAATTCCAACCATTTTAAAATCAACTACTTCTACTTCTTCATACTCTACTTCTTCATACTCATCTTCACTAATTTTAATCACCCATCAATATTTCTGATCTAATTTTCTTAATTATTTTTTGACGTTCTTTAATCATTCCATCATAACATTTTTTTTGTTGTTGTAATTCTTTAATCTGTTTTTTGTAATACTCAATTTTTTGATGTGGTGTTGCATTAAGTGGTAAAACATCTGTTAGTGTTGGCATGATATAATCATCTAATAGTAGTATTAAAACCGTTTGGGTTATTTGGTTTTCAAGAGCTTATTGACTCGAACATACTATATTTGTTTTAATACATACTATTGTCTCGAATGGGAAACGTGGTTTGAAAGTGCAGTATGTCTCGTATTTCCTCTCTGGTTTTCAAAAGTGCCTCTTGACTCGTATTTCGCGTGTGGTTTGCAATTCAACAATGACTCGTATATCCTCTCTCGTTTTCTACAATTTAATGGACTCGAAAATCGGAGGTGGATTTCATTTACGGTCTGCCTCGAATTTAAGTCTTGGTTTTCATGTGTAATATGTCTCGTACTTTTGATTTGAGTTTCAGAAACAAAGTGACTCGTACATGTGTTGACTCGTATCAGATCATTGTTTTTAACATGTGCATTGACTCGTATTATTTTATTTGGTTTCAAATTCG
>JABAOH010018395.1_pt1 | contig 11437 bp, 8 predicted proteins | sample 7062181 | NCBI WGS metagenome assembly JABAOH01 (sample SAMN14538630, study PRJNA623070) | marine sediment metagenome | biome: marine biome [ENVO:00000428]; feature: marine pelagic biome [ENVO:01000023]; material: deep marine sediment [ENVO:00002113]; isolation source: pool of 5 deep marine... | reverse complement strand
TCACCCTCGCCGTACCAGTCGTTCTTCTGGCGCGAGAAGCAATCGATGTTCAGGTTGCAGCCGACGTAGTGGCCGCGGCCTTCCGCCTCCAGGATGACGTAGTTCGCCTTGCCGTCCAGGTTGGGGGTGGCCCACACCTCTCGCCGGTACTCGCCTATCTGGCCGGCCTCGATGTCGTCGTCGAAGCGACCCTCACCCCAGCCCTCGGTGGGGTTCTCGCGTCGCCACTGGGCATGGAAGCGCAGCAGATCGTCCTCCAAGCTGTCGTGCTCCTCGTAGTCCAGGTAGTAGTAGAAGATCATCCCGGCGTCCGCTTCGTTCGTCACCTCGATGCGGGCGCCCCTTGAAAACGGCATGGGGAAGAAGCAGTTGAACCCCCGTCCGTCTTCCGGGCTCATGGTCAGGGGGAGCGACGCGAAGTTCTTGACGATCCCGTGGCCGATGCCGAAGAAGTCGCCGATGGGCACCTCGACACACGGGGTAGGCGCATCGTCCCAGAAGATGCGCAGGAGGGTGGTGCGAGCGTAGAGGGGGTTGCGCGGCGCGGCCATTGTGCACCACATATGGCGGATGATGCCCGCGCCCTCCAGATCGCAGAGAACCACCGTCTGTCCGGCGCCGACACCCACGAAGTCGGCATTGCCGCCCGTGCGGTCCCAGCTTGAGACGCGACGTCGCCGTCCCTGGCGGGCGCGCGCCAGCTCGGCGAGAGAGCTACCGATAGTCATTGAGCGTCACCTCCTGCGCCTATGCTTCGCAGTTGACCGAGAACCGGGCCGCTCACGATCCGGCACGGTAACTCGTCAACGAATCTACCTCGCCGAAGTCCTCGTATCTTTGAGTAGAGGAGACTAGAGTGTACCCATACGATGTTCAGCAACTGACTTGGGCGATATCGCGGGAGCGCGAAGAAGAAGCCCGGCTGACGCGGCCCCACACGGACAAAGAGTCCAAAAGCGGGGACCCGCGATAGCGCCCGCTGGCTAGTCCGGGATTCCAGACATCCCTAGAGAAGCTCCATCTCCCGTAGGTCGGGCGCGACCCTGAGCTCTGCCTCCGTGAGGGCCTGGATCTCCTCCGCCGTCCAGCCGGGGACGGCCTCCGTCAACAGAAGCCCATCGCCCGTCACCTCAATGGCGGCTATGTCGGTGATGATGAGATCGACGCAGGCAGGTGCCGTTATGGGAGACGTGAGCTGCTTGAGGATCTTCGGCTTCCCCTCGCGCGTAGTGTGGGTCATGACCGCCACCAGCTTCTTGGCGCAGAAGGCGAGGTCCTGCCCGCCGCCGAAGCTGCCCACCTCCTTGCCGGGCAGCGTGTAGTTCGCGAGGTCACCCCGCTCCGTTACCTCCAACGCCCCCAGGACCGCCAGGTCTATGTGGCCCCCCCGGATCATGACAAAGCTCTCGGCGTGATCGAAGACTGCCATCCCTGGCTTCGGCTGCACGGGCTGCACACCAGCGTTGATCAGATTCTCATCGGCCTCATCCGGATTGGTGGCGATCGGCCCGAAGCCGAGGATTCCGTTCTCCGACTGAAAGATGACCTCCTTGTCTGGCGGCACGAAGTTGCTGCATAAGGTCGGGATGCCCACCCCCAGGTTCACCACCATGCCATCCCGAAATTCCTTTGCCACGCGTAGGGCCATCGTTTGCTCGTCTAGTCGCTCTCCAGGCATGGGAGCCCTCCTACATGGCCTCGTCCCAGGGGCGCGGCTCGCGGGGGCGCACCACCACCCGCTGCACGTATATCCCTGGCGTAACGATGTGGTCGGGGTCCAGGTCACCAGCCTCCACCACCTCGTCCACTTCGGCTATGGTCACGGTAGAGGCGCCGGCCATGGTGGCGTTGAAGGTGCGCGAGGAGCCCCGGTAAACCAGGTTGCCGTAGCGATCGGCCTTGTGGGCACGAATAAGCGAGAAGTCCCCTTTGAGGGCCATCTCCAAGAGGTGTTTACGGCCGTCGAACTCCCGTACCTCCTTGCCCTCCTCGACGATGGTGCCCACCCCCACGGGAGTGTAGAAGGCGGCGATGCCCCCTTTGGCGGCGCGCATCCGCTCCGCCAGGCTGCCCTGGCCGATGAGTTCCAGCTCAACCTTCCCGTCCATTACCGCCTTCTCGAAGGGCGTGTGGATGTGCGCAGGGGCCGCCGGGAAGGAGAGGATCCCTTTCTTCACCTGGCCCCGATCCACGAGAAGGCCCGGGTCGTACCAGTCGGGCGGAATGTTCAACAGGACGGCCATGCGGGCGCGCAGCATCTCGATGAGCTGCGGGCCCCAGCCGCCGGAGTTGCCGACGATGGTGAGGTCTCTTGACGGCCTTGCGGGCCACGGCGGCGACGAGATAGCTGGGGCACTCGCCCGGCCCGCCAAACCCCCCGATGAGCAGCACGGCGCCGTCTCCGAGGTCAGACACCGCCTCATCGAAGCTGCCTACAATCTTATTGATCGCCATCGCAGTCCCCCTCACGCCACAGGGCGGAACTAGCCGATGTCATTGATGCCACCCGATCTTCGCGGGCCAGGCCCATCAAGGCCGCATTATAACATCAGGAGCCCGCTGCGGCGGCCCCTGTGAACGTTCAAGGTGAGAGGTAGATGCTCACCAGCGCGCCTCGTGCCACTCCACCCACCCAATCATCCCGTCGAGGCCAAGGGCCGCCCCGTCGTCGGGGACCACGGTTCCTGAGTAGCGCCCTATGACTTGACGCACTTCGGACTTGACGATCAGGAGATCCGTCTTCGCTATCCTTTCGAAGAAGGGCGTGAACTGAAGGTCGATCCGCTCGGACGACTGCGTCCTCATGGCCCACGGTCTCATGAAATCGGACCGGTCATAGACGAAACTCACGTCCTCGCTGAGCTTGCTGAGCCGGCCATCAACGCAGATGCCGTTCTCGGTCAGGCCGGTTCCGTCCGTCCATGTGCCTCCGAGATTCAGGCCAATCGTTCGACCGTCCTGCCTCCCGGAGAACGAACCCCAGTTCCATGCCGTGGAGTAGCGCCAGATTCCCCGGCCGTAGTCCAGGCAGGCGAACGCGCTCGCGGGAGCGAAGTCGAAGGTCTCGTCTCCAATCGAGACGGTTCCGGTGGTCGGAAGACAGTTCTGCTTGGAGGTGAAGTTGAAGCGGCTCTTGCTCCAGGGGATGACCACGTTCAGGGTCTCGTGATCTTTCGGATGTTCGACTCGCAACTCCGCCGACAGCGTGGTCCCTCCGAACGCAGGACTATCGACATGAAGCCGGGTGCATCCCTGGTCCTCCTTGAACGAGAAACTCATCGCTTTGTTCTCAAAGGAGATATCGCCGCTGACCGTGTCGGGCAAGGAGCAGCCTCTGCCCAAGGGAACCATCACGGTCTGCTCGATGAACCTCTTCGTCTCGTACTCCAGGAAGTACGCGAAGGCCAAACCGACGTAGTCGATGTTGGCGAGGGTGACGGAGAAGAGGCAGTTGTCGTTCGTAACGCACCAGTAGTTCCACTTCTTCTTCCTCGGCCAGTGGCCCCTGAGGTTGCAGGTGTGGAGGGGATGCCTTGACCAACCGACGCTGGCTGGCAGAAGGTTGCCCCGCGGGTCGCACAATCGCACCGCCTCCGTGAGTTCAACCTCCTCGTAGGCCCTGCCTCGCGCCCTTCCCATTTGTCCCGTCATCGGTCGTCTCCCTCCGCAACGCTCAAGTGCTGGTTTCGTGCAAGGACAGTATGCCTCGACTCGCGCTAGCTGACCAGCAATCTTCGAGGCATCCGATTTCTTGACAGGGAGTTCGCCGCGTCACCGGCCTTCACGAACGGCCAACCGCCAGAGGGCTCCTGTTGTCCCACTGTTGGCGGCGACATACAATTCGAGGCGTCCGATGAGCATCATCACCATTGCTACCCTTAATCTCTTCCACAGAATGGGCCGTTGGGACGAGAGGTTTCCCCTGCTGCTTGACCAACTGGTGGCGCTGCAGCCTGATGTCGTCGGACTCCAGGAGGTGAATCTGGCCACGGACCAGGGGGTGTCAATCTGCCGCCTCGCCAACGACCGCTTGATTGAGCCGCCGCCCTACGAGATCTACCACATGGCGCGACCCCGGCGGAGCGCGCACGTGGAGGCAGTGGCCGTTATGTCGCGATTGCCGGTGGAGGCCCACGAAGGCCTGGACTACCTCCTGCACGAGAACGTGGCGCAGCGGCTCCGATTGCGACTGCAGGACGGCGCCGCCCTGGACTTCTACAACACCCACCTCCACTATCCACCGTCCGCCACCGACGTGCGGCTCAGCCAGGCCAAGCGACTCCTCGCCTGGGTCGATACGTGGCACGGTGCGGCCGCCACCGTGGCCGTCGGCGACTTCAACGCCTACCCGGAGGAGCCGACGGTCGCGCTCATGAAGACCCGCTTCGCCTCCGCCCACGAGGCGGCGCACGGCCGAGAGCCGGAGAGGACCTGGCCGACGCCGGTCAACACCTTCGATCCGTCGCCGCCGGGGTGCCTCGACTACGTCTTCGTGGCCGGCGCCCGCGTCCTGGAGGCCGGGCTGGCGTTCGACACCCCTCACCCCGACGACGAGAACCTGTTTCCGTCTGACCACCTCGGCGTCATGGCGAGGATCGATGTAGGTTAGGGAGTATCGAACGCCATGGCTGGAGAATCCCTCCGTGATCTGCTAGAGATCGCCGTCGAACTGTCGGAGAAGGCCGGCGAGATCACGCTCAAGTACTTCCAGAGTCAGATCGTCGTGGAGACCAAGCCTGACATGTCGCCGGTAACCGTAGCGGATCGAGAGGCGGAGACGTATATCCGCGAGACGATCGAGTTGAGATTCCCGGATGACGGTTTGATCGGCGAGGAGTTCGGCGAGAGGAGACCCCACGCCCGGCGACGGTGGATCATCGACCCGATTGATGGCACCTTCTCGTTTGTCCACGGCGTGCCCCTCTACGGCGTTCTCATCGGCGTGGAACAAGACGACGAGCCTCTCGTTGGAGTCATCCATCTCCCGGCGCTCAGGGAGACGGTTGCGGCCGCAAGGGCGGAAGGTTGCCACTGGCGCGGTCGGCGGGCGCGGGTCTCGAACACGTCCGAGCTCAGCGATGCCGTCTGTCTTACCACGGGAACGGACATCGAATCGGAACCGAGCCTGTCCGCAGCCCTGAACCGACTCGGGCAAACTGCCGGCCCGGCCAGGACCTGGGGGGACTGCTACGGGTACGTGCTGGTCGCGACGGGACGGGCGGACGTCATGATCGACCCACTCATGCACGTCTGGGACTGTGCCGCCCTGCTGCCCATAATCGAGGAGGCCAAGGGCCGGTTCACTGACTGGCAGGGCCAACGCACGATTCGCGGGGGCAACGCCGTGGCCAGCAACGGTCTGCTCCATGACCAGGTGCTGGCATGCCTATGACTAGCGATCGTGGACTATTGAGGGCGAACTAGGGATGGCAGGGGAGAGCCCCAAGTACATCCTTGCCGTCGACCTCGGTACTGGCGGGCCTAAGGTCGCTCTCGTTTCCACGGATGGCGAGATCGCCGGCCATGAATTCGAAAAGACCGAGCTCCTCCTCTTCCCCGACGGCGGCGCGGAACAGGATCCCGCTGATTGGTGGCGCGCCATCACGACGGCGGCGAAGAGACTGCTGGCCAGAGGCCTCGTTCCTGCCGACAGCGTCGTAGCGATAAGCCTGACGACGCAATGGATGGGCACCGTCCCCGTTGACCGCGACGGCAATCACCTGACGAACGCCATGATCTGGATGGACACCCGGGGGGCAAGGTACGCCAAGCGCATCACTGCGGGCTTTCCCAACGTCGCCGGCTACGGCGCGGTGAAGCTGTGGCGGTGGCTGAGGCTGACGGGCGGCGTCCCATCGCGTACGGGGAAGGACTCCATCGGCCACATTCTCTACATCCAGAACGAACGCCCCGATGTCTATCAGCAGACCTTCAAGTTCTTGGAGCCGATGGACTATCTGAACATGCGGCTCACCGGCAAATTCGCGGCGTCCTACGACTCGATTACCGGCCACTGGGTGACGGACAATCGCGATCTCTCCAGCGTCACGTACGTCGACAAGCTGATCGCCCTCACGGGCGTTGACCGGGAGAAGCTGCCTGACCTGAAGCCGACCGGCGCGGTACTGGGACCGATCACCGCCGAGATCGCCAAGGAGTTCGGGTTAGGGGAGGACGTACAGGTGGTGATGGGGACTGGCGACACGGCGTCGGCTGCCATTGGCTCGGGCGCTGTGCGGGACTTCGAGCCGCACCTCTATGTCGGCACGTCGTCTTGGCTGACGTGCCACGTCCCATTCAAGAGAACGGACCTCGGTAACAGCATCACTTCGCTGCCGTCGGGAATCCCGGGGCGCTACTGGGCGGCCACGGAACAGGAGACCGCCGGCGGCTGCCTGACATTGCTGAGGGACAACATCTTCTTTGCCGACGACGAACTGTCGGCGGGCGCCACGCCAGACGATGTCCTGGATACCTTCAATCGGATAGCCGAGCGCGTGCCGGCCGGCAGCGGCAAGCTGATCTTCACGCCCTGGCTCAACGGCGAGCGAACGCCCGTCGAGGACCACAGGGTGCGCGGCGGCTTCTTCAATCAGTCGCTCACCACAACACGGGAGCACATGATCAGGGCGGTGTTTGAGGGCGTCGCATACAACACGAGATGGATGCACCGGAGCATGGAAAAGTTCGTCAAGGGGCGGCTCGACGGGATCAACTTCATCGGCGGCGGCGCCAAGTCGAGCCTGTGGTGCCAGATCCACGCCGACATCCTCGATCGGACGATTCGACAGGTCGAGGAGCCCCGACTGGCAAACGCTCGTGGCGCCGCCTTTGCCGCCTCGGCTGCCCTGAGATACATCACCTTTGATGACATCCCCGATCGCGTCAAGATCATCGAGACGTTCGAGCCAAACCCTGACAACCGGAAGATCTACGACGAGCTCTTCGGCGAGTTCCTCAACATCTACAAGAACAACAGGCGAGCGTTCGCCCGCCTCAACGCGAGGGCATAGCAGCCCGACTACAGCCTACGCCCAGCGTCACGGCGGGCGCGGCCGTGGCCGTTCGATCACCTGCCCGACTGGAACAACTCTTTGAGGCCGTCCGCCGTGCACTCCGGCGAGCGCGCGAAGTCGATGATCACCCGCTCTCGTGCCTCCACCCCCTCCGCCGCCTTCGGCACCTCGCGGGCGATCTCCAGCGGAATGCTTGTTACGCCGTGCTCGTCCCCGTGGAGCAGGTCCCCGGGGTTGACCGTCAGACCTCCCACGCTGACCGGCGTGCCAACCTCCACCAGGTGAACGTAGGCGTGCGAGACCAGCACGCAGGACGAGAAGAAGTGGAAGCCGGTAGCGCGCACCTCCGGCAGGTCTCGTACGCCCCCATTCGTCACCGTGCCTATCGCCCCCAGGCCCTGGTGGATGCTGCCGTTGACCTCGCCCCAGTAGGAGCCGACGGGATCGGGGTAGTCCAGGTCCTCAATGACCACGACGCACGGTTTCGGGACCTTCTCCATCTCCAACCACATGTCCCAGGGCGCCGGCGCCTGCCGCGGACGCTCGCGGGCCCGTATCGTCGCCGTGACGGCATAGCCCACCATGGCTCCCAGCTCCGGAAAGCGACACCTGATCGTGCTGTCCATGAACCCCTCGCTCCGGGGCCGGACCTTGAACGTCTCGATGGCGTTGCAGATGGTCGGGGTGGTAATCGCCCGCAGTGCGTCCAGTTCCTCAGTGGTCAGTGGCTCAGCCATAGCGCTTCTCCTTGCGCTACGCGAGACCGAAGGGGACGCCTCGCTTCTCTGCAGCGGTTTTCAGGCTCACCGCATCGGTGGACGAACCAGGAAGGCACCGTCCAGGCCAACCCCAAGTCTCGCGGTTTGGGGGCGAGACAATGGTGCGTGAATGCACGCCAGTTGTCAACGCGGCTCAGTCTTGGGCTTCTCGTCTAGAGCATCTAGATCAAGAATAGCCTAAAATCATCTCTGTGCCGGGGTGGCGGAATTGGCAGACGCGGCGGACTTAAAATCCGCTTCCGCCTCAGGCGGATTGTGGGTTCGATCCCCACCCCCGGCACCATTTTCGTATCTGAAATCGGCTTCTCAGGCCGAAACTGTTAAGGCCCTCAGCGTCTGCCGAGGGCCTTTTGACGGCAACCCTGACGGCAACCCGAACGAAACTAGCGACTCAGGGCGGCCTCCAGTGCATCCGCCGCCTGCCTCTGCATGGTGGGCGTGACGTGGCTGTAGAGATCCAACGTCACGGCGATCTGACTGTGGCCTAGCGACCTGCCGGGTGAGGGTGAAGCGACCGCACATGAAATCAGTCTAGCAGGGGCGTGATAGAGCGGACAGCGAGGCGTCGCGCCTCTGGAACTAGCTGGATGGACGGCAAGCCGCGCCGGGATCTATCATCAGGCGACGGCTGTATGATGGGCAGGCTCACATTGTCCAGGGTGTGGGGAGGCTGCGAGACCCCGCCCGGCAGGCGCACACGTATTTGCTCCTTCGGGTAGTGTAATTCCGCGCAGAAAGTGCTAAATTGCTGCCGTCATGAAGAGAAGGGGCCGACCGCCGCACCCGGACATCTTCACCCCCCGTGAGTGGGAGGCGCTGGAGCTACTTCGCCAGGGCCTCACCAACGAGCAGATCGCCCAACAGCTGGGCATCAGCCTGAACGGTGCCAAGTACCACGTCTCCGAGATCCTGTCCAAGCTGGGCGTTGGCAGCCGTCAGGAAGCGGCAAACTGGCTGCCCTCGGCTGAGCGGCCCTGGTGGGCGGCCAGCGTGGCCCCGCTGGGCTGGCTCGTCCACCGCCTTAGCCTGAGCGCGGCGATGAAGGCCGCCGGCGCCTCCGTCGTCGTCGCCACCGCAGGCGGGCTGGCGTTCCTTGGGTGGACCCTCGTGACGATTCCAAAGACCGATCTGGAAGCCGTTCCGACCGGTTTTTTCGGGTTCTCCAACCTAACGGTCGACGCCGACGGGGCCGTGTGGTGGGTCGGACCAGGTCTCAGCCGGTTCGATCCCGACTCCGGGGCGCTCCGCACTTTCACCCTAGCGGACGATCCTGCATTCGAGCACGTCTGGTCGATCGCGCCCGCTCGCGAAGGCGGAATCTGGATGCTCTCCCCGCCCAGCCGATCCGTCGTTCGCCGCTTCGACGGCGAGCAGTTCCAGGAGATCCTGGGCCCAGGATCGGTCTGCGAACTCGCGGTGGCCCCGGATGGCACCCTGTGGGGAGCCGGGTGCGGGGGAGGCGTGTTCCACTGGGACGGCGGCTCCTGGGTGCAGGCGGCTTCGGCCGGGGACACACCGCTTGGGGCCTGGAAGGGGCGGCAACCGGGCTTCCAGCACTTCCCCGGCACGATCGCCGTGGACACCGGCGGGCAAGTCTGGGTCGCGAACCACCAGTACGGCGCCGACTGGGAGTCGATCGGCTTCGGGGTCTCGCGCTTTGACGGGACGGCTTGGACGACCTGGACGGAACGCGAGGGCCTGCCATCCGACCTTGTCTCCACGATCGCCCCCGGGCCGGGCGGTGAGGTGTGGGTCGGGACGAGCGTCGGCGTCGCCCGGTTCCTCGATGGCGCATGGGTGGCGTATCCGGGCGCGGGGACCGAGGTCCCACACGACTCGATCGCGGTGACCGACCAGGGCGTGTGGGTCGCGGGTTGGACGGGCAACGCCGGCCGGATCGTCCGCTTCGACGGGGGCGCGTGGATCCCGCAAACGAGCGAGGACGGGCTCGGGCAACTCCGGGCACACCCCTCAGTCGCCGCCGGGGAGGAGGGCCCCGTGTGGGCGACGACCGACGTCGGCCTGTTCGTGTTCGACGGGACGCGGTGGAAGCGGGTTGTGCCCTCTGGGCAGCAGCCGATGCTCCTACCCAGCCTCGCGGCCGCGGGATCCGACGAGGTGTGGGCCACCGACGGAACCCATGTGTCGGACGACTCCTACCAGGGGCAGGAGGGCGAGGTTTGGCGCCTCAAGGGAGGCACCTGGACCTCCTTCGGTGAGGACGACGGCCTGCCCGGGGGATTGGTGTCCGAGATCGCGGTGGGCCCGGACGGCGTGCCGTGGGTGAGCACGAAGCAAGGGCTCGCGCGATTCGACGGGTCGGCTTGGCAGCAAGTCGACTTCGGCCAGCACCACGCGATCGCCTTCGGGCCGGACGGCCGCGTCTGGACGGCGAGCGGCTCCACCGTTCGTCCGGTCGGAGGGACGGCCGTCCCAGGACCGTCCCCCCTCCTCCACTACGTGACCCACTTCGGCGTTGGCCCTGGAGGCCAGGTCTGGGCGTCCTGCGAGCGTTTCTGGGGTGGGGAGGACTGCGGGCTCGCGCTCGCACATTTCGACGGCGAGGCCTGGGAGACCGTCGAACCGCCCAAGACGGCCGGGGCGCCTTTGGTCGGGCTACTGGACTTGGAGGTGACCTCGGAAGGCGACGTGTGGATCTCGGGCCCCGGCGCAGACGCGCTCGTCGTGATGCGCTATCGGGACGGCGAATGGACGGAGTTCCGTGAGGCCGACATGAGGCTCGGCTTCGATCCCCCCTCTGAGGCCGGGTGGTCGGGTGGCGGGCTCATGGACTCGAGGCCGGACGGAACACTCCTGCTGGTGACGGACGGTGGGCTGGCCGCGTTCCGCGACGGCTCGTGGAGCCCGGTCCTGGGCGGCACATTCCATGGGCTGTCCGTCGCGCCGGACGGCACCGTCTGGCTCCTGGGAGATGGTCTGTTCCGCCTGACGGACCTGAGCCCGCACCGGGTGGTCTTTCGGCCTGACTAGGAGGTGATCCAGGTGAAGCGTTTATTCGTCCTTCCAGTGGCGGTGGTTGTCGGCTTGACCTTGGCCGCCCTGCTTGCGGCAGCTTGTGGTGGGCCGCAATCCACCGCCACGCCTACGCCGGCCAGAATAAGGGCAAACCCTGAGCCGGGGGCCTCTTGGCTCTACGTTGCCCTTGGCGACTCCGTGCCATCGGGCTACGGCCTTGGACGTTCCTATGTCGACTACTACGCGGAATACATAGAGGCTGACCTGGGGGTGAACGTAACAGTTCACAACTGGGCGAAAGGTGGGGACACCACTGACGAATTGCTCCGCAAGATCGAGCAGAACCAGGCGCTTCGAGAGGACATTCGCACAGCGCAAGTGATCACCATCTGGATCGGCGGGAATGACATCCTCTGGGAGCCTTGCATCAAAGGCGACGCGGTCGACATGGAATGTCTCCGGACACCCGTCACCATTCTCGAACAGAACGTTGACGCCATCTTGGCACAGATCCTCTCCCTCACCAGCACCAGTCGCACGCTCATTCTCATTGCCGACATTGCCATCCCCAACTCCATGCTCGACGTTTGGCAAACGCGGGGTATTTTCGACGAGCTCAAGGGCCCAGCCTTTGAGGACTGGAGCAACTACATCGTGCAGGCCGCC
>JABAOH010005045.1_pt11 | contig 11437 bp, 9 predicted proteins | sample 7062181 | NCBI WGS metagenome assembly JABAOH01 (sample SAMN14538630, study PRJNA623070) | marine sediment metagenome | biome: marine biome [ENVO:00000428]; feature: marine pelagic biome [ENVO:01000023]; material: deep marine sediment [ENVO:00002113]; isolation source: pool of 5 deep marine... | reverse complement strand
TATAAGGCCGCTGCATTTAAGGTGGGAATCACCGATGCCGGTAATGCGTGCCGCAACACAATCCGCCACTCCGGTACCCCTGAAAGCCGCGCGCGTTCGACGAACTCACTGTTCATCGTTTCGATGAACCCTGCCCTTAGCAAACGACTCAAATGGGCAACGTGGCCAATGATTACGGTCAGGGCCGGCAGAAACGAAACGGCAAGGAGTTCCAACGGACCTGCGTCATTGAAGACGACGATAAACGCCGGAAATATCGGCATCCAGACCGCGAAAACCACGATCAACACCGTGCCAATAACAAAGTCCGGGATCGAGTAGCCCGCAATAGAGACGGTCGAAATGACCGCGTCAGGACGGCGACCGCGCCAATAGCCTGTCGCCATGCCGATGCCGAGCGCGATGGGCGCCGTGATGAGGGTAATCAGTGCGCCCAGCTGCAAAGAGTTCAACATCGGATGCCAAATGATCTCGCTAATCGGAATCTGATCGATCAGCGTGACGCCGAAATGTCCGGCGATGACACCTGAGAACCAGGCAAAGAACCGCACGGCAGCCGGTCTGTCCAGCCCCAGGTCTCGCCGCATTTGCTCGATATCTTCTTCGCTCATTACACTCACGTCATCGGCCGTGAGATAGACATCGAGCGCGTCCCCGGGAAGCACCTCGGTTGCCATAAACACGAAAACCGCAACCAGGAAAAGAATGAGCAGCGACAGACTGATGCGCCGTACGATCGCAGTCAGCAACGACAACCTCCAACAGTCAATGCCGGCGCAACGGCGAGCTGGAGCGCTAGCCCCGAACTACATTGCTTTATGCCCCGGCCAAGGGCTTATGATTTCCAGACTTCGGTGAAGCGAAGCGACCAGGACTGCGAATGAGCCTTCAGCCCGTGCACGTTATCCCTGTACGCGATCGCAGTGCGCCGCCCGATCGGGAATAACGTCGGCACCTCTTCTTGTAAGATCCGTTGCATCTCATGATAGATCTCCCGTCGCTTCAACGAGTCACCGGTTAACATCGCCTTCTTATATAAGGCGATATATTCGTCACCGGCTTTCGAAGGGTGCCAATAACCGCTTTCGTTATAATCGGGGCGGGCCATGCGAAAGAGATTGGCCGCCGGGTTCCGCGGGCCAACGGGTCCCATAGCAAAACGGTGCTTGCGGGTTTTTTTCTTGTCCTCGACGCGCCATTTCCGATAGCCGTCCTTTGGCCTGCTTTCAATAGGCAAGTTGATCCCTGCCTCCTTCACCGACTCCGCCGCAACTTGAAACACCCTGTCTATTTCGGGGTAGTAGGACGAATAGTAGAGCGTCGGCAAGGTTATGCCGCCTGGATAGCCCGCCTCGGCTAACAAGCGCTTGGCCTTGGCAACATCCCGCGTCACGGGCTTGGGCAGAAAGTCATCATTGAAAGCGGCCATATGCGTATCATTGGGCATCCAGCCCAATTTGCTGCCGTAGACGATGCGAAGAATCGCGTCGCGATCGATCGCCAAGGTCAAGGCCTGGCGAATGCGCTTGTCCATAAAGGGAGATCCCTCGTATTTCGGCAGGACCACCAGCATTTGCGAGCCTGCCTTGGCGGCATCGACCACCGTGTTGGGTGTCTTTTCGAGCTGCTGTACGGAACCGGGATCTATATCCAGTATGCCGTCGAACTGGCCGGCGAGGTAGCCGTTCATCGCCGTGCTCATCGACCCCGTATTAACCACCTCGAGCGTATCCAAGTATGGCCCCGCACCCCAATAATTTTCGTAGGCTTCATACACTACTCGGCGCTGCGGATCGATCTTCGCGAACCTGAAAGGTCCACTGCCGATTCCCGACAGCCCGATCTCGTCGATCGGTGCGGCCGGCATGATGGCCTGCCGATACTCAGCGGCCCACCAAGCGAACTCACTATTAGGCGTCTGCAGGAGAAAACGGACCTTGTTAGGCCCGATCTTCTCGACATCGGCGAGCATTTTCTTGGCGAATGAAGTGCCTTTCTTCGCGTCTTTGTGGAACTTGTACGATGCCACAACGTCATCGGCCGTTAGGTCGCGGCCGTCATGGAATTTGACGCCCTCGCGGATAGTGACTTCCCAAACTTTCTGGTCATCGCTGGCCGACTCCCAGCTCGTGGCAATCTCCGGGACTGGCTCGAGGTTTTCGTCCACCCAGGTCAGCGTGTTATAGGTGTTCTTGGTCCTGATTTCGATCCCGTCATAGGGGTGCATCGCCGTCTTGATGCTCTTGTGGCGGGTATTGTGGTCAGTTATCGCATAGACCAACTTGCCGCCCTTCTTTGGGGCCGCGCGGGCCTCCCCAAAGGCAACCCATCCACCTAGCAGATATGTGATAGCGCCTGATCCTGTAAGCGCTAGAAAATCACGGCGGCTGAATTTGAGGTTGGTTTTCATGAGGATTCCTCCTAGCTTACTTAGTTGCGTTTCTTGTGGCCTACAGAGTGGCTTATCTATGTGGCTGGAAAACGGTATCCAAAGCGTTAAAGTATTCGTCCAATGTAATTAAACCATAATTCCTATTTATTTTGGCCATGCTATATACGCAGCTCAGATCTTTTCACGCAGTGGCATCGCAGGGGGGATTCACCGCCGGGGGAAGTGCGTTACGTATCGGTCAACCCACGGTCACGCGTCAGGTAAACTGGTTGAGCAGCATTTCGGTGTCGAGCTATTCGCCCGCCACGGGCGACATGTCCACCTTACCCGGGTCGGCAAGTCCTTGCTTTACATCACCCGGCGAATTTTCGGTCTGGAGTACGAAGCCCGGGACCTGTTGAATGGGGGTGGACGATTCAACAGCGGCCACTTAGAGGTTGGGGCTGTCGGCCCCTGGTGTCGCAGCATCGCTAGCGTTGGTTTATGGATACCCTCAGCCCGCTGCTAATTCTCCCTGGACTGATCATGGGCGCGATACAAGAACGCCGAGTGAGGGTTGCCCATGTCGGGGGTGTGATCCGCCCGCTTATTCGTCACGTGTGGGCACCATGCTGACGGAGGGCGGCGTGCTTGCAGGCCGAGCGGAAAAGGATTAGATTCGCCAAGGGTTAATCCCCGAAAATAAGTGGGCAGCCAGCTTTGCGGCTGTCTCCTAATCCTTGGAGGAGCCTGACATGTCCAACGTATTTCCTTCCCTGCCAAAACTGTTTTTCGCGAGCATACTCGCGGTTTTCGCCGTGGCGTCGGCAGCCAATGCGGCGGAGTGCAAGAACCGCGGCGACCTGGATGTGCGTTACTGCGATGAAGACGGTGACCTCGTCGCGGACACGCCGAAGAATTCTAAGGAGTGGCTCGATCCGAACCCGCTCATTTTCTCGTACACGCCGGTGGAAGACCCGTCTGTTTACGAGAACGTCTTCACCGAGTTCATGGAGTATCTCTCGAAAAAGACCGGTAAGCAGGTACGTTGGTACGGTGCTGAGTCCTATGCCGCCCAGGTCGAAGCGATGCGCTCGGGTCGCCTGCACGTCGCCGGCATCTCCACGGGCCCCACCGTTTTCGGCGTGAACCTGGCCGGCTACGTGCCCTTCGCCATCATGTGCAAGGGCGACGGCACCTTCGGCTACAAGCTGCAGCTCATCACCCAGGCCGAGAGCGATATCAAGCAGGTCAAGGACCTCAAGGGTCGCAAGGTGGCCCACGTGACGCCGTCGTCGAACTCGGGCAATCAGGCACCGCGGGCGCTGTTCAAGGACATGGGTGTCGTGCCCGATGAAGACTACAAGGTGATTTACTCCGGCAAACACGACAACTCCATCATGGGCGTGGCCAATAAGGACTATGATGCTGCCCCGATTGCTTCAAGCGTGCTCGATCGCATGGTGCAGAAGGGTGTGGTGAAGCGGGAGGCGCTGCGCATCATCTGGGAATCGGATCCGTTCCCGACAACCTCCTATGGCATGGCGCACAATCTCAAGCCTGACCTGCAGAAAAAAATCCGCGAAGCGTTTTTGACCTTCGATTGGAAAGGCACGGGGCTCGAGAAGGAGTTCGGCAAGCAAGCCGATACCTTCTGCCCGATCACTTTCGAGAAAAACTGGAAGCCGATCCGCATCATCCAGAAAGAGAACAAGGTGGTGTACACGACGGCGGCGCTGGCAGAAGAAGATGCGAAGCTGAAGAAAAAGAAGAAGAAGTAAAGATTCCGGCCATTACACCGCGGTATCCTGGCAGATAGCCTCTGCCGGGAGGCCGCGGTATCATGTCGATTGCATGCTTGTTATCACCGATCTCGTCAAACATTACCGCACCGGAACACGCGCGTTAAGCGGCGTCCATCTGAAAGTCAACGAACCGCAGGTGGTGGCCATCATCGGCTCATCGGGTGCGGGCAAGAGCACGCTGATTCGCTGCATCAATCGCCTAGTCGAACCCACCTCGGGCAAGATTGTCCTGAACGACCTCGACGTCACCGCACTTCCGCGCCACAGCTTGCGCAGCGCCCGGCGACGCATGGGGATGATCTTCCAGGAATACAATCTAGTGGAGCGGCTGACGGTGATGGAAAACGCCCTCTCCGGTCGTCTCGGCTATGTCAGTTTCTGGCGCGCATACTGGCGCAAGTATCCGCCAAACGATGTCGCGATGGCGTATGAGCTGCTCGACCGCGTTGGACTTAAGGGCTATGAGAATACCCGCGCCGACGAGCTTTCCGGCGGACAGCGTCAACGCGTGGGGATTGCGCGAGCGCTCATGCAACGTCCCGATCTGCTGCTGGTCGATGAGCCCACGGCCAGTCTCGATCCCAAGACCTCGCGCCAGATCATGCGCTTGCTGTGCGAGCTGGCACATGAAAAAGGCACGCCCGCACTGGTCAACATCCACGATGTCGGCCTCGCGCAAACCTTCGCCGACCGTATCATTGGGCTCGCCGGCGGCAAGGTCGCCTTCGACGACACACCCGACAAGCTCACACCGGCGGTACTGACCGAGATCTACGGCGAGGAGGATTGGAGCAAGACCATTGGTGAGGTCAAGGGACGCGAGACCCATGCGCAGAAGAAGGATCAAGAATCGCTGAAGCGCGAGTCCGCCGCCGGATGAGCACCCCGACTACCTGGCGCCCGCCGAAGCTCATTGCCAATCCGGTCTACCGGTACGGTCTGATCGCGCTTGCCGTCGCCTACCTGCTCTGGTCACTCGGCACGCTCGAAATCGATTGGGCGCGTGTCGGTCAGGGCCTGCCGCGCGCACAGGACATGTTCGCCCGCATGGTACCGCCCGACTTTTCGCGCTGGGAGTTGCTCTACAAAGGGGTCAGCGAAAGCGTGGAAATGGCGTTGGCGGCGAGCTTCTTCGGCATGCTGCTGGCGATACCGCTCGGCTTGTGCTCAGCGCGCAATCTCGTGCCGATGCCGGTATATCTCGTCGGTCGCGCCCTGCTCAGCATCAGCCGCACCTTTCACGAGGTGATCATCGCCATCTTCTTCGTCAAGATCTTCGGCTTCGGACCGCTGGCCGGGGTGCTGACACTGATCGTCGCGAGCATGAGCTTCATCGGCAAGATGCTTGCCGAGGACATCGAGAACATGCCGCCCGGGCAGATGGAAGCGATCCGCGCCACCGGCGCCAGCTTCCCGAAGATGCTGTTGTATGCCGTGCAGCCGCAGATTCTGCCGCGTTACCTGGGCGTATCGATCTACCGGCTCGACGCGAATATCCGCCATTCGACCGTGGTCGGCATCGTCGGCGCCGGCGGCATCGGCCAGGTGCTGGCGGCGAGCTTCTCGCGCTACGACTACGACTTCAGCCTGGCCATTCTTATTACTATTGTGTCGCTGGTATTCCTCGGCGAGTTCTTCAGCAACTGGGTCCGTAAGCGGCTGCGATGAACCCGCAACAGCACGCGCAGAAATACCCCGAAGTCTGGAAGCGGTTTACGCCGCGGGAAACGCTGGTCCGCTACTGCTGGTACTTCACGGCGGTGTTCGTGGCCGCGTGGGCGCTTCGGCGGCTGGAGATCCCCTGGTTCTATTTCCTCGATGCGCACACCCAGGCGGCCGATCTGTTCGCGCGCATGGTGCCGCCGGACTGGTCGTTCTTCGAGGAGATAGCCGATCCGCTCATCGAGACCATTCACATCGCCACGCTCGGCACAATCGTCACTGTGGTGCTCGCCATGCCCATCGCCATCTTGTCGGCACGCAACACCACGCCGAACGCCTTCACATGGTTTATCGGCCGCTTCATATTGGTGACGTCGCGCTCGGTCAACACAGTGGTTTGGGGGCTGATCTTCGTCGCCATCTTCGGCCCGGGGCCGGTCGCGGGCATCTGGTCGATTGCCGCTCGCTCCATTGGTTTTACCGGCAAGCTGATTGCCGAGGCTATCGAGGAAATCGACCAAGGTGCGGTCGAGGCAATCGAATCGACCGGGGCCTCGCGCATGCAAGTGCTCGTGGTAGCTGTGATCCCGCAAGTGCTGCCGGTGATTTACGGCACCATTGTCTATCGCTGGGACATCAACATCCGCGAGTCCACGGTGCTCGGCTTCGTCGGCGCCGGCGGTATCGGCATCATGCTATACTCATCAATCAATCTGTTCGCCTGGCACGAGGTATCGGTAATGTTGCTGGCGATCTTTGCCGTGGTGTTAGTGAGCGAGTACGTCTCGGCGACCGTGCGCAAACGGATTACATAGACTCCGTAGCGAGAAACGAGTTGCTAGTATCGGGGAACTTCAAGTTACGCAGTGGGTAGCTCGTAAGAGCAACAGCTTCATCTCATTTCCCTAGCTGCTCGCTAACAGACACTGGCTACTCGGCGCTCAGGAGCGCCTGCACTACCTCAGCAAAGCCCTCGCCGCACCGGTGGTCCGTCACGTAGGCGGGCTCCGTCTTCAGCCGGCCAGCAAAATCACGGATGTTGGCGACACCGATCGCAAGCGGAAAATAGGCGAAGCTAGGGGCATCGTTGGGAGAATCGCCAACGAAAATGAATTGGTTTTTGGCTTCATCAAGATTGACCTCGAAGAGCTCGCGCATCATGACCCGGGTCATCGTGATCTTGTCGTAGGCACCGAACCAGCCGTTCACGTGGATCGAGCTGATCTTCGCCGTCGCACCGGCTTGTTCGAACAGCTTGACGATCTTCTCGACCTCCGCCGGTGGCAATCGCGGCACGTCCTCACAGTAGTCGATGGCGAGATCGGCCTCGCGATAAAGCTGGTCCGACGAAATACCCGCACCGGGGACTTCGGCAAGAATAGTCGCGCGTAGCGTCTCCAAGCGGCGCCGGTGCTTGGCGCGCTCGGCGTCGCTTTGCAGAAAGCGTTTTTGCATGGTGCGCGTCTTACGGTTGTAGCGAAAGTAAAACGCGCCGTTCTCGCCGACCACGGCGTCCACCGGCCACATACGCGCGATGTGATCGCACCAGCCGGCGGGCCGTCCGGTAATCGGCACGACGATGCGCTCTGAGGCTTTCAAGTTCTGCATGGCCGCATAGGCCTGCGCCGTCAAACGTCCGTCGGTCGTGAGGGTGTCGTCGATATCGAAGAAGACGCCACGGATCCGGCGCAGTGCATCCGCGCTGAGCGCGCTAAGCGGCTTCACGTGTCATTTCCTTGTTGTAGACAGGCACTGGCATTACAGCTCCAGCACCAGGCGCAAGGGTTGGTGGTCCGAGGCATCGGTCTTGGCGTCGATATCGAGGCGCCGCGCCCGGTCGGCGACGTCGGAGCTGACAAACATAAAATCGCGACAGTTCGGGGCCGGCCAGTGGATGAGCTCATACACCCCGCAAGTCGGCGGATGCTCTTCTCCCGGATGGACCACCGTCCAGGCATCGATCAGCACCGGTGTGGTGTCGCCGAAGGGCGCGAGCACGTGCGCGTAAGCGGCCTCCGATTTTTCCATGTTGAAATCGCCGCAGATGACTGTGGGACAGCATCCCACGGGCGGTGCCTTGGGTTTAGCATCGGCGGAGCCGATTGCGGCATCTATCGGCGGATGGGCGCACGCCGCCTGATGCAGCGCTCGCAGCTGCGCTACCTGGGCGGCCCGATGCGCTGCCGAGAAATACTCGAGATGGGTGTTGACCACGCGCAACGGTCCGGAAGCGGTTTTCACATTCACTTCGAGCGCTGCGCGCTGCATGTGAGGGCTGTCTTGCGTCGCCGGTCGCGGCAAGACATGGTTTCGTACCTCGAGCACCGGCAACCGCGTCAGCGTCACGTTGCCGAACTGGCGGCGCTGGCCGAGCTGCTCGCCACCCATGTCGGTACCTACGCCAAAGAGCGCTTCGTAGTCGGGCAACAATCGCTGCAACACGGCGACCTGGTCTGCGCCCGTCCCGTCGACCGCCGGGAAGTGGCGCGCAACCTCCTGCATGCACAGCACATCGGGGTCGCCGAGTGCTCGCACTGTGTCAACGATGCGCGCCAGGTCGACAACACCGTCACGTCCTTGTCCCCAGCGAATGTTCCAGCAGATGATCTCGATCACTTAAGGCCCGCCCGCATAAACGACTGCACGAACTGGCGCTGGAACAACAAAAAGGCCAACAGCAGCGGCGCCACGGCCAGCAGCGTTCCCGCCGAGATGATTGACCAATCGACGCCCGATTCGGGGGCGCCGAAAATCGCCAAGCCCACCGTCAACGGCCGCGTCTCCACGGAGTTTGTGATCACGAGCGGCCACAAAAAGTTGTTCCAATGATAGCTCACCGATACCAGCCCATAGGCCAGGTAGACCGGGCGAGCCAAGGGAATGTACACCTTCCACAAGATCTGAAGCGGCGAAGCACCTTCCACCCGCGCCGCTTCTTCCAGCTCCTTGGGCACGGTCTTGAAGGTTTGCCGCAGCAGAAAGATGCCGAAGGCGCTCGCCATGTAGGGCAGGCCGATCGCCAGGATGGTGTCGACCAGCCCCAGCGTGCTCATGATTCGGTAGTTTTCGACGATCAGGACGTCCGGCATGATCATGAGCTGCACCAGCACCAGCATGAACACGATGTCGCGCCCGAAAAAGGCGAAACGCGCAAAAGCAAAGGCGGCAAGCGTACAGATGACGAACTGTGCCGCCAGGATCATGGTCACGAGCATAAACGTGTTCAGGAAATAGCGTGCGAACGGCGCGACCGCCCACGCATTGAAGAAATTCTTTAGCGTCAGCGGCGCCAACAGCTCGAAACGCGTCGAGAACTCGGCTGGATGAAATGCGCTCCAGAACGCATAAAGCAAAGGCATCACCCAGAGGATGGCCAATAGCCAAGCACCGACGATTTCGGCGATGCGGCCCAGCGAATAGTGTCCGTGCGACATCACTGGTAGTGGGTCCTGCGGTCGAGATAATAGAATTGGCTTACCGCGGTCGCGACCAGGATGACAAGCAGCACCACCGTCAAGGTCGCCGCAAAGGCAGTGTCCCAGTAATCGAAGGCGACCTGATAGATGTAGTAGAGCAGCAGATTGCTCGCGTTGTCCGGCCCGCCCTTGGTCAGGATGAACAGGTGATCCACCAGCTTGAAGGAATTGATCACGGCGTTGACAAGCACGAATACCGTCGTCGGCATCAGCAACGGAAACAGCACGCGGCGAAAGTAATACCACTTGCCCGCACCCTCGAGCACTGCGGCTTCGTGGAGCTCCGGCGGCACCGCTTGCAACGCCGCGAGATAAAAGATCATGAAAAACCCGGCTTCCTTCCAGATCGTCATGGCGATGATGCACCACATCACGGTATCCGGATCACCGAGCCAGTTGTGACTGCCAAAACCGAAAAGCCCCCGTACTTGATCCAGCAAGCCGTAGTCCGGGGTGTAGAAAAACAGCCAAATGTTGGCGACCGCCACCATCGGCAACACGGTCGGCGTGAAATAGGCCATGCGCACGAAGCCGCGACCGATAATCTTCTCGTTGACCCACACCGCCATCAGAATCGCAATGGCGATGCTCGCAGGGATCGTGCCCACGGCGAAAAAGATATTGTTGCCCAGCACCTGCCAGAACAGCTCGTCCTCGAGCATGAGCTGGTAGTTCTCAAGGCCGACGAACCGCGCCGGGCGCGCGCCCTTCGGTGTGGAGAAAAAACTCTCCGTGAGAGTGGCGATGGTCGGATAGTGAGTGAACATCGCCAGCAGCGCTGCTGCCGGTAGCAACAGCAGCCAGCCGTAGATGTGGGCGTGAATGTGGCGTTTACTGTGCGCGGGCATCAGAGCGCCGGGAGGCCGGCAAGCCGGCCTCCCGATCCAGCGGTTACTTGCGATAGCGGCGCAACACGCCGTCAGCCGACTTCTGCGCCGACTTGAGCGCTTCGTCCGGTGACTTGGCGCCCGTCAGCGCCGCCTGAATCGCATCATCGAGCAGCTTACGTACCCGGGCATTCTCGTGCGTGGAGAGCTCAGCTGTCGCGTACTGCAACTGATCACGCGCTACCGCCGCATAGGGAAAGCCCGAAACGTAGTCCTTGAGCGCTTGGGTCTGGTACGCCGCCGGGCTGATGCCCATGTAGCCCGTGCGTATGCTCCATTCCGCAGTGCGCGTCGGCTCGGTCATGCACTTAATAAAGGACAGCGCCGCCTTCTTTTCTTCGGGCTTCGCCTTCTTGAAGATGTAGAAATTGCCACCGCCCGTGGGCGTGCCGCGGCGCTTCTTGGCGGGCAACATGGCCACGCCGAAATCGAACTTGGCGTTCTTCTTCACCGCCGTCAGATTACCTGTGCTGTGCCACATGATCGCGGTCTTCTGCTCGAGGAAATCGCTGCGCAGCGTTCCCCACTCAACGGTGCCGGTCGGCATCACGTTGTGCTTGGCCCCGAGGTCGCGCCAGAACCGCAACGCTTCGATCACGGCACTATTGTCGAAGTAAGTCGTGTTGCCCGCATCGTTCATCAACACTTGACCGTTTTGCATCGTCAAGGCGCCGAACATCCAGTAGGGATAGCCGGTGGAGGGAATCTCGATACCCCAGCGCGTCACATTGCCGGCGGCATCTTTCTTGACCAGCTTCTTGGTCGCGGCGACGAGCTCATCCCAGTTCGAGGGCGGATTATCCGGGTCCAGGCCCGCTTCGCGGAAGGCGTCCTTGTTGTAGTACATGACGATGGTCGAGCGCTGGAACGGAATGCCCCAGGTCTTGCCGCCGGTGCGGCCGTTTTCCATCAGCGTCGGGTAGAAGCTGTCGAGCCACGCCTTCTCTTCGGGCGTCGACACCAGGTCGTCGAAGGGCTGGATGGCATCCTGGTCGATCAACTCGAAGATGTCGATGGCAAACATCACCGAAAGCTGCGCCGGCTGACCGCTGCGAAGCGCCGTCAACGCTTTGATGCGGGCATCGTTGTAGTTTCCCGCATAAACCGCCTTGACCTTGATCCCTGAAAGCTGCTGCTCACACTGAGACACCAGCTCATCGACGATCTTGGTCAACGGTCCGCCCACCGCAACCGGGTAATACATGGTCAACTCGACGGGTGCGGCCATCGACGGGC
>JABAOH010116201.1_pt1 | contig 11443 bp, 8 predicted proteins | sample 7062181 | NCBI WGS metagenome assembly JABAOH01 (sample SAMN14538630, study PRJNA623070) | marine sediment metagenome | biome: marine biome [ENVO:00000428]; feature: marine pelagic biome [ENVO:01000023]; material: deep marine sediment [ENVO:00002113]; isolation source: pool of 5 deep marine... | reverse complement strand
TTTTGTATTAAACGAAGCTGCGATAAAAGCGATGGACATTCAATCGCCGATAGGAAAAAATTTTAACATGAGGGGAAAAGAGGGCCAAATCGTGGGGGTCGTCAAAGATTTTCATTATCAATCTCTCCATGAAAAAATTGAACCTTTAATCCTGCACATAGAACCATCGTGGTATCGGTTTATCATTATCAAGCTCAAATCCGAAAACCTTTTTGGGACAATCGAGTTTGTAAAAAAAACACATTCAAAATTTAATCCATACTTCCGATTCGAATACACTTTTCTTGATGACCACATTGAACAGTTTTACAGAGCAGAACAAGTACTTAGCACGGTATTTTATTACTTCTCCTCCCTAACAATATTAATTGCTTGTCTTGGAATTTTCGGTTTAGCTGCTTATGCAGCAGAAAGTCGGAGAAAAGAAATCGGAATTCGAAAAGTATTGGGCGCTTCTGTGCCAGGAATAATAATACTGCTTTCAAAAGGTTATACAAGGTGGATTATTGTTGCAAATTTTATAAGCTGGCCTATTGCCTATTATGCCATGCACACATGGCTTCAGAATTTTNNATCAAGATTTTCATTCTCTCTGGCCTGGCCGCTGTGTGCATCGCTCTATTAACAGTCGGTTTCCATACTGTCAAAGCGGCCACCTGTAACCCGGTCGTTTCGCTGAGGTATGAATAATAATGAAATTGAAATTATGTTTTCCGCTTAGAGAAAATATCCATTCCTTTTTAACTCAAATGATTCCTTTTGCCGACAACGGCCAGTAACTTTCAGAGAGAAAATTGATCCCTGCATGGGACGAAATTGGGACATAAACATGCCAAAAAAGCCACCTAGAATAGCCACTTCCATTCTCAGATGGATTCTTCCACCCAAGGATCGAGACTATCTCTTTTCAAAGAAGGCTTGAGGAGAAGGGCGCTTTATCGGCTTCAATCTGGTATTGGGGACAATTGATTCATACAGCTCCCGAATATCTATTGGAGTCATTTTATTGGAGAATAATCATGTTTAAAAATTATTTCATCATTGCATCTCGGAATATTGCAAGGCAGAGACTCTATTCAGCTATCAATATTTTCGGATTGGCATTAGGTCTGGCTTGCTGCATCTTAATATCTCTTTATGTCATGAATGAAGTGACATACGACACCTTTCATTCCAACATAAATTCTATTTACAGGATGAAAAGAATAAATTATGAACCGGACGGAAGCGTAGAAAACCAGAACTGGCATCTCCCTCCTATTATGCGGGAACAGCTTTCAGAGTATTTCCCGGAGATAGAACTTCATACGCGCTATAACACAGGGTTTGGCGTCATCTCTTATAGAGATAAGAGATTTCCAGAGTATATAGGAATGGCAGATGCTCCTTTTTTTCAAATCTTTACATTTCCTCTGATTTCGGGGAATCCACAAACCGCTCTTACCCGAGATGATGACATAGTGATCACTCAAAGCACGGCTATAAGATATTTCGGGGAAGAGGGTCCCATCGGAAAAATCTTGACAATCACTCGTGGAAACACACAAAAAGACTTCATTGTCACAGGAGTCGCAGAGGATGTTCCACAGAATTCGACAATTCAATTCAATCTGTTGATCAATATGTCCAACATGCCCTTTATTTGGGAGTTCCCACCTGCATTGACAACCTGGAGGAGTTTTAATACGCCAATTTTCTGTTTATTGAAAGAGAATACAGATGTAAAAAACGTTGAAAACAAATTTGAGCCTTTCTACAAGCAGCATTTCAGTTGGTATACGGAAAAGGAAAGGAGTGAAGGATCCTGGAACCGGGAAGGCAATCCCTTTGCAATCACGCTGCAGTCCATGAAAGACATCCATTTGAATCCTGATGTATCCGGAGGAAGCAGCACTAGACCCCTCTACATCCTTTCGGGAATCGCTCTGATGATTTTGGTGATTGCCTGCATGAACTTTGTGAACCTTTCCATCGGGACATCTTCATTCCGTTCGACTGAGGTAGGGATACGAAAAGTCATCGGCGCTCAGAGAGGTCAGTTGATTCAGCAATTCTGGAGCGAATCAATTATAATGGTTGTTCTTTCGATGATTGTGGGGCTTGGATTGGCCGCAGCACTGCTTCCAATATTCAATGAATTATCCGGCGAGCAGTTTGTTTTGAAAGACTTTTTCAGCATAAACAATCTCTTCGTGTTTATATCTCTAACAATCATAGCTGGAATCGTCTCTGGATCTTATCCGGCGCTGGTGATTGCAAACTTGAATCCTGTTGAGATCCTTAAAAGAAAGCTAAAGTTCAGCGGGAAAAGGGTGTTTTCAAAATCTCTGGTCATTTTCCAGTTTTCCCTATCCATTATTCTGATCATTTCCAGTGTGATTCTCAGAGGGCAATTGAAGTATCTGGTCAATACAAATGTCGGATACGAGAGAGAAGGATTGCTATCCATCTCAATTCAGAGAAGGGATGATCAGGAGAGGTTTGTCAACTTGTATAAAAATAAAGTGGCCCAGCATTCAGGGGTGCTGGGCGTTTCATCCTGCGAAGCAGTGTTTGGGGTCGGATTTTCAGAGCTGAGCATGGAAAAAGAAGGAAAAGAAATAAACTTCCATCACTGCCAGGTCGAATATGACTTTATCAAGACAATGGGAATGAAGATTCTTGAGGGCAGAGATTTTTCAAGCGAAATCGCATCTGATGCTCAAGAAGCCATCCTTGTCAATCAGGCCTTTGTTAAAGAATTGAGATTTGAATCACCTGTCGGAAAGACACTGGGAAATCCTTCTCGAGGGCATCCTTATAATTTAAGGATAATAGGTGTTCTCGAAGATTATCATTTTCGCTCACTCCACACAGNNCTCACTCCACACAGAGATCTATCCGTCCATGCTCCATGTTTATCCCTCTAATGGTCTGAGACATATGGTTATCCGGATTAGAACGAGTGACACACAGGAGACTCTGGCCTTTTTGGAAAAGGCCTGGGAGGAAGTGAGACCCGGAGAAAATTTCAATTATTCCTTTTTAAGCGATGCCCAAGGATCTCTTTATCAGAATGAAAGTCTATGGAGCGAAATCGTGCAATACACGTCTTTACTGGCCATTGTTATCGCCTGCATGGGAATCTTTGGCCTCACAGCAATCACTGTGAACAACCGTGTAAAGGAGATTGGGATCAGAAAAGTCCTTGGAGCTAAAATCACTCAGGTTATAAACATCATAATCAAAGATTTCATTATCCTTGTCGCCATAGCCAATATTATTGCATGGCCAGTTGTCTTCTACATCATGCATAAAGTTCTTGAGAATTATCCCTATCGGATTGGTATCAGTATATTTTACTTTTTGTTCTCCGGACTCGCCTCATTACTTATCGCTGTTTTAACGGTATTATGGCTTGCCGTAAAAGCGGCCACAGCCAATCCTGTCGATTCCCTGCGGTACGAATAAAAACGATTTTCTTCATGAAATCAACATAACACCATTTTAATCCCAAAATCTCAGACATCCTCATTCCAGTATTCAGAGCAGTAAGAACAACGGGTTTCAGACGTACAGAACATTCATTGAAGAGTCTTTTTTCTTCTTCTCCTGTCAATATGGTTTCCCTATGTGTATCTTTCTCCGTTCAATCCTATACTTCCTATCAAAGAGTTTGGTGACTTCCTGCTAAAGGCCGAAAAACGCTTCTTCTCATGTCTGAGCATAAGGCAGAACTTCTTGAATCCTAAGATAATCAGCCGCTCGTATCCGGGAAAACCGAATGCACTGTTTGACAAGAGGGATTGGAGATAGAGCTTGATTAGGCCAGTGAGGCATTGTCAGAGGAAAGGAGCAGTCACTGATATACCTTATCTAAATCACTACGACAGCTCTCCACTCTTCAATTTCTCGAGTTTTGTATTGACGAAATATGGTCTCTTCTATATATTACCAATTTGGCAGCTCAAAGGGCGGAAATTGAACAAAAATGAGCCAAAATCACAGCAAGTGCAAAAACCAATTTCCTATAGTCTGCACTGGCTATTGGGCTTAAAAAATGAGGAATTTTTCTTATGAAATACAATAATGTCCTTTGTTTATATCCTTATTTTAAAGAGTCTTCAGCGGCTATGGGCTTTTTTCCTCCAACAGGTTTAGAATATGTGGCTGCGGCATTAGAAGATTATGTGGGTGAAATAACACTCATTGATTTGAGACAAGAAATTGAATATCACAATATTAATCATCTAAGAACGTTTATAAATAAAAACATAGATCTCATGTGTGTGAGCGTGAACTGGGGATTCTACTTTCAAGAGGTATGTAATCTAATAAATTATTTAGCTGATGATATTAAATTAATTGTTGGCGGTCAACATGCTACAGATCATGTGGAAGAGCTTTTTCAAATGTGCCCAAACATCGATATTATAGTCAGAGGAGAAGGAGAGGAAACAATACAGGAAATAGCTCAAGATAAAGACATTAAATCTATACTTGGCATCTCTTACAAAAACAATGGCCGTATAATTCATAATCCTAACCGACCTCTGCCACCAGCAGACAAGCTTCGCCCCCCAAACCGTAATCTGAGAAGGACCTCCTATTATATAAAATCGAAAGGTATAAAATTATTTAATAGTAAATTTGATACCGTCCTCAGTGCAAGAGGGTGTCCATATAACTGCAAGTTTTGTACTATGAATCTTAATCCATTAGGGCAGAAGCGGACTTATTCGGCACGTACGCCTGAATCTGTTGTCGAAGAAATAAAGAATTTAGATGCGGAGATGATATTTTTCTCAGATGATACCTTTTTTATTGACACTAAAAGATCAGAGAAATTATGTGATTTGATTATTAAACAAGGTATGAATAAGAAATTTATTGCTCAGTCTAGGCTTGAAATATACAAGTATCCTAATATGTTAAGAAAGGCTGAAAAGGCAGGGTTTAAAATCATGTTAGTTGGTGTAGAATCACCTCATGACAGGATATTAAAGCAATTAAATAAAGGATTTACATCCCAAGATGTCCGCCGTGCCTTCAACCGCTTGAAAGACTATGACTTTTATTATCACTGCTACTTTATCATGGGCAATATTGGAGAAAGTAAAGAAGAGATGTTGGATATCCCCCAATTTGCGAAGGAAATAGGTGCTGACTCAATTTCTTTTCTAAGATTACAAGCACGAAAGTTTTCTCCTATTAAAGAAACGGTTGAAAAAACACCAGGTTATTATCTAAATCCAAGTGGATTTGTATATTCTGATAGATACAGCCTGGATGATTTAAATCGGATAAAAAAGGAAATAAAAAAGAGTTTTTATTCTCCTTATCGGCTTTATAAGATGATTATGAAATTAAACAGAATAAGATTTGTTACTCTTACCGAACTTCTCTTCGTACTAGTTCCACGTTTTCCTTCCTTGCTTTATAGATATATAGCAAGAGAAGTCGAAAAAAAGAAGATAAAAAAAAGACAATCTCATTGACCTGTTAATCGTCTTCAAAGCCACATTGGAGTGGCGTCCTTTAGGAATATGACTTCCCCCTCCCAGAAGAACTCAATTTTTATTTGTCACAAATAAGTACCAACCCGTGCTTAATGCTGGAGAAAATACGGGTAAATAATATATAAGACAAAATCAGGGAAGACCTTAAAATTCAGGGAAGAGGTCAGAGACGATCGGAGAGATTTGGGCTCCCGACCTTCGGATTCAAAGTCTACTGAACTATTTTAAAATAAAACTCTCCCCATGTGCCATGTGTGACAAAATTGACTAAAAAGTGTTGAAACTACTGTATTAGAATTGAAAAACACAAACAAGGTAACTGACAGAAAATAAGGAAATAAGCTGGCACGCCTACCAGGATTCGAACCTGGCACCTACGGATCCGGAGTCCGTCGCTCTATCCCCTGAGCTACAGGCGCGCCATTTTTTGAATCAATGAGTTACGGAAGAAAATATCTACACTTCAACTCAAATTGTGACCAAAATGTGCCCTTAGATTTTATTATTCCATTCAGCAAATTGCAATGTTTTCCAGAGCATATCTTCTTGTAAAATATACACGTACAGATTACAAAAAAATCAGGTCAATACTTGCAGAAAATTCAAGTTTATTCTATTGACAAATTACACCTTTATGTGTAAAATTGTTCCATGAAGCGGCGGGAACTCGAAAAAAGATTGCAGAAGTTGGGTTGGAAGTTGAATCGACATGGACGCAGACACGATATTTGGACAAACGGTGAGTATGAAATAGCCGTGCCACGACACAAAGAGATCAATGAGTATACCGCTAAGGCTATTTTAAAAGAAGCAAAAGGAGGTGACTGATGCGCTTAGCAGGACGCGTGTTTAAAGTTGGCAAGTTTTGGGCTATTGAAGTTCCGATTCTTGGTGTGGTGACACAGGGATATACAAAGAAAGAAGCCTATGAGATGATTGCTGATGCCATCGAATCCCTTGTGAATAAAAAAGGATTTGAAGTTGAGGTTTTTCCAGGAAAGGGAAACTATTTTGAACTGGGTTCTCCTGACCTATCAACCTTAACTGCATTTTTGCTCCGTCGACAAAGAATGAAACAAGGTCTTACTCTAGTGGAAGTTGCTAAACGATTGGGTGCGAAGTCGCACAACACATACGCCCGATACGAGCAAGGCAAGTCAATTCCCACTATTGAAAAATTTAGCAAACTCTTGTCAGCGCTATCACCTGATAATGACTTTGTTCTGGTAGAAAGTCAAAGTAGCTGATAATAAATTTTTCTTCAGTCACATTCTGGTCACAAATTCTTTTTCTTAGAGAACTGCCTATATTTAAGTACCTAAATATAAAAGGATTAACTTGCACAAGTTAGTAATAGAACGACGGATTCCAAATCCGATGTTCTTTTGACTATGGACAAAATAATAGGATAGGTCTATATCACCTTTCTATTTCTTTTCAATTTTAAGAAGATCCTCCGCATTCACTTCCCATATGGAACTTTCTGAGCGTACCTTGACAGTTCCTTCAGAATCATATGAAATCCATTTCCCATCTGGAGAGGGATAGAGCCAATCCTTCCAGTTCTCATCATCTGCAGCGAGTTCAATGACTTTATCTCCCTTTTCAGAGACCAAGTACATCCGATTTCTGATTCCATATTCTTTTTCTTTCTCTCCGATAAAGGCAAAGTGTTTTCCATCGGGGAGCCAGCTGAGCGCCTGAACTCGTTTTATTTGGAATTCCTTAAGGTCAAAAATCTCCCGGGCCTTGCCGCCAGCAATCGGGATGACTGAGATTATACCAGCGGAGATGACGGCAAGCTCTTTTCCATTTGGAGACCAAGCATGCTGTTCCTTACCTGAGGTGTTCAATATTTTCTTAGATTTCCCACCAGACGAAGAGACAACATGAANNATAGGCAATCATTTTTCCATCTGGAGACCAAACCGGCCAGGTTTCGTATTCTGGTAATTTTGTGATCCTTGTAGATTCGTTTTTATCGGCAGATGTGATCCAGATGTCTCCTCCATGGACCAGTGCGAGTTTTTTTCCATCAGGAGACCAGGCCCATTCATCTCTCCTACCATAGCCAACAGGCTTTTTGTCTCTTCCTTTGAAAATCATAATTGCAGGCCCAGTTGTTCGCGCATCCTTCAGCAAAAAAGAGACTACATAAAGATTCTCATTATCATCGCCTTGCTTCTCGAAAAAAAGAAGCTTCTTGCAATCAGGCGATAATGAACGAGGCCTGGATTTACTTATACCCGAAACATCCAGGTCTATCGGCATGGCATCGCCGCCTGCAAGAGGAATCATCCAAAAAGAGATGTTTTCCAATTCACCTCCTGTTGTGATAATCATCTTGCTGTCAGGAGACCAATAGTGAACATATGGCCAAAGCTCAAGCTCTCTTCCAAGTTGGAAAGATGGGCCTCCGGAGGTTGAAACGACTCTAAGAACACAAGAATAATCGTAGGATGAATGGTAGAAAAGTATCTTCTTTCCATCAGGTGACCAGGAAAAAAAACGCCCTACTTCATCCGGTAAATCTATATCAAGCACACGTTTATCAGCGAGGCGGAAGTAACTGAGTTTATTGGCTCTGTTATCGAAAATAATCCCTTTTCCGTCCGGAGACCAGCAAAAGGGCCGGCCATAGTCAATGATTTTCCTTGATTTGCCTCCTTGGGCAGAGACTATCCGCACTTCAAAATCTTTACAGATATAGACGATGGTTTTGCCGTCAGGAGACCATTTAGGGGCTCCTTCCCAGGCAGGATCGTCCGTGATCTGCGTCAGTGCGCCATCTTTGATTGATAAGATCCAAATGTCGCCCTTGCTATCTTCGCCTCTTCTCGGGAAAACAATCTTTTCTGAATCTGGAGACCAGCTCACAGGTCCCTGCCAATAGAATTCGTTGTCGATAAGCTTTTTTGCTGGGCCTGTCGGCCGCCCTGTCTCTGGAGACACTGGAAGAATCCAGATGGCTCCTTCTCTTGTGTGTAGAAAGCGACCTTTTTCCCATTGGGAGACCAGATGCCACGCCAAGCATCCATGTCCACAAGGTTGAAAGGTTCTCCTTCTTCCAGTGGAATCACGAGATTACCTCGAAGCAAGAACTTGCCATTGGGCGAGAGTTTGAGCCCAGAAGGATAGTCAATCACATCCTTTCTTCCTGTAAAGGATACAATTTTATTATACTTTGCGCCTGTTTTAGGGTCGATGATGACCTTTTTATCCAAGGTCGCATCCCTTTTCGCTTTCAACATCTTCTTCTCTTTCTCCTTCTCAACGCGTGCAATCATCAGTTTCGTCACGGGGATAATCGCACTTCCTGGATAGTCTGTGATGAGTTTCTTAAATATAGACAATGCCTCGTCATGTCTTCCCATCCTGAAATAAGATTGTCCGATCCAATAGTGAGCATCTAAAGCTATCTCACTCTTTGGGAGCAACTTGATCACATTTTCATACTCAGCTATAGCTTCTTGGTAATCCATTAACTTCAGCAGTGCAATCGCTTTTCCAAAGTGCTGTTCAGCTAATTTATTGGCATCAGAGGTAGAACTCGTTTGAGTTAGATCTGGAAAGCCAGCAGCATTAGGTTTTATTCCCCAAAAAAGTGCTAATGTTATACCCAAAGCTATAAATAAGGCACTAAATTTCTTCATATTAATTCCTCCTTCTAAAAGTATATTACTCACAGAGTTCCTGAATGAATTTAAAATAACAATTCACTCGTCCTTTTCGTGATTATCTTTATTAATGCTGTTAATTATTTGTGCCATATCTATCAAGTGGGACATGTCCGTTTTCCCTACCAACACAAAAGATACCGTGCCGTTGCTCCAGGCGAGAATAGCTGCTTTATCCTGGGCCTTTGCCTCATATGAGAAAGGCTCGATACTGCGATACACGGCGTACTCTCTAAAATCCTGAACAACAAGCCCTCGTTCTCCGTTAAGCGGTTGTTCAAACAGGGATAGAGTATCTATGCCGTTGGTGTATACCAGATGAAGGCTGTTAAAATCTTCGATCTTCCGGATGCTGTTAAGAATGTAGCCGGGGTGAAGTCTCAGTGGTGCCACAAGATCGAAATCAACGGCCGTTTGAGCTTGAGGAAGGGTGAGGACCTTCCCCTTAGAAATTGTAGGAGTTTCAGGTAAATCGATTTCCCTTTGAGATTTAGGCCCTCTGATGATTATACCAGGCTTTGCATATCTAGGAAAACCGTCTAAGTGTTCATAGTAAAAAATGTCTTCGCGATGAACAGATATCCGTGTCTTTGTTTGTGGAACTATTTCCTCGGACACGGTCTGAAGAACAGCCTCTTGATGCTCTGTTAAATAGAGATTGATCGTATTGAGGTCAGTCTGTGTTATAGGAATTGGCTTTTGAAACCAATGCCTGACCAAAAGCGTCAAAAGCACAATTACTGCTACTTCCGCAAGGCGAAACGCTGCCTTTTTTAAAAAGGGATATGTAAAAATCCTTCCGGAAAGCGGTTCGTCTTGTTTCGCCCGTGATTGTATACTCTCAAATAAATGATGTGGAGGTTCCAGCCCTTTCCAAGTCTGGACTACTGCAGATAGCTTTTTTAGTTGCTGTAAATACCTTGAGCAATTCATGCAATTATCAAGGTGATTCTGTATCTTTTTTTTGTCCTGATCATCCAAATCGTAGCTTAAAAAGGCTTTTAATCTCTTTTTGATATCTTCACATTTCATCGCTTAATCCCCAATGTATTTTGATAGTATTTTCTTGAGCCTCTCATTGGCTCTATGATTGAGCGACAGTAAGGTCCCCATTGGACAGTCCAGGATCTCTGCTATTTCGGAAAATTTCATCCCCTGATATTCTTTCATGATAAAAACAAGATGCTCTTTTTCCGACAGGGAAGAAATAGCCGCTTTCACTAAAGATTCCATTTCCTCTGACTCCACCTGCTCAACAATATCAGGTGAAGGATCGGGCACAAGATCCTGATGCTCAACGCATCCGCTATTTTGTGATGCCACAGGTGCATTTAAAGACAGATGGGACCTATGTTTCATTCTCCTGAGTCTATCGCGACATAAATTAATGGCTATTTGAAAGAGCCATGTCTTAAACTGCGCGGTTACTTTATATTTTTTCTTTGACCTTATTACTCTGTAAAAGGTCTCCTGATATAAATTCTCAGCTTCAGGGGGATTCATTACCATGCGATAAATAAAATCCAGTAAAGGCTTCTCATATCTGCGATAAAGTATCTCGAAAGCGTCTATGTCTCCATTCTGGTACCTCAGCATCAATTCCTCGTCCGTACGATACATTTTTAATTAAATATTGACTTTGCCATTATTAACTTTAACGCATGAGTCATTAAAATATTGCAAGAATTTTTGATGATAAAGGATGGACACAGATTCTTATAATCCCTTTTATTAATTGGAGAATTGAATTCTTTTCGGCTCTTTCAACTGTTTTTTATTTCTTGCTGACATTCCTTAATCATACCCACTTATATCTCAGCCAGGATTTGAATTCAACATGCACTGATTCCAATCAACGCAGCAAGAAATAGCGTAGCCAGATGGAATTAATCACACAATCCTCAAATTGTGACCATATTGTGACTGTCTAAGATAGACTTCGGTATAACTTGGTATACCTCCGTATACCTACAGATAATTTCATAAATTGCTGATAAGACTGACTATTACTTTGTTTTCAGGAGGTTAGACAAATCGATAAGATTGGATCCGGAGTCCGTCGCTCTATCCAAATCCAATACAAGACTTCTCCCCGTGGGTTAAATATGGGTCAAAATTGACTGAAAATTGCTGAAACTATGGTATTAGGATTGAAAATCCGAAAGACCTAAAACTCTCAAAAAAATTCGTGATTCCCTGGGATAACAGGAGTGCCGAGGGCCGGACTCGAACCGGCACGTTGGATAACCAACGAGGGATTTTAAGTCC
>JABAOH010002284.1_pt1 | contig 11445 bp, 12 predicted proteins | sample 7062181 | NCBI WGS metagenome assembly JABAOH01 (sample SAMN14538630, study PRJNA623070) | marine sediment metagenome | biome: marine biome [ENVO:00000428]; feature: marine pelagic biome [ENVO:01000023]; material: deep marine sediment [ENVO:00002113]; isolation source: pool of 5 deep marine... | reverse complement strand
GTGCCACTAGCTGTTGCGCATGGCGATAGTTTCATACTATCCTTTGGTTACGAATTATTTCGACTCTATCTTGAGAATATAAAATCTATTGCTATCAATCCTCAATCAATTATCATGACAGATTCGTTCGATAAGCATTACTCATACCCCATAGATCGACAGGGAAGGCTTCGCCTGAATCATTTTGGCAGCATCGAAAATCTTCACACAATCAGCTTTGTCGATCTGCTCCAAACCTATGAAACGAATCCTGATTCACTAAATTTCAATGATAAAATTGTCATCATCGCGTTTACTGCCTCTAGTGTAGCAAAAACCAAATCAACTCCATTGAGTAACTCACTCCCAGCAACGATGATTCATGCGACAGTAGCTGAAAATTTGATTCAAAGTAATTATCTAAGAGAGGTATCAATTTCTATCCATTGGGCTATAATTGCATTACTGGCTGGTTTAGTATGGCTTATATTTAGGTTCAAACAAAATGTTGCCATCATCGCAACTAGCATTGGGATTATTCTTGGATACTGGATAGTTGCAATGCTTGCTTTTGGCACAGGAAACACAGTTCTTCCTCTTTTTTATCCAACATTGGCGTTTATTGTGACAAATACCTGTGCTGGAATCATGCGGAATCTCGATCGTCGCCAGCAAGAAGATTCAATCAAAATATTATTAAATGAACAAATCAAATCCAAAGAAGCCCGGCTTGAAAAGGCAAAGGCGAAATTAATTGAAATCCAAGCTCAGTTGAGAGAAGAAACAACCATGACTGAGCAAACGAGACAGTTAGCCGAAGAACGGCAAAATGCGATTCTCAAGTTAGAAAAGGAACTGCGAGATCTGAAAAGTTATACTGTTTATACCAAAATTACACCAAAAATGCAGTTTCCAGAAATTATTCATGCAGAAAATAGTAAACTGGTTCAAATACTTGAGTTGGTTGCCACGGTGAGCCCAGATGATATTCCTGTGTTAATAATGGGTGAAACGGGAACAGGAAAAGAAATGATCGCCCGTGCCATCCACGATTCCAGCAAAAGAAAGAACGAACCATTCGTAGCCATTAACTGTGGTGCCTTATCTGAGACCTTACTTGAAAGTGAGCTTTTTGGGCACGAGAAGGGTAGCTTCACCGGTGCCCACTCACGACGACGCGGTAGATTTGAAATCGCCAATGGTGGTACAATTTTTTTAGATGAAATTACCGAGACAACACCCGCATTTCAAACCCGATTACTACGGGTCTTACAGGAAGCCAGCTTTGAACGATTGGGTGGCGAACAAAGTATAAGGGTTGATGTAAGAGTGATTGCTGCTACAAATAAAGATTTACAATATGAAATGGAGAACAACAGGTTTCGTTCCGACCTTTTTTATCGTCTCAATGGATTTCCAATTACCTTACCGCCTTTGCGGGAACGTCAGGAAGACATTCCGCTTCTTGCCGTTCATTTCTTGAACAAACACGGATATCAATCAGTTTCCGCCTTTTCTGATCGAGCTATGGAAATTTTGCAGAAATACCATTGGCCTGGAAATGTTCGTGAATTGGAAAACGTAGTGCGACGTGCAGCCATTTTAGCACAAAGTGTAAAACGGAAGATAATCCGTGAAAATGATCTGCCAGATGAAATATTGAAAAGCAAATTGATCCATTCAATTCTTACTGAATATAAACCACTTGAAGATCAGATACTCGATATGCTCAGGTCATACGGTTTCTCCCACTCCGCCATTAGCCAAACCGCCAAAAACCTCGGCAACCGAGATCGAGGCACAATTACTGAATACTTCCGTGGCATTTGTTTTGAAAATTTAGTGAATTCAGACTTTAACATCGAAGAAGCGGCTAAGGCAATTGCTAATACGACTGATGAGGAAATTATCGATAGAGTCAAAGGAAAGATTACTGAGTACCTAAATAATCTTCAGGATGCTTCGATTGATCTAAGTATAGACAATAGTAGTCCTGATAAATTATTCTCTACATTTAAGGGCTTACCGAAAAAATATCATTCTTATTTACAACATACTATTGAACATTTTAGAAAAAGCGACTAAACTCAATCTGATTGTAACAATTTTAATCTTATAAACAGTGTAATTTTTTCGCTCCCAGATACAAAACACTCACAGAATAAAATTTCTAAATTTTTGATTCTATGGCAGTTCCAATTTTGTAGGCGAATATTTTAAAGCTTTTGGAGTAGCAAACAGTTTTATTCCGTATATTTTTCATTGATGTTTCATCCAAATTTTAATTCTTTATGCGGAAATTTTCCGCATTTCACTTTTTTTCCGCATTAATAAATAGAATAAGCTCGAAATCACCTCCTAAGTTAATTCATTGAATTTAATAACTTAAAACCATACTTTAAGATTTGTTTTAATTTGGCACTCTCTTTGCATGTAGCGTAGGTAGAACAAATTTAAAAATTCTTTTGGCAACAATTCATGGAGGTGTAAAAATGAAACCCAAATTAATGAAAATCGTAACTATCAATACAGTCATACTGTTACTTTTTTCTGTAAACTTATTTGCACAACCAGTAGTAAAATCAACAGGGATCGGTTTGCGTGGGAGTTATTGGAAGACTTCCAATGAGCCTACTCAAATAACAGTCTCTGATCATCTGGGACAATCGGAAGTAGACGTCGGGAGTGGTGGCGGATCAATCTTTTTATTCTCACGTATCAATGAGAATATGTGGTTTGAATTAAGTTTAGGCGGAGTTGGAGAAGTCGAAGAAGAATCAGCTTATTATTATACGGATAATAATGTCGATGTGTCTGCAATTACGCCGTTTCTTCTGGGACTTCGCTATGAACTACTTCCAGCACAAAACCAGAGTACATTACGACCCTATTTCGAGTTCGGCGGTGGTCCTTATTGGATTAGTACAGTCAATGTTAGACAAAATTATTACCGCGAAGAAGTTAAAGTCCAAACGATACTCAATCGGGGTGGTTATCTCGGAGGTGGTCTCAATTTTATGTTAGGAAGTTGGTTTGCCATAAATTTTGACATGAAATATCATTTTATAGATTTCAATAAAAAGAATGAATACAGCGGCTTTGAATACGGAATAGGCTTCTGTATATTGTGGGGACGGTATAAACTTTAGTTTAATTTTAGCTCACTGCAGAAGAATAAAATGTCCCGGCAATTCCATTAAAAGTAGTTCGGTAAGACAAGACCCTGTGTTCAGTCAATTTAAAACCGATGATTTTAACGAAATATTTAGAATTGAGGATGCAAATGAAAAGTCGCTTATCCCAAAAAACAACTATCCTATGGGTAATATCTATCTTTTGGTGTTCCGGATTATTGGCACAGGGTTTGTCTCGATCCTCTGGAATTGGTATACGAATAGGTTCGTGGAATGTGACGAATCATCCTACTCGCATTAGTACAACTGGATACGGTAAGGATGCCGTTGTCGATATTGGTGGTGCTAGCGCATGGTTCTACTTTTTTTCACGTGTCTATAATAATTACTTTTTCGAATTCAACATCGGGGCTGTTGGCGGTGTTCACGAAGAACACGCTAATTATGTAATCAAAAACACAGAAGTATCAGCAATTATTCCAGTTCTATTTGGATTGCGCTATGACCTGCTTTCAACAAGACTACCGACTGCCTTTCAGCCCTATCTCAGCCTGGGAGGTGGGCCTTATTGGACAACTTCGATAAAGAGCGAGGATGTTTATATTGGAGGAGAGCAATCCGTAGAATCAAGTCTCAAATATGGGGCATATACCGGTGGAGGGATAAATATTGTTTTAACCAGTTGGTTTGCCCTTAATTTTGATTTAAAGTACCATTTCGTTGATTTCGAATTTGAAAAGGATTATAGTGGTATGGAATTTAGCGGCGGCTTCAGCTTAATGTGGGGTCGTAAACGGGAAATCTTTCAGGTAAAAGACGTAAGACCAATCGTGAGCGACATCTATCCTGCCTATTACCAGTTCTACAATACTTATCCATTAGCCTTGGTTTCCATAAAAAATGTTGCTGGATACCCCATCGAGGTAAATATAAGGAGCCATATAAGGCAAATTTCGGAACGACCCAAAGATAGCGGTTATACACGTATTGATCGAGGTAAAACCAAAGATATCCCTGTAACAGCTATATTTGGGAAACGATTGCTGGAAGTTAACCGACGGGAGCCCGCCGTTTTGGATATTGACATCGAAGCACGGGCAGGAAGAACCCTAAAAAAAGAAATCAGCGCCCAGATTATGATTCACAGCCGCAACGCCTGGAATGGCGAAATGGACAAACTCGTTTTCTTTGTTACGCCCGACGACAAAGAAATTTTGAATCTAACTCGTGGTATTGTCAGTCAGAAAAATATTAAAGACAGCAACAGCCCTGGCAATCTTCAGACAGCCCAATTTATCTTTGACGAACTTAAAAATATGGGTATTCATTATCACCGCGACCCGAACATAATATTCTATAAAGACGATCGAGTACAATATGCTTTGGAGACTCTAAATCTGGGCAATGGAGATTGTGACGATCTGGTTGTACTGTATTCTTCATTATTAGAAAGTTTGGGAATCAATACGGCATTTGTTGAAGTCCAGGACCCTCAAAAGGAGATTGCGCATTTATATCTGATGTTTGATTCCAATTTGGAGCCAAACGAGGGTCACCTGATCAGCAGTAATGAAAAGCGTTTTGTAATCCGAGAAGGATCAAATGGCAAAAGCAAAATCTGGATTCCCATTGAAACGACCCTGATCCAACAAGGTTTTGAAGAGGCATGGAAGGCAGGTGCCGTGACTTACTTGCAAGAAGGTATCTTGCGTAACGGAATCGAAGAAGGATGGGTGAAGATTATTGATGTAGAATTGAGCTTTGTCAGTTTAGGTTTAATCGAAAGATAATAGTCATACATAGAATTTTGGTGATGGATTGATGGATTATTAGATTAGTTGAATATCAGAATATTGTTTCCATTACTCCTATAATCCACATCTCCATCACTTCAGCAAAACAAGCATGGAGGAATTACAATGAACAAAAAGACTTTAGTAATAATGACGCTAATCATATTGATGATCGGAGTTGAGTTCACATTTGCAGGAGCTAAAATCATAAGGCTATCTGGAGATGTAAAAGTTCGGCGAGGAGTTGAAGAAACCTGGCAGCCTGCATCTATCGGAATGTTGCTTGAAGACATTGACACGATTCTTGCAGGTTCAGACGGCGAAGTCATAGTGGAAACTTTCGATGGAACTACATTTAAATTAAGTAAAAATGCGGTTCTGGATATTAGTGATTTAAGAAAAATTACTGAGAAAGAATTGTTTCTCTATCTGATGTCGAAAAAAGTCCAGCGAATTGACCCTCGTGAAGGGAAGACAAAACTTCGTATCGGAAATGTTAGTGTCGTTCATGGCGAATCGAAGGCAAAGCCAGAAAGCGCTATTAGTAATGGGTTAGAAACAGGATTTTGGTTTCAGGAAAAAAATGGTGCCAGAGCATTATACGAACAAAAGTTTTATCCAAATTCAATTATTAAATATCATAAAATTCTTGACAAATATGATACTGTTGAAGATTGTGGAGAAATTCACTTTTATCTTGGAAAATCTTTTGAAGCATTGAGCCAAAGCGGGCAAGCTATCGATGCTTACCAGGAAGCCATTCGTCGATTTCAGCAGCAAAAAAGTAATAATCCCAATGCTGAAAAATGGCTCACCGAAGCCCAGCAAGCTATCGAAAGATTAAAGCCAACAAAATAAAATGATAAACTGATATATCAAAAATTATTTTATGAGGTCACCAATAAAATTTACGCGTGTGATTCTTAAATCAGTGTGGAAGAATCAAAATTGAGTTTCAATTAATTAATCGAAATTTAAAACAACACAAAATTTTCAAGGAGGTCCACCATGAATCTTATTATTAAAAACAAAAGCATAATTTTGATCACCACGATAATTTTCTTTATAAGCATTTTTGCTTGTGAAAAAAATGCCACTGAACCGAAGGAAGACACTCCTCCACCACTTCCCCCAGTTGAATCAATGCAATTAGATTTATCCTTTTTCAATACTCCATCGAATAATTCGCTGGCTAAGACTGGATTATCTAAGCATAACTTTATGGCAGCAGCTTTACGTGTTTTGATTATCAAAACGGCTGTCACTTTAGCAGCTATAGTTCCGACCGCTATTTTTGTTGCTGCTCTAAGTCAGGAGCCTGTACTTCAAGAAGATGGAAAATTTCATTGGATCTATACTCTCCAGAATAATAGTGACGTCTTTATCGCTGATCTGGCTGGATGGGTAGATATGCAATCGACTGAGGTCGTTTGGGAAATGTATGTGTCCAGTAATACCCATTCTCCAGAACTGGATCATTTCCTGTGGTATGAAGGACGTTCCAGGATTGGTAACAGAGAAGGATGGTGGTTGTTCTATGATGATAAATCACCCGATTCTCGCATCGAGGTGTTAAAAGTTGATTGGAAAATTCCAGAAGCAAACCAAAGAGAACTGATTTTATCAAATGTCAAACAGTCATCGAATGATTACGGAGATACCCTTAGCTATTCATTGGATAATTATGATAATTATCTCATATTTTATGATGCTTCAGAGGTCAAAACGAATACAATCTATTGGGATTCACAAACTGGGGCAGGCTATATCGAATGGTTTGATTATAAAGATGGCACACCGAGTTATTGGGATGAGAACCAGAACGATATACCTGGTCCACCAGCTTAATAATAATTCAGGAAGGAGTGATAACGAAAATGAATATAAGAAAATTCGTAATACCGATATACTTCATTAGTGTGATATTGGTTCTTTCTTTCTCGTCATGTTTGATAATCGATCCAAGTGATCAAGGTGATCAAGTTAACAATACCAATTACACTGCCCGAGAAACTTTCGATTTCGACATAACCGTCAAATACCAGAAACATATCGAAATTGAAGGAATAAATGGTCCGATTACGATTACTGGAAAAACTGGTATCTCAACGGTGAAAATTTGGGGTGAAAAGGTCGTTGGATCTGATAGTTATGAAGACGCCGCAGCTCATCTCGAATATCTTGAGGTTCAGATCAGTGATAAAACCGAAAAAATTTCTATTAAAACAGATCAACCGAGTTTGACGAATGGTAGAAATTATCAGGTAATCTATAATGTTATTATCCCTGATAATTGGGACATCGCAATTGGAAACGTCAATGGTAGAGTTGAGGTCGATTCGCTTAATGGAAATATTGGTATTGGACTTGTAAATGGTGATGTTGTATTAACAGAAATTTCAGGCAATACTGCTGTTGGAGTAACAAATGGGGCTGTTTATAGTAAAATGGCTTTACCCTTGAATGGATTTTGCAAGATTAATACAGTAAATGGTCAAATTCAACTGAGCATTCCCAAAACCACTTCAGCAGAGCTTGCTGCCAAAGTGACCAATGGAACTGTTAGCGTTTCTAATCTTATGTTAAGCAATATGGTCAGTTCACGGAATTCGGTTAGCGGCGTGCTTGGCAATGGAGAGGGAACGATTACAGTCGAATCGGTGAATGGGACGATTAATGTGAGTGGATTTTAAAATGTAAAAAGATCATACCGATTCCATCGCTCCAGGCGATGGAATCGGTTTCTATTTAGTTATAAAATAATCCTTAATGGATATGAACTTCTACTATTTTCTTTTAAAATCCCCTCTCCCATTCCTCTCTCAATTCTACCTTCTCAGGATTATCAATTGCATAGCGAATCTCTTGCAGTAACCTCTTTTTATCCCGAGATAAAGTTCCTTTCAAAACCAGATAATTCGATGCGTGATTGCTTCGAAAAATAGTAGTTATTAATTCAGTATTTTCAATGAATAGTTCCATTTCTTTCATCAGGTCAACCGTATTCATCTCGATGAAAGTCCCTGCAAATCGTTTTTTATACCATTCCAGCCCGTAGGGCAGCATCAACGTCAAAGTGGATGCGAATTCAGGTTGGATTTCATTGAGGATTTTGGCCGAATTGATAACATGTTGCTTTGAATATTTTAAACCTGCCAATCCGTTAATAATCATGACCGATAATTTTATTCCTGCTTGTTTTGCTTTGAGCAAACCTTCCACCGTTGAGTCATAAGTCTCGCCTTTATTCACGAGCTTTAATATTTCATCATCACCTGATTCTATTCCAACATACAATAACTTCAAGCCAGCATTTTTTAAATCAACAAGTTCATCTAAAGATTTTGATGAAATATCTTTTGGCAACGCATAAGTAGACACACGATGGAGTCTGGGAAAATTTTTGTTAATTGTTGATAAGATACTGAGCAGCTTTCTCGTGGAAAGCACCATAGCATTGCCATCGGCTAAAAATATTTTTCGGACCTCTGGGTAGACTAGTGCAGCATTTTTAATTTCCCTAATAACTTCTTCTTCCTTTTTGGCTTTGAACTGCTTGCTGGTGTACATCTCACAAAAAGCACATTTGTTCCAGGAGCAGCCGAGGGTGACCTGGAATATCAAGGAATTTGCTTCGGCTGGCGGCCGAAATATGGGTTCGTCATAATCCATCGGAAAGTAACTCATATTAAGAATCATCTTTCAGTTTTTCGGAAGACTAAATTTCCATCGATTGGTTTTACTTTTTCAGTTCTAATTTCTTCCATTTAATTTAATATAAATTTTGAATGATGCAACTATTTTTTTAGCAATCAGTTAGCCAGATGAAGATGCACAACCATTATCATAGTAAAACTCGATTATGGTTGGACTGGAAAATGAACCGACCAGATTTCTCAGAGAAACCTAGTCGGTTGACTTGTTTACTTCATATATCTAAATAGACACATATTTTGAATAATTCGATGCTAAAATATTTTCATCTATGATTTCAATTTGATATTTTGATATAATTTTGATATATTTACGGAAAATGAATTTGAAAAATAAAAAGGAAAATATACAGTGGAAACCAAAATCGAGACAGGAAATCCCATCTACGATAATTTTTACCCGACTATCAAAAAGTTTTTAGAGCAAGATCAGGTCACTTACACGATTGATGGGGAAAAAGTGTATGGTTACCGAAGTCCTGACTGCAATGCGATCTGGCTCAGGGATCATTCAGATATGCTGAGGGGCGCCCGCTATTTTGAAAAAGACATGACCAGTGCGGTGATCCATTTTGCCACGACCCAACAAGCCAATGGCTCCATTTTTGATTTTGTCTCCTGTGCTATGGATCGAGAAAATTGGAGTAAATATGTGCGTGTCCCTGTCGAGGCAGACGTGGAATTTCGTTTCATTAAAGCGCTCNNTGGATCGCTGAAATGTTACCTTATATCAAAAAAGCCATGCAATATATCATGACCCACTCCTGGCGCTGGTCCAAAGAACATGGTTTGGTGAAACGAGCCTATACCATCGATACCTGGGATTTCGATTTTGTGGATGAAAATCAGCCCTGGCTCAATTTTCAAATTTCCGATAAAACCCATTGGGGAATTATGCATGGGGATAATTCAGGATATTTTGAAGCCTGTATGCTCCTTGCTAAAATTTATGATAATCTAAAAAATTACGAAAAAGCGAGCTATTGGGCTGATGTGGGAAAAGGAATCCAACAACGAGCAAATAAGCTGTGCTGGAACGGCAGATTTTACACCCATCGAGTGTCACTGGACGGTTTTCGAATCTCTGGTATAAGTGAAGCCGAGCAACTATCACTTTCCAATCCAATGGACATTAATCGGGGAATGCCCACACATGAAATGGCGGTCAAAATTATTCAGGAATATCAACAGCGAAAAGAAAAAACTGGCGCCTTTGCTGAATGGTTTTCCATCGATCCCCCGTTTCCTGATGGATTGTTCGGTGATCCCAGGTTGGTCCGCGGAGCCTATTGTAATGGTGGAATTATGCCGTTAGTCGGTGGTGAATTGGCTCGTGCCGCTTTTGAGCATGGATTTGAAAAATATGGTCTGGAGACGCTGCTGAAATATGCAGAGATGATCTATGAAAAGGGCGAAACTTATCTCTGGTATTTCCCGGATGGATCGCCATCTACATTGGAAACCAGTACCAGTCCCGATGCCACACCGACTGATGGCTGGGGATCTTCTGCCATGCTTTATGCCTTCATGGAAGGTTTGGTCGGCGTCGTTGATGAATCTTGTTTATTCAAAAAAGTGAAATTGGCGCCTCGTTGGGTTATTGCTAATGTCAAGAATGCCAGCGTTCAAGTTGGATACGGGGCTTCGGATGCAGGATTGAAATATGAGTTCGAGTGGAATCCAAATGCCAATCAAATCAATCTAAAACTGGAAGCGGAGGCGGATATTCGTTTGCATTTACTTGTGCCAGAAAACAAAAAAGGTATCAGTTTAAAACTTGCTGACAAGGAATTTCGATTTCAAAATGTGAGAGTTGAAAATAGCAGTTATGTGAATGCAGAGTTTTCAGTTAAAGGTGCGCAAATAGTTAACATATTTTTTGATTAATCATCCAAATTGAATGTACTCGGAATAAGTAATTCCATATACGAATCTTAAGCATGATTCAAAAGAACTTTTTACTTTTTACCTTACATGAAAAACATCATTCCCAGTTGCAGTTCTTAAGCTGGTTGCTGGAACAGATACAACTGTCAGCGTATTGCCGGTGNNGTTCTTAAGCTGGTTGCTGGAACAGATACAACTGTCAGCGTATTCCCGGTGGCAAAGAAAAACCAGACTTCATAGCCTTCTGGATAAAAATCTGTGGCGGGATGATGTTCATCATCTTTGTTCAAGATAGTTATCCAGCAAACCGAATCTACGTAACATTCATTCATCATTATCCATTACTTTTTTAGGAGTACCATACAAATAATGATCGTGCTCAGTTGCCAAATCTGAAATTCCAGTTTTTACAGCCAGAGATGAAATGTCATAAGCAGCATCAGTTTCTATATCTTCTTTTCCATCATCATCAATTACCGATTCAATATTTAATATATAACGTCCGTTGATTTCCAAATCGACTGGTTCCTCTGGACAGAACACTTTTCCATCAAAGATTGCTTGAATTTTTTTGGTCATTTTACATTCCAACAATTAAGTTCGATTTGTTATTTTTAATATTGATTTAGTATTGATTTTTAACATATTCTATTTTAAATATACAATATTTTTATTGATGTCAATATCTTATCTAGTTTTGGATAGAATACAAAGAATCGCTCCCAATCCACGTAATCCCTCAACCTGACCACGCTTCGCTTGAAAGCGAGGTTCTGATACCCAAATTCCGCTGTCTTTGATATACTGCTGCGTATCGCCAGAACCTCCTCCAGCTATTCCCTCAACGGCTCCTAATTCGATCAACAGATCTGCCATTTCATTCAAAGTGATACCTTTGTTTTTCTGAGCTTTGAATGCCAATATATCTCCTTTTTTAAC
>JABAOH010009678.1_pt1 | contig 11447 bp, 10 predicted proteins | sample 7062181 | NCBI WGS metagenome assembly JABAOH01 (sample SAMN14538630, study PRJNA623070) | marine sediment metagenome | biome: marine biome [ENVO:00000428]; feature: marine pelagic biome [ENVO:01000023]; material: deep marine sediment [ENVO:00002113]; isolation source: pool of 5 deep marine... | reverse complement strand
GCGCCTTGAATTTGGAGCTTTTTACTTTGCCATCGAATTTTGACTTTTTACGAGATCGTCAATAACCCCCGCTCATCAAGCGATTATTCCCCCCTAGCTACTACCACAGAGCTGGACGTGCGTCAATCTATTCCCGAAAAAAGGTAGGGCTTGATTTTTGAAGTTTTTTATTGTTTTTTGTTCTGCGGGTCGGCTACCGTCTACCACATTACCGGTTGTGAAATGCTGGCTCGGATTGAAAAGCCTGGTAGGGAAGTGAGGGAGAAAAAGCAAAGTAAATATCTCCCTGGGGGAAATAGCTTATGAAAAACCGTGCCTGTGCCAAATAGTTCGGTTGGGAATACAAATCTCGTTCAGACGTCGAAGTGTCGTCTACGAAAGACTCGTGGGCGAGCCGGAAGCGCTGACAGACATGAAAATAGGTAACCGGGCAGTCGAGTGGTAATGCTCTTTGCAAAGGAACATTTGCAGAGTCTCCTGCTTTTGCTTTAAGAATGTGAGAAAGAGAAACCTCCTATTCGAGTCCTTCTTGAGCCTGTTTATTTTGTGGGCCTCAATGGTTTATGCGGAGGGTCCTTTTCGAGAAGGAGCGACGGAATGGGGCCTCAGTGTTGGATTTGGGGACAATTTTTATATCGGCAGTAACGTTAAGGAGGACCTTCAATTCTATTTTCTCACCCCTTCGTGGGGAAAGGTCCTGAAGAAATGGGAAGGAGGCGGGAGCCTGGAATTTACTACAGAAGGATTCATGACCTATGCTCGGCAAGAATCCGAAGACCGTTACGGGGTGGGGATCACCCCTTTGATTGCCTACAACTTCAAAGCCCTCGGTAAAGCGGTTCTCTTCCTTGAACTGGGCGCGGGGATTCTTTTCACCAACCTTGACCCCAGAAATTTCGGATCCGATTTCAACTTCACCCCTCAGGGGGGGATCGGTGTTCGTTACGAAATAGGTCCTCGCAGATTCTTGAAACTCTCCTACCGCTTCCACCATATTTCAAATGCCGGCATTGACAGATACAATAGAAGCATTGACTCACATTTCCTCTTGATCGGATTCTCCTTTTTCTCGATCGCGAAGAACCGCACCTCATTCCCATGCATGAGGCGCCCTTCCATGCCATTGTGTTCCGATCCCCAGAAGACCTAAAGGCCGAACTGTTCGCCTATAAGGTGGAAAAACAGACTTGGCATCGTGAAATATGATAGAGTATATGGATAGTCCCCATGGCAGTCCGAGATTATTCGGAATTATGATCCAGAGCTGAGGGTAGCGTTAAGGGAATAAAAATGTATAGAAAACTATCGCTTTTGGCTTTCATTTTCATCCTCATCGGAGTCTTTCTCCCCTTTCTTTTCTCCGTGGGATTGCCCAAAGGGAAATCAAAGCCACTCCCTTCAGTCACGGCAAAAGCCATCTTTGCCGTCAACTGATTCGATGTAGGAAGGATGGCTCTGGAAGAGCTGTCGGGGATTATACACATCGGTCGGGGTTTCTTGGACCACTTTGAAATAAACACCGTCCTGTTTGATCCCTCGCGGGTTACCGTTAATACTATGGTGGGGGCTCTAAAACGGGCTAATACATATATCGTCTTGTTGAGACCCGTTGTTACGGAAGTAAATGCACGAGAACTGAGTCTCAAGGTCTATCCTCATGAGAACTTTTATCTTCCATCAACAGAGGGCTTTTTGATTTTTGAACGGAAAGGCGAGGTGAATCCCAAGAAGGGAAAATATATTGATCTCTCCTTTGAAGAGATTCCGCCGGGAGTGAATTTGGGGGAGAGCCAAAACCTCGTCCTCAAAGGTCGAAGGGTGGAAAAGAGTTTTCGATTGGAAAAAACGATCTTGACTGGGGCCCATCGGATCATGGTAAGGGCGGAAAAGGACGATCTCGAGTTTCCCATTATCCTCTTCCTAAAGAGCAGTTTGAAGGGCCTTATGGGAATCGACCATTAAGATGGAACGGATAACATCCCATGAACTCTTTCCATAAGATTTTCGGTATTCCCTTGTCGTAAACCGCTAGTGCCCCTGTTCTCAGATAGGGGTCAGTTTGGTAGAAGATTAAGTCCCTATAATAGTAATGGTTCACCAACGACAGGAGGGTAACGGCAAAGGAGAGCTCTCATGAATCAGCGAGGGAATGAGACAGGAAATTTCTATGAGGTCCAGCAATTCAGACAGACATGGGTCTGGATCCTCGTGCTTCCAATATCGCTGTTTCTCATTATTCTCTTCGGCTACGGAATGGTCAAGCAACTCATCTTCGGTCACCCCTGGGGAAGCAGGCCTTTGTCCGATACTGCATTGGCAATTATCGGACCACTATGGATTCTGTTTGGAATTGGCCTCGCTTATCTTTTCTACTCCATGAAACTGATAACCGAAGTCCGAGACGATGCGTTGTACGTCCGTTTTTTCCCATTGACCCATCAGAGAATACCCTTTGAGGATATCAGGGACTGTGAAGTCCGAACCTACAACCCAATCAGGGAATTCGGAGGGTGGGGTATTCGCTATGGGAGAGGGAAAAAGGCATATAACGTGAGTGGAAATCGGGGCGTTCAACTCGAGCTTTCAAATGGTAAGCGATTACTCATCGGTTCACAGCGACCCGAAGAACTCGCTCGGGCAATTGAGTTGAAAATGAAACGGTAGAAAGGGAACAATCTTTGGCATTGGCATTCTGGATAGCGTTTAGCGGTGATATCTATTCAATGATCTTGGGGGATTCCGCGGTGAGGCGGCAGCGGGAACGGGCACAAACCCACAGGTTCACCAGAAGGAGCTTCCTCAAGGCGGTTACTTGTGTGCCGCTCTACCCACCCTTGAAAAGGGTAATAGCAGCCTCTTCGGAGACGACGATAACGCGTGAAGGGAGGGATCCCTTCAGGAACGCACGCCAGCTTTTACTGGGCCAAGGCTTCGCCAGAGAATATGTGGATGCCCTCTTCTCGGACCCTCGGATGAAGCTGTACCCTGTGATTAAGAGGGTAATCAACAATCCTTCGGAAAGGCTCCCATACGAGAAATACAAGAAGGTCATGGCGGTGGAGCAGAAGATAAGGGATGGTAACTGGTTCATGCGCAAATATGCAGATGACCTCGCTGAGGCAGAGACGAGATACGGCGTTGATAGGCATTACATTGCCGCGATAATCGGCGTAGAGTCCGACTATGGAAGAAACCCCGGCTCATACAACCCGGTGGGAATTTTCGTGACCATGATCGAGAGAATACCTCGTAAGAGATCCTTCGGTGAACTCCAACTGGTCGAATTGTTGCGCTTCTGCCAGAAGTATGATGTAGATCCCCACGCATTGAAAGGCTCTTACTCAGGGGCGATCGGGATCGCACAGTTCATACCTTCATTACTCAACAAACTTTACGTGGACGGGGACGGAGATGGAAAACCAGACCCCGAGACCGTTGCGGATGGGATCCATTCGGCTGCAAATTATCTCAAAAATTATCGGGGATATGGGTCGGGGTGGAATCTGGGCACCAAGGCTTCGCCTGGGAATAAGAACTGGCGCGCGCTCCTTGCCTACAACAAGCACCCGAACTATGCCCGTGCCGTTTCCGAGGTAGCCGAGGGTATTCGCCAGTGAGGACCGATACTTTCTGGTGACCACGGTCGTTCGAGGCGTAGTTTCATCCCCGTGGATCAATGGCTCAAGTAACCCCGACTCCACAGTTTTGTCGATGGAGAAAATATGCAAATACGATGTGAATGGGCAGGGGATGATCCGCTCTACAGAGATTATCATGACAAAGAATGGGGAGTTCCCGTGCATGATGATCGAAAATTGTTCGAATTTCTTATTTTAGAGGGTGCCCAGGCGGGATTAAGTTGGTTGACGATCCTGAGAAAACGCGATAATTACAGAGAATCATTTGACAACTTCAATGCCGGGAAGATAGCAGAGTACGATAAGGTGAAGCTCGAGAATCTCCTTTTAAACAGGGGAATTGTGCGAAATCGACTCAAGGTTGAGGCAACTATTCAAAACGCAAGGGCATTCTTAGCTCTTCAGAGAGAGTTCGGCAGTTTTAATGTCTATATTTGGCAATTTGTGAATGGAAAACCGAAAAAAAATGCCTGGAAAACGCTGAAAGAAATTCCCTCTAAGACGGCAGAATCAGATGCTATGAGTAGAGACTTAGTCAAGAGGGGATTCAAATTTGTCGGTTCGACAATCTGTTACGCCTTTATGCAGGCGACCGGAATGGTGAATGATCACACCATCGATTGTTTCCGTTATCATGAGGTATCATAATGAACAGGTGACTGCTGTTAGAGGCTGAGGTTGAGGTTAAGGGAAAAATTGTGTTGCAGTAGTGTGGTTGTAGAGTGGTCCTGTTAGGGGGCTTTCGTGAAATGCATCGGAGATTCGAACCTGATACTGATCGGGATGCCCGGTGCTGGTAAGAGCACGGTAGGGAAACGTCTGGCTCGCTCCCTCTCCCTTCCTTTTCTTGACACGGATCAGCTGATAGAAGACCGATGGGGTTGTCCTCTGCAGGAGATCATCGATTCCGAGGGATTGGAGGCCTTCCGCATTAGGGAAGAGGAGACAATCCTCTCCCTCAATGTAGTGAGGCATGTGATATCCACAGGGGGAAGCGTAGTCTACTACCCACGGGCCATGGGCCACCTGCAGGATTTGGGGTGGATCCTCTGGCTGGATCTCCCCCTTGAGGAACTCGAAAGCCGGCTGGCCAATGGCGCGGAGGATAGGGGGCTTGTTCGGACCCCCAACCAGAGTATTGCCGACCTCTATGGTGAAAGGAAACCTCTCTATGAGCGTTACGCCCAGATCAGGGTGGAGACCCTGGACAAAACGGATCAACAGGTAGTCCAGGAAATTCTGGAATGTCTGCATCTCGAAGGGTCAGCTCACGGGCCTTGAAGGGAGGGAACAATGGAATCCCCTAAAAAATCAGGAAACTCTAGACTGTGAGAGGTCTCTTAGACCAACCCGAAAAGGTTGCCCAGTTACCAGGTTTTCTCGCATCCGAGGAATCCTACTCGATAGCTTGTGAAAACGGCACGGGAGATAATTATATGCCTTTCGGTCACAAGGGATAACGAAAAACATGATCAAGCTCGTTGATGTCACCAAGATTTACCACCAGGGCACTCAACAGGTTACGGCTGTGGACCATGTGAGCATGGAGGTTCCACGGGGGGAGTTTCTCGCAATTACCGGGCCGAGCGGGTGTGGCAAGAGCACCCTGCTGAACCTCCTCGGAGGCCTGGATGTTCCCACCGCCGGACAGGTTATCATCGAGGGCATTGATCTGGCCGATATGGACGATGACCGGCTGACGCATTTCAGGAGGGAACGGGTGGGTATCATATTTCAATTCTTCAACCTGATTCCCATCCTGGATGTGCGGGAAAACGTAGCTCTCCCCTTTCTGATCAGGGGAATGCCGGCAAAGGAGGCCAACGAAAGGGCGACCGAACTGCTTCAGATGGTGGGGCTCCTGGATCGTCAGAGCCACCATGCCCAAGACATCTCCGGAGGGGAGATGCAACGCGCGGCCATTGCGAGGGCCCTGATCAATGACCCTGATATCATCCTGGCCGACGAGCCCACGGGCAACCTCGATTCCAGGAGCGGAAAGAAGATCCTTGAGGTCCTCTCACGGTTGAAGACTGATTTAAAGAAAACCGTAATCCTGGCAACACACAGCAGCGACGCGGCACAGTTTGCGGACCGCCGGGTGATGATGCGGGATGGGCGGTTGCACGGGGAGGCAGAGGAAGAGTATTGATCCATCTGGTTCGTCTTTTTTCCCTGCGACACTTCTTCCGCGAAAAGTGGAAATCCGGGCTGACTATCGTTGGTATTGCCCTTGGCGTAGCCGTTTTCATCAGTATCCGAATTTCCATTAATAGTTCGCTGGACGCCTTCAAGAGTACAGTCGACCACGTGGCTGGAAAAACCCACCTCGAGGTCACTTCCCCCGGCAAGGGATTTAATGAAAACCTCTTTCCCCCCATCAAAAAAACGGAAGGGATTGTCGCGGCGACTCCGGTGGTTCAGTACGTCGCCCAGTGCAGCCCGCCCATCAACCAACCCCTCCTTGTCCTGGGCATCGATATCTTAAGCGATCAATACTTTCGGGACTACCGATTTGAGGGGGAAGCAGAACCGCAGAGACTCCTCGAATTTCTCCTCGAGCCAAGGACCATTGCCATTACCAAAACCTTTGCCGAGAAATTCGGACTTGATCACGGATCACGCCTGAATCTCCTCATCGGGTCACAAGAAGTATCATTCATTGTCAAGGGTATCATGGAGGAAGAGGGGCCGGCCAAGGCCCTGGGGGGGAATTTCGCCATCCTGGATATCGCCCATGCGCAGGAGGCCTTCGAAAAGGTTGGCCTCCTTGACCGAATCGATCTGATCTTGGATCCTCAGGCCTCTCTGGAAGCCGTCGCGGCAGCTTTGAAAAAGAAACTTCCTCCCGACATCACGGTGCGTCGACCTCAGACCCGCAACACTCAGGTCGAAAACATGATCGGCGCCTTCCGGCTCAATCTGACCGCGCTCAGTTTCGTCTCCCTCTTCGTGGGCATGTTTCTCATCTACAATTCCATGTCCATTTCCGTGATTCGGAGGCGTCGAGAGATCGGGATCATCAGAAGTCTGGGGGTTTCCGAGCGCCAGATCCTTGCCCTGTTTCTCACCGAGGGGGCCATCTTGGGCCTTGTGGGTGCGATTTTGGGAATCGGGATCGGCCTGGTCATGGCCAAGTTCACGTTGGCTTCTGTCTCCAGAACAGTTACTGCTCTGTACATCCTGGTTAAGGCTGAACACCTGAACATATCACCGGTAACCCTCATTCTGGGAGTACTGATTTCCGTTGTAATTTCTACCATATCGGCGGCAGGGCCTGCCCAAGAGGCGGCCCGGACCAATCCGAGAGAGGCCCTATCCCCGAACAACCTTGAGCGGAAGGTGTGGGTTCATGTGGGAAAGCTTCTGGTGGCCGGGCTGGGGGCCTTGCTCCTTGCCCTCATCTTCGCGCTCCAAAAACCCATATTGGGAATGCCCATCTTCGGCTTCGCCTCTGCCTTTCTGATCCTGGCCGGATTTTCGCTGGTAACGCCGGCGGGAACCCGATGGCTCAATACCCTCTTCGGCCCAGCAGTGGAGAGGCTCTTCAAAGCCGAGGGAAGGCTGGCCAGCCATTACGTGAAGGACTCCCTGACGCGCACGGCCATTACCATCGCGGCCTTGATGACTGCCCTCGCCATGCTCATCAGCATCTCCATCATGATCCTCAGCTTCAGGAAAACGGTGGCGATCTGGGTGGACCAAGCCATCACCGCCGACATCATCCTTACCCCGGCATCCGCCGCTATTTCCGGGTGGGATGCCTTTGTTCCCCCCGAAGTGGTTACCTATGCCCGAAATCATCCCCACGTGGAGGCAATTGACACGATTCGCGTCTCTGAAATGGACTATGGGGGGCGGGTTATCCTGCTCTGGGCAGCGGCGACGCCGGTGCTCTTCCATCAGAGCCGGCTCCGTTTCCTTCGCGGAGATGAGGCGGAGATCATCGAGAGGGTAACCCAGAAGGGCCAGGTGATCGTCTCCGAAACCTTCTCGATGAAGTTCGGGCTATCGGAAGGCCAGGACCTGTTGATGCAGACCCCGAGTGGCCCGCGGGAATTCACGATTGCCGGAATATTCTATGACTATACCACGGAAAACGGTATGATCATCATCGATCTTACGGTCTACCAAGAGATCTGGAGGGACCTCCGTATCAATAGGGCAACGCTGTACCTGAAGGACCCTTCCCGTCTTGGAGAGGTGAGGAAGGACCTGGTTGGGCGTCTCTCCGGTAAGTATCAGATATTGGCCGTTTCCAACAGGGAGCTGAGGAATGCGATCCTCCGCATCTTCGACCAGACCTTCGCCATCGCCCATGCGCTGAAGGTGATCGCCTTTGTCGTCGCCGTTCTGGGAATCATCAATTCCATGCTGGCGATGGTCATCGAGAGGGAACGGGATATCGGGATTCTCCGGGCCATCGGAACGTTCAAAGGGCAGATCCGAAAAATGACCCTGGTCGAGGCCCAGCTCATGGGATTGGTCGGATTTGTTCTCGGAGCCGTAAGCGGCATTCTCCTCTCCATGGTTCTCATCTATGTGATCAACAAACAGTCCTTCGGGTGGACGATCCAATTCTTTCCGGTGCCATCGGTATTTGTCCAATCCCTCGTGCTGGTGGTGGTCGCCTCATTTCTCGCCGGCCTCTTCCCGGCCCACGCGGCCTCCAAGAAGACGGTGGCAGAAGCGGTGAAGATGGAGTAAACGGGAATGATGCTTCCAAGAAGATTCTGGCCCGTATGGCTCTGTTTCGTCCTTATTTCCACGGCTTTCGCCCGAGCCCAGGAATTTGAACGAGCCCTGCCGGGAAGGGCCTTCTCCTTTCCGCGAGACCACTATTCGCATCCCCAGTTCCGAACCGAGTGGTGGTACTACACCGGCCATGTGCGATCTCGCGACGGCAGGTCTTTTGGCTACCAGTTGACGTTTTTCAGGACCGGATTACGGGGGGAAGCGCCAGGCCAATCGAAGTGGACCCTCAAGAGCCTCTATTTCGCCCACTTCGCCCTGACCGATGAAGACGAGAAGACATTCACGTTCCGGGAAAAGATCAGTAGAGGAGCCCTCGGACAGGCAGGCGCCGCCACGGACCGGCTCCACGTCTGGGTTGAGGACTGGGCCCTCAAGGGAGATGGTAAAGACCATCTGCTCGAGGCCCGCAATCCCTCAATGGCCATTCGGTTTCGCCTGACACCGTTGAAGCCGCCTGTGGTCAATGGGATCAACGGGGTCAGCCAGAAGGCGGAAGGCGAGGGCTACGCCTCCCATTACTACTCCATGACCCGGATGAAAACCCGCGGTGAACTGACCATCAAGGGGAAGGCCCTGACGGTTGAAGGCATCAGCTGGATGGACCATGAATTTGGATCGACCCAGCTTCAAAGCTATCAGGTTGGTTGGGACTGGTTCAGCATCCAATTGGAGAACGATACGGAACTCATGCTCTACGTCATTCGGCATAGGGACGGGACCCCTGACCCGTATTCCAGTGGGACCCTGACCTATCCGGACGGCACCTCTCGGCATGTACGCCTGGAGGAATTCGACATCCGAACCCTGAAAACCTGGAAGAGCCGCAAAACCAGGGCACGGTACCCTGCTCGATGGAGAATCCGGGTACCCCGGTGGAATATAGACCTCACGGTTACCCCTACCGTGGCCGATCAGGAGCTCATCACCCGGGAGTCCTCCCGCATCACCTACTGGGAGGGCAGCGTCAAGGTTGATGGCAGATATGAGGGAAGGCCCATTTCCGGCGTTGGATACGTAGAGCTGACCGGGTATGCCGAACCACTAGGAAGGCGATTCTGAACAAATAGTGTTTCATACGAACCGCATCTCGAACCTGATCAAGCGGCTTTTTCCGCCCTCTTCCCTCGCCCCTCAACCCCCGAAGGGGCAATCCATCTTCATTGCACGCAAAGGAGGAAATTCAAAACTATCGAATTTCATTGACTTTTTGCAAAAAATGAACGATAAAAAATGGAGAGGCTGAAATCCTCATCTATGCGCTTTGTGAACCGACTGCATTCAAAAGTTGTTAGAATCATTCTTCTATGCCTATGGGATTATAATTCTACACTTTAGGTTAATACACAGAAAATATTCTGTATATTAATTGTTAGGTTTCTAATAAATGGATCGACGATTCGCACGATGCCTTGAACAAATAGGGGAATGGGGTCAGTAGGGGAATGGGGTCAGTCCTTGAAANNATCTATTCATACTGTTAGGCTTTTTCCGAATTGAGGGAAAATTTGAAAAATGAAAGACACAAATACATCACAGTCCTTATTTGAGCCTCGCTGTCTGGCAACAACGATTGGTAGCCTACCCCACACCGACATAGCTGTCGGAACGGAGCTGATATTCGAGAACACGCCTGAGATCCCTGCCTGGCCACAGTTCCCCAGACGCATCTTTCAGGAGAACATGATGGTGCAGTTCACCGAGGGGATGCCATGCCTGGTGCAGGATGGAGACCATATTTATTTCAACACCAAGGCGAAGGACTCCACCGATCAACTCACCGAATTTTTTACTCAGTATCTTGCTGCGACCGAAGATGGAGACCCCGCCGCACTCAATCACTTCGCCATATCAGCACAGTATGCGGCGGGATTCACACAATTCATCGCCAGGCTACAGGAACAGACTATTCTGCGGGTTGCGCTCAAGGGGCAGGTTACAGGCCCCTTCACGCTTGGAACCAACCTTTTAGATCAGGATGATCGATGCGCCTACTATGACGAGCAATTGCGAGACATCATTGTCAAGACAGTGGCATTGAAAGCGATGTGGCAGATTGACAGATTAAGCTCATTCGCCCAACAGATAATAATTCTCATCGACGAACCATCGCTGCTCAACTTCGGTTCGCAGATGTTCCTTACTGTCAGCCGGGAGGACATTATCGGTGACCTGAACGAGGTGGCGGCCGTGATCCATACCCAGGGCGGGCTGGCCGGCATCCATTGTGAAGCCAACACTGATTGGTCGCTGCTAATGGAGAGCGACTTGGACATCCTGGTCTTTGACGCCTATGAGCATATGCAGGCCATCACTCTCTATCCCGGCGATCTGCGTATCTTTCTTGAGCGAGGTGGTAGCCTAGGCTGGGGTATAGTGCCCACCCTTGATAGAGAGACCGCTGCAACAGAAACCCTTAACTCGTTAATGGCTCGCTTCGACGATGGTGTGGAGCAATTGGTACACAAGGGATTCGCCAGAGATCTATTGCTTCGCAGGGCCCTGATCACTCCCAGTTGTGGCACTGGAGGTGTGCTCACAGAGCCGCTGGCTGAACGGGTGCTATACTTGCTTCGCCAAATGTCCCTGACCCTACGTAGCCGGCACGGTTTCATGGGCAGCGAAAAGAGGTAACTGAAAATCAGGGTATTATCAGAGGGGTCACCCATTAAGAGGGGACAAATTTAATATTTGGCCTAATCAATTAATCCAACGGACCCTTCGACTCGCCTTTCGACAAGCTCAAGGCTTGCTCAGGGCCGCTGATCTCTTCGTTAGGCCGCATGCCAGGTAGTGCTAGGGGACGCACGAGAAATCGGCGAACGTGACGAAATCAGGCTGGACACCGCCAACAAACTGTGCCAGTATGTTTCGAATCCAGCTGACCAAATCGCTGGAGTGTTCTTAGATGAAGTTTTGGGCATGGTGGAGGCGTTTGGCAATGACGCCAAACGATCTCATCTGCTACCCTCTACGACCGAAGACGGGTTTCGCCGCCACAGTCCGGCACAATTCACTTTCAAACAAGGAGAAACAGATATGGGTGATAAGGGGAAA
>JABAOH010077401.1_pt2 | contig 11448 bp, 8 predicted proteins | sample 7062181 | NCBI WGS metagenome assembly JABAOH01 (sample SAMN14538630, study PRJNA623070) | marine sediment metagenome | biome: marine biome [ENVO:00000428]; feature: marine pelagic biome [ENVO:01000023]; material: deep marine sediment [ENVO:00002113]; isolation source: pool of 5 deep marine... | reverse complement strand
TCCCCTAGGCGCTTCCAAGACGCCTCAACCTCTTCCATCTCAAGTCCCGTCGTGAAGGCTAGGGCGCGGATAACGAGCTTCTCCGCCAGGCCGATCTCGATTCCAACGAAGTCTGGGAACAGGGTTCCTTGGGTGAGATACACCACCTTGTCTATGACCTCCGGTGGCACCTGCTGAAAGAGGCCCTGCAGATGCTCCGTCATCTCCAACCGTTTGGGAGTGGCCTCGATGCCCTCGTACACTTCCACCAGGTCAGCGAACTTCATGGAGTCTCCTTGCAGAGGGTCATCACCCTGTCGACGATCTCCTCACTCGCCCCAATGTATTCACGGGGGTCCAAGGCTGCCTCGAGTGCCTTCCCGTCCAGAAGGGACGTGATGGCTTCCTCCCCTTGAAGAACCTCTAGAAAGCTCCTGTCCTCCGCCTTGGCCCTCAGGGAGAGCTGACGCACCAGTTCATGAGCCTTCTGGCGGCCCAACCCCTTCTTGGCAAGGGCCATCATCACGGCTTCGGCCATCACCAGGCCCTTGGTGGCCTGCAGGTTCTCCAACATTCTATCCTCGTAGACGCGAAGGTTCTCGAAGACGCCGGACATCTTGTGGAGCATGTCGTCCACCAGTACTGAGACGTGAGGAAGGATGAACCGCTCCGCAGAAGAGTTCGTCAGGTCCCTCTCATGCCACAGAGGCACGTTCTCATAGGCCGGCAGAACGAAGCCTCTTACGATGCGAGCTAGGCCACAGACGTTCTCCGAGGTAATAGGGTTCTCCTTGTGGGCCATGGTGGAGGATCCGACCTGCCGCTTGCCGAAGGCCTCCGCGGCCTCCCCTATCTCCGTTCTCTGGAGGTTGCGGACCTCTGTAGCGAACTTCTCCAAGGACGCGGCGATCCCTGCCATCAGGGCCACATATTCGGCGTACCTGTCCCGACCGACGATCTGGCTGGACGCCTCCTCAGCCAACAGGCCCAGATTCTTCATGACAGTGTCCTGGATTCTCAATGCGTCCCCACCGAAGGCTGCACCAGTCCCCACGGCGCCTGACATCTTTCCGACGAGGAGTCTCTTTGAGGCCTCCTGAAGCCTCTCGAGATGACGGTGAACTTCCAGGGCGAATACCGCCATCTTCAGCCCAAAGGTGATGGGTGCGGCCGCCTGCCCATGCGTCCTTCCTAACATGATGGTACCTCTATGCTTATCGGCCAGGTCAAGGAGGACCCCCCGCAAACGGACGAGGCCGTCCAGTAGCAGGGGAAGAGCCTCCCTGAGCTGGAGGGCCGTGACGGTGTCCACGATGTCATTGCTCGTAGCGCCGAGGTGCACGTACTCCCCGGCATCGCCGCTCACCTCGCTAAGGGCCAGCACCATGGCCATTATGTCGTGCTTGATTTCGAGTTCGAGCTCGGACACCCTCTCCTGGGTCACCTTTCCGGCCCTGACCGCGGTGGCAATCACTTTCGCCGCTTCCCCCGGTATGTTGCCCAGGGTGGCATGGGCTTCAGCCAAGGCGACCTCCACCTGGAGAAGCTTCTGCAGCCTCTTCTCTTCGGAAAAGATCGCCTTCATCGCAGGTCTGCCGTATCGGAAATCAATGGGGCAGAGCAGTAGATCACCAGAGTCATGATGACGCAGGGAGCATTAAGGCTTTGTTGGCTTCTAGAACGAGTATCCCAGCCCCACACAGGGCTCCCGACGCCTAGTCGCCTTGCTGGGCGTTTCTCAGCCCTGTTGCCCTAACCCGGAAGGTACAGTACGGGTCCCCGCGGGTTTCGCAGGAGCGTTCCTCCACATCCACAATGTACCCCCTGGCCTCCATGATACCTTCATAATTCCCTCTCCGCGCGGCGCAGAACGGGGGGGTGGCGAGCATGTCGAACTGTCTGATTTCAACTCCATCCTTGGCGGGAAGCACTTCAAAGCGGCCGAAGTTGAAGTAGTAGTTGTGGACAAGAGGGGCTCGCTCCACCAAGGCGACAACATCCAGATTCCTTGTGGCGATGAAATTCTGGAGGTACGGAAGATGGGCGATGNNCTGCAGAGATTCAGTCCTCCCTCGAAGAGCTCGGACAGCCAGTACAGCAGGAGATGATGGTTCTCCATGGAGTACCACTGCTCTCTCTGGATGCCGAAGAAGCTGAAGCCACAGGCGCGGGAGAGCTTCACAACGGCATCAGCCCCGAGGAGGTTGATGGTCGCGGCCACGCCTGCGATCATGGCCTCTCCCCTCACCTGGGGCGCGAATCCCTGGACCAAGTCGGCCTTGGAGGCCTCGGGAAGAAAGTCAAGGGAGGCCTCTGGGAAGTCCAACTGCATCACGCTCTCTGGCGCCAGCCCGTAGAGCCTCCCCTTCCTCAGCTCGGGGGAGACGCAGTAGACGATGTCATGCCTGAGCAGCTCGGAGATCGTCCGACTGACGTTGGATCGCTGCAGACTCGTGCGGCGGGCAATGTCTGAAGGGGTCCTGGGACCGTCCCTTAGGGCCTCCACGACCAAGGACCTCTGTCTACTCGCCGACAGATAGCCCTTGATGTTGTCCAGTTTGCTTCTTGGCCTTCCTATGCCAGTCCCCCCGGGGGTTAGAGTCCTCACGCTTTAAGGACGTGCTGAAACGGTTCTGCCCAGGGCCAGCTCGTCCTCTTCAGCGGCTGATAACTAATTGATAATCAAGTAAAAAAGCTTGCCTTAACATTCTCAAGAGCCGGGGTGGTCTTCCTGAGATTGGGGTTGAGGATAGCGGCCGTCGTGTGCACGTTCCTGCTGATCATCACCGTATTTAACTCGCCAGCCCGGGCGCAGTTGGATAGCGATTTAGACGGGCTGGAAGATAGCTTCGAGCTTTCAACCATTTATGCCCAGACAGCTGCAGCCGACGGCCTTCCCAAGGCCGTCCCCGATGAGGGATTGGAGAATGCTGCCGCCACCCTCCTCCCATGGTCAGGGGTGGTTACAGGCGCCTTCGCCGAGTTCACTGTCGACCATCCCACAAAGGAGGAGCTGACGGTCCAGGCGGGCTACTGGGACGGCTCTTCTTGGCAGGATAGGTATGTGTGGGACCCCGGAAGCCGGCTGATGGGGGTGACCCTCACATCGCCACCCGCCGATACGTTCCTATCGGGCGTGGTAACCGTTACGGCCTCCGTCACGGAGGACGAGATCGTTGACAGGGTGGAGTTCTACCTGGATGACTCCCTCATCGTCACCCTCGGCCAGCCTTCCTCACCCGAAACCTACTCCTTCTCCTGGGACACCCGCAACCATCCGGCGGGGAACCACCAGCTGAAGGCCCTGTCGGTGGACAAGGTCGGAGGCCAGGCCAGCCACGCCATAGGCATCAAGATAGACAACGCCAACCCAACGGTGTCCATCACCAACCCGGTCAACGGTGCTGTTGTGGGAGGCTCCGTGACCATCTCCGCCTCCGCCAGCGACGACTACGGCGTTAGGGAGGTGAGGTTCTACGTCGACGGTGGCCTCATCGCCACGGACACCGCGAGCCCCTACGAGGCCGGGTGGAACCCCTCCTCGGGAGAGCATGTGCTGATGGCCCAGGCTGTGGACCACGCGGGGAAGACGGCCAGCCACTCCATCGTCGTCACTGCTGATCTGGCGGGACCCAGTGTATCCTTCGCCGAGCCGTCCTCGGGCCAGTACCTGCGAGGAACCTACCGAGTGAAGGTCTGGGCCACGGACGACGTGGGCGTCTCCAAGGTGGAGTTCAGCCTGGATGGTGGGGGCTACATAGACATAACGGCCAACTTCGATGGGACCTACTACTGGTACGACTGGAACACAGGGTCCGTTGGCAACGGCGGCCACACCCTCACGGCCAAGGCGACGGACGGGGTCGGGAGGAGCAGCACGGCTGCCGTCTCCGTGACGGTGGACAACACCGCGCCCTCGGTGAGCATCACCAACCCAAGAGGCGGAGCCACCGTGTCAGGCGTGATCAGAATCGACGCCAGCGCATCGGACAACATTGGCCTCTCGGTCGTATACTTCTACGTGGACGGAGCCTTCATCGGTTCCGACACCTCGGCCCCGTACTACGTTTACTGGGACTCGGAAAGGGTGTCCGACGGGAAGCACACCCTCAAGGCCCTGGCCATCGATTACGCGGGGAACGGCGCCAGCCACACCATCGGCGTGACCGTTTCCAACGGTGGCGGCTGGATTTGCACCAAGCCCCCGTGCCCCACCTCCGTAGGCCCCGAGCCCCTCAAGGAGAGCCGCGGCAAGGATAAAGGGGACGTCACCCTTAGCGCGACCACGACGGCAAGCACCTCTGGCATCACGGTCTCCGCCACGACCTACACCGTGTCCGCAGACCTCATCAAGGACCGAAGCCAGGTCACCCAGGTGGAGAGGGACAACCGCATCCTCCCGGCGGAGTTCGACGCCGCCCTCTTCCACTCCCAGATGGCCTGGCGCATCGTGATTCGGGACTGGGTCGCCAGCGCCGGCAGCGGAGGAGGCGGTGGCGGGGGCGGAGGTGGTGGCTGCGTGAAGGACTGCCCAGTACCAACGGGCGTTGATTCCCTCGCGACTGTATCCGAGTCCTCCATCATGAGCAGCTCGACGACCACCCAGGGGACCCTGCAGGCATTCGCCCTCCGCCTGGAGGAGAGGTCCGATCCCAACAAGTGGGACACTGACGGCGACGGCCTCGGCGATGGTCAGGAGGTAAACACCTTCGGCACCTACCCCGTGACGGTGGACACCGACGGCGACGCCGCCCGGGATGACTTCGAGGTCGTGGACAGGACGATCACGCTGACGATCAACGGCGTCTCCCAGGTGGTAACGGTGAAGACCGATCCCCTGAACCCGGACACGGACCTGGACGGGCTGCCCGACGGGGAGGAGTACGATCTGGGCATGGACGGGGTCGTCACCCACCCCGTGGACGCCGACACGGACGATGATGGGCTGTGGGATGGGGACGAGGTCACGGTCCACTACAGCAATGCGACCCTGTCGGACACCGACGGGGACGGCTTCTCCGACTTCACGGAGGTGAACCCTCGCTCCCTGGTCCTGACGGTCAACGGCGTCCAAGAGGCGAGGTCGGTGACCACTCTCGCCTACGCGGAGGACAGCGACGGGGATGGGTTGAGGGACTGGGAGGAGTGGTTCGGCTCCTCCGTGTACGGCGTGAGGACGGACCCCTCTGACCCGGACACCGACGGGGATGGGCTGCCGGATGGTCAGGAAAGGTACGTCATGACCTTCAAGACCTCAAGGCGGAAACCCATCCTGGACTACACCACGGTCTGGACGGAGCCCCTCTACTTGGTGGTGAACGGGGGCGCAAGCCGCATTGAGGAGGCCCGGGCCCTGGTGGGGATCACCCACACCTGGATGGGGGACCTGGTGGTGGATCTCTACAGAGGGTCCACCAGCGTGAACCTCCGGAACCGGATTGGCGGCTCGGCGGACAACAACTTCACTGCTTACAACTTGTTCGACCTTGGCTTCACGGCGGGCGACATCGCCAGCGCCGCCAACTGGTACCTCAGGGTCCAGGACAAGGCCGGTGCCGACCAGGGGCAGGTCGAGTACGTGGAGCTTCAGGTGACGGTCCGGCTCGATCCCACTCGGTCCGACTCCGACGGCGACGGCTTGAACGACACCGAGGAGACCACCATGGGCCTGGACGGCTTCCTTACCGACCCCTGGTCGACGGACACCGACGGGGACGGCTGGCCCGACAACGAGTGGTTCGCCCACGGAACGGATCCGACCAACCGGGACACCGACGGCGACGGGGTCATCGACCCCCAGGACCGGGTCCCCCTGGGAGATGCCTTCCTGAGTATCTGGATCGAGTCCATCAACGTGGTGGGGGACGACACCGCCCGGCCCTTCGTGGGCGTCCGGGTGGGCAGTGAGGAGTCCTGGACCCAGACCCTGAACATGCCCTCCGGCACCTACAATCACTTCTTCCCCCTGAACGTGGACGACTCGTCTTCCGCCGTGACCTTCCGGGTGGAGGCCTGGAGCTTCGACGGCGGCAACCAGCACGGGGAGGTCTACATCTCCACGAAGTACTGGGTGGACGACGGCGGCCAGGTCTGGAGGATCCCCGTGAACTACCGGGACCTCTCCCTATCCGTGGGTCCCGGCTCGACCAGGACCTGGGACCTGACCCCCGACCTCGCCGCCAGCCCCAGGGCCGACCCTCTGCGGATCCACGCCTCTATCGTGGTCCCCTTCCGGGGATGGACCCGGCTTTTGGTGCCCACGGACTACAGCACGGTGTACAACGTCACGGATGCCGAAGGCAATGTGGTGGAGCGCCGCTACCTGGGGGAGGACCGCTTCGTCGTCCTCATGGCCCGGGTCTTCTACGGCACAGGCCTCGGGGCGGAGGCCACCCAGGTCCGCCTCATCCCCCGAGACCTCTTCTTCCAGAGCGAGCTCTACCACCGCCTGAACCAGACGGACGGCCTCACCGCCGGGGGCCTCCTGGGGAACGTGAAGGCCGTCTGGCGGGACATCGGCAGGGAGAACGAGGACGGCCTCCATATGGTCCTGAACGCCGGAGGGCTGATGGACGAGGACTGGGCGGCCCTGGCCGACATGGCCCTCAACGACCCGGCGGGGAACCGGATCGCCACCTCGGTGGACGTGACCTTCCAGCTGCCCCTCCTGGGCGTGCCGAAGGCGGCCCTGGCGGCCGTCCCGTACGAGCCCCTCTCCATCTCTCCCTCCTACAGCTACCAGTGGTCCTCCGGCGGCTCCACGACCGTCTCCATCTGGGAGGCCCTGTGGGCCGGCGCCCAAGCCATCCTAGACGAGACCCTGAACTGGGTCCGGACCGCCATCGCCTTCTACGTGGAGTTCTGGAACAAGGTCGTGGACAGCCTGGTCCAGTTCGGGCTGTGGCTTTCGGCCGTCGTCAACCAGGCTACCACGGCGGTGCAGGACGCCGTCCGGATGGCCCAGGAGGCCTTCGGGCATATGGTGGACTGGCTGCGCGCCTTCGCTGAAATGGTCGTGAGGGCGGCCCTTGCCATTTTCGTCGATCCGCTGACCTCTCTTGTCTCATCATATTTAGCAGGCGTTGCTCTCGCCCTTCTTGCCGCGAAGGTCGAGTACGAAGTTGCGGGGGCCATCACGGATTCAACCCTGAGCAATCTCGACTCGGCTCTTGCCGGTTCCCTATTTTGGATACTCATTGGGGCAGCAACGGCTGTGCAGGTTGCCCTCTGGGTTCTGATGCCCTTCACCCTGAGTTTCTCATGGATTCTGACCTTCGCGGTCTCGATTATGGTTACGTACCTCGTCATCGAGACCCTGAGTCATGATACAACAGAGCCCGATCGTTCCTTCATGTCGTCGGGTTACATGGGACCTGAGGCGTGGCCTGCTGTAGCAGAGGACACTTTGGAGGCGCAAGCCGAGTGGGAGTATCTCGAAGACTTCTGGCGCAATTTCGCTAGGACGATGTTCGGGGTCTGGGGGTTCTACTTCGCCAAGACCGGCCTCCTCTTCAGTGGTGCGGCGATCCTCGACTCTTCCCTCCCTTTCAACCGTGGTCAAATTGTGGGCGTTGTCTTTGGGATACTGGGACTCGCTCTTACTTTGGCGGTCATTGGCGGGCAGGCAGCTGACCAGGATTGGGTCTTCGCGATCGGTATCGGGGCGATCGTTCTCGGGGTCGGGTCAGTTATTCTTTCGGTGCTATCAATTACAACCCTCTTAGAAGGCTTCCCGCGTTATCTCGGATTTGCGGGGCTGGCTCTAGGTGTCCTAGGGATATTCTTATCAATAGGTGCCTTAGTGGTATAGCGTATGGAAGACGCAGGCCGTGTGTGGATAAGAAACGATCTTGACACGGTCCGGATCAGAGATCGCCGGGTGAGAGACGTGGGAAGCCTCTTTGTCGCTGGTGTTGCCGTGGCTAGCGGCTATCTGGGTTCCGTAGTTTCGGGGGGCCCGGTGCTCTTCTTCTCTGGGATAGGCCTTGCCTTCGTCCTCCTCGCCACCGTCCAGCTCGGGATGCGAAGAGTGGAGGCCCGCAGCCCACAGGAACTAAGCTTCACGAGCGAGGCCCTGGTTGTGAGGAGTCGTGCTCGTGGGGAATGGCACGTCCGCTTCGACCGGGTTCATCAGGTCTGGACCAAGCACCCCAGACTGGACATCGTGTATTATTTCAATCAGGACGGCTGGCTTCGCGGCTTCTCCGTGAGTAAGGAGCTCGGATCGCGGATCGAGAACGAGATCCATCAACTGGAGACCGAGCAAGGGCCGCCCTCCAAGCCCCCGATTATCTTCAGAGCGGTCGTATTCGTTCCCTGGCTAGTCGCGGGTGCCATATCCCTCGGACTGGGTCTACCGGTCTTCTCTAGCGCCCTCGAGCCAGTCAATAGGCCGCTTTGGGTCGCGGGCATGTTAGGTATTCAGGGCGGCATTGCGATGCTTCTATGGGGTCTGCTATCTCTAATCTGGTTCGTCCGGGAGCGAGAGAGACGAAAGAATGGGCAGGCCTCAGCGTTGTTGTTCGCAGGCATCGAATGAGGTCAAGAAACCTAAAACCTTTTTTTTGCGTATCGTCGTTCCCTTTCATGGGAAGCTGAAGACGGGAACGCTGCGCTCAATCCTAAAGGCGGCGAAGATCACCGTCGAGGAGTTCCTGAAGGTTTTCACAGTTCTGTAGCGGCTTGGGCACGATCTCCAGGCAGTCGAACCGATGTCACTCAACCAGTGGCGAGAATGGGTGCACTTCATCCACTCGAAGGACGAAGCTAATATGCTGTGCGTAGAAGGTCCACACCCTCGCCATCACGGACGGCAACGCCACCGCCCAGGTTAACAACATCGTCCGAGCGTGTCAGCTCATACCCTGTGGATTGACTTCCACAGGGAGAACTTTCCATTGTCAGGTAAGATACAGGTTGGCCTCCAAATGAACATACACCCAATCCTTTCGGTGAGGACAGCTATGGTGGGGAACCGTTCTCCTCCTCACCGCGGGACTCTGCCTCCCGTATCTGCACCCCTGGACTCCCACGTCTCATACGGCCAGCTCCAATCCTCTGGTACGTGTCACTCTCCTTCTCGGACGACTCGATGGGAACACGCTTCTTCACTGTTTCTCGCAGGCGGGCTCGAAGACGATCCGTCCATTCTCGCCACAGAGCGTGCACGAGAATGAAGGCTACACCCGCCGCAAGGCCAGCCGTCTGAGCGCCCCCGTATATCCGCGTGACTGTCAGGGGCGGATTTGACAGTATGACGACCAAGGGTGCGAACAAGAGGAGCATGCCGAAGGATGGAAGGATAAGGGGATGCGCGGGTTTCAACCTCTCACCCAGGGCCGAAACGTGTCGAAGCAGCACGCCCAGATAGCTGAAGAGCACCAGGGCCAGGGCGAAGGCAGGGATGCCCGAGAAGGTCCCGCCTTCGGACGCTATGGAGACCTCGTAGCCTATCAAAGCGGCCACCATCGCTGTGAACAGCACGTCCCTGAGCAGCCGTCGAGGCCGAAGCAGATACCACCTTGCCATGGTGTGTCTCCTGAGGCTCTGGAGCAGTTGCCCTTCCAGGGGAACGAGTCCCAGAAGCAGACCGACGTGGGCGAAGAGAAAGGCGGTCCCCAAAGGCCTCGTTTCATGGATTCGAAGGAATCCCATGAGAAAGCTGGCCACCATGGACCAGGTGGCGATCACGGTTAAGGCGAGAAGGAGCGGAGTTGGGCTTGCTGTCGCTTGGGCATACCCTTTGGCTCCCTTCTGACCTCTATCTAGTAGGGCCAGGAGTCTAGGAAGGAAGCTCCATAGGACGTTAACCGCCGTGAATCCGCCAACGAAAAGGACCAGTATGATGACAGCCGTGGACGAGAATCCTACGAATGCGCAGAGTGTGGTGAGGAAGGCCCAGGCCGCTATCACTCCGTGCCTCGGAAGTCGCTCGATGCGAGAGGAAAGCTGGGGAGTGGCCCCATAGATGAGGCCAGCCAGGGACAGTCCGAAGCCCAGGAGGGCGGGAAGGAGGGCGAGGCCCGAGGACCCCGCTAGACCCAGGAGGAGGGTCAGGATGAAGATGGCGCCTCCGGCCACGACAACGGTCTTCGTTCGTCCGAGGATTCCTCGATAGCCCCAAATGACCCTGAGACGCCTCAGGATGGCATCTCGATATATTGTCCAATCGAGGTAGTGGCGGAAGGTCCGGATCCTCTCCTCTTTCCTGAGCTCCTCACGTCTTCGACCTTGGAGGTCAACGAGTCTGAAGTCCTCTGACTTCCCCTTATCGTTGCTCTCTTTCACTATTCCTCGAGCCGTGATGTGCCGCTCGAACACCTATTATGGTTATGGACTGGTTTCGCCTGGTGAGAACTTCGCTCGACGTGCACCATTGATGGCGGTCCTGAGACAACGCAGGCCGCCAGGAGTGCTCATGCGGGTGACAGGTGATGGCTCGTGTCCGCTCAACGCCTGGAGAGGACCGAGGGACCTGCTCATCGTTCGAACTCCAAACTCTCCAGAAGCTCGGCATCCTCTAGATCCTGGGGCCGCCCCGACGCTCTTAGAAGGCGTATCTGGTCCTGCCTCGAGACAACGCGTATCTCCGTATTCCGGAACACAACCACCATACGCCCAGGCCAGAGTTCATCGAATGTTGCTCCTTTCGTGGATGTGATAAGGTCTACGTCTCGGTCGTCGGTGGCCGTGACTCCTCCTTGTCCGAGAATGTCGTCCACGTGGTCGAGTTCAGGCACCAGGCCAACTTGCCGCAGGCTCTCCAGCGCGCGACGAACATTGTCAGGGTCGGGATCAACTGCAATATCGATGTCAACAGTCGTCCTCGGAACACCATGGATGACGCTGGCATAGCCGCCTATCAGAAGATAGCGCACTTCGTCTCGATTAAGTGCGCGGAAGATGTCTGGAATCGAGGCCACTTCGAACCTCCCTCACGAAAGCGTCCGCCTCCAGTGCAACCTCCAGACGTTGAGCAGGGGTAAGACGAGCAAACCAACGGACCAGTTTGGGGTCATAGCGCAACAGGATGCACCCAAACATGGAGGCACGATATGGAATAAGGATTTTGCCTTGATGACGATGGCCGAGGTGGTCTCCGGTGTCTGCGGTCTGGCTGAACCTAGCCCACCGCAGTCGCCCCGTTTTGTCTACCAGCTATCGGAACGGCGAGCCGATGACCTCCTTGCTGTCCATGAATGGACGGAGAACTTTCGGAACGGTCACGGTGCCATCCTCATTCTGACAGTTCTCTAGAATGGCCACTAGGGCCCTGGATGTCGCAATAGCCGTGCTGTTGAGGGTGTGGACCAACCTCTTTTCCCCGCCAAGCTTCCCGACCTTGACGTTCAAGCGTCTGGCCTGGTAGTCGGTGCAGTTGGAGCAGGAGACGACCTCCACGTACTTCCCCTGTCGGGGGGACCAGGTCTCCAGATCGTACTTCTTGGCCGCCACCGTCCCGATGTCCCC
>JABAOH010014292.1_pt1 | contig 11449 bp, 12 predicted proteins | sample 7062181 | NCBI WGS metagenome assembly JABAOH01 (sample SAMN14538630, study PRJNA623070) | marine sediment metagenome | biome: marine biome [ENVO:00000428]; feature: marine pelagic biome [ENVO:01000023]; material: deep marine sediment [ENVO:00002113]; isolation source: pool of 5 deep marine... | reverse complement strand
TTTGAGTTAGATATTCATCATTAATCACCTCAACGTTTATTACTTGTCCTTCAATACCTATTAATTTCAGTTTGGGCGGACCTAGAGGTTCCCTGTCTTCTGGTGTGCGAAAAAGCTCTGGATCTTTATCTGAGCCATTTATTGCATAAATTAACTTGTTAATATCATCCTTTATGCGATCAAGTTTCTTACCTCGAATAAGAAGATCTTCGCCTTTTGACCCAATTTCAGGATACCAAGTGTAGTCTTTACTCTCGTAATATCTTGGGATTGCAAGTTTAATGACAAGAAAAATCAGAAGGCCGGCAGCTAAGGGTACTGCAATATAAATTATATTTTTTGTTTTCATTCTGATACTGCTAACTATAGTCTACATAGTTTCTTCATAATACCTTTAGGCCGCAAGGCTGGAGTATAACAACCTGTACGCTTTTAGGTGTGAATAAATTGTTTCAGAACCAACGTCACCTCCACCCTGACTTGTCCAATTTCAAGGGCTGATAATCATATAAGAGGCACCTCCTAGGCATACCAAGATAGAGCTTTTCTGGTATGCTTGGGAAAAGAGCTTAATCTAAACCAAGGAGGTGCCCTATGGAATTGTACGCGGCTTTTGATCTTCATGCAAATAACAGTTTGCTTNNTTCTGACCCCTTCTTTTCTTTTGTAATCAGGGATGTCCTTCTCCTTATGACCCCATAAAATTCGTTTAGGGAGAAAGCATCTTCTAACGACATCCTCTCATTTCAGCAACTCCTCTGCTTCAGATGGAGTTGCCAAAGGATAAATTTCGAAACTCACTGGTACTATGTTTAGCCACTCGGTCATCAATGCATGGAGCTCGTCATTTGAGGATACATCTAAAATCGCAATAGAGCCCCTGCCCACCCTGGGATAAAAGCAAATAACCTTGTTATTTGATTTCAGCCCATTAATCCAAGACCTAAATTCCAATCTAGCATTTTTTACATCTTCGGGCTTGGAAGGATGGGGAGTGCTTATCACCAAATATAACATAGACCAAACACCTCCTTGATCAGCGGCCGTCTAACTCTGGTTTAGGGTAATGGGGTCAGGCTTGCATATGTGCGTATGAGTTGGACGCCCTGGAACACTCCATGCGAGGTCGCTCGCAATAGTAAAATAAACCGACGCATATGCATGTTTACAAACCTGACCCTTATTTCCGAGCGAGGTTTCGACGTTACGCGCCGCCTCCTGTACCGGCGGAGCCCTGTCTGGCAACAAAGCCCTGCGTCTGTAAACCAGTGGCAGACGGTGTTCCAGCGATTTGAGCAAGATATGTTTCCCCGAACTTCTCGATGTGATCATTGACATTGTCAAAGTAGTTGAAATGCACCTGTTCCTCGTCGATGATCCCTTCAAGAATTTTCACGCTGGTGCTGTCCCCGTTTTCCCTGCACACCAACAGGAATTGGTTATAGGCGCTGATTGCATTGTCCTCGAGTTTTTCATCAAATGAAAAGACTGACTGGACTTTCTGGCCTTTTTCAACCTTTCCCGCAGGCTCCGCGGTCGGTTCTCCGCTCAATTCCTTAATGCGCTCCGCAAACATCTCCGCGTGGCGCATCTCATCGATCGCTATGAGCTTGACCTTCGCTGCCATATCCCCGTAATCCATGTCGTCTAAATTGTAGTGCTGGTTCATGTACTGGATAATGGCCTGCAACTCCATGGCGCGCGCCTTGTTCAGGACTTCAATTACCTTTTGCTTCCTTTGTTCTCTCGTATCTTGAGCCATGACACACCTCCTCGTTTATTGCACATTTGCCCAACTGCAGTTCATATTCTTTTTATCCTAAAAGAGACCTTTCTTGCAACCAATCCATTGGGGGAAAATATTACACCTTTTCAGATGTGTAGTATAATGTTAGGCGAAGTGAGTCAAGCTCGGAGGAAAATCGGAGCCAGATAGGAGAAAGGAAGAATGCTCTATCGAGTTCTCGCTGACGTCGTCGTGTTGACGCATCTCGCCTTTATTCTGTTCGCAGTTCTCGGGGGGTTCTTGGTGTTCAGGTGGAAGCGCTGTGCCTGGATCCACCTGCCGGCTGCTGCGTGGGCCATACTCATCACCTTTGCCGGTTGGGTGTGCCCCCTCACGCCGCTTGAGAACTGGCTCCGTGAGAGGGGTGGCGCAATCGCTTACCGGTCAGGCTTTATCGATTACTACATCCTTCCCGTGATCTATCCCGGCGGTGACTTCCTCACGCGACGGATGCAGATCACTCTGGGCCTCTCCCTGTTATTTCTCAATATCTGGATCTATATGTGGATACTACGCCGCATTGTGAAAGGTAAGCGTTAAGGAATGTGGCAATTGCCCCATTCTCGCCAAACAAATAAATTCAGCCGACGGGCAACGCCGACGGCTGAATTCAGTCTATGGATAAAAATCGATAAGCTTATCCGATATCCTACACCTGCTCCTCACGTTGTTTCCCCGTCCCCTCTTCTATCAGGATCCCCTCTTCCTCCTCCACCTCTTCCGCCTCGCTCTGAATGAAGGAGTAGAGGTTTCTTTCCCCTCGGACGCCCTCGACGTTTTTAAAGTAGACGACGCTCCGGGCGAAGGGAATCTCGATGCCTTCCCTTTCGAAGGCATCCTTGATCAAGACCCTTATTTGCCGCTGTGCCCGCCAGTGTTTCAGCGGCTTAACCTTACAGGATATCCGGATAATGCAACTCGACTTATCGAAGGTGATAATGCCCGTAACCTTGGGCACGTCGAGGGCGAGATCCTGATGGTCCAGATGCCATTTTTGTCCCACTTCCTTGAGCACCAGCAACGCCTTCCGGACATCCTGCTCGTAGGCCACCCCTACCTTGACGATGGCCCGCATATACTCCCGGCTGTAATTGGCAAATTTCTCCAATTTCCCGTTGGGTACGACCCAAAGTTGCCCATTATACCGGCGCACTTGGACGACCCTCAATCCCACGCTGACGATCCTTCCCCGCACATCGCCGATTTTGACGTAGTCGCCAACCCTCACCAGCCCTTCAAACATGAGGAAGAACCCTGCTATTACATCGGCGATAAACTCCCGGGCTCCAAACCCTATGGCCAAACCGGCCACTCCGGCACTGGCCAGCAAGGCTTGAAGGGGAACGCCTATGGCACTCAGGATAAAAAATAACGAGAGAATCAAAATCAGCCATCTGGAGACGTTCTCCATCAAGGGAATAGCCGTTTTAGCCCATCTGGCCCTCTCGGAATACCTGGGATCATCCTTCTTGGGGGTAAAGACCATACGGAAGACCTTCCCACACATCCGATTGGCGACTCGGGTTAAGAGGAGGATGAGGATGACGAGACCAATGACCTTGACGATGTGGACGACCCTATCCGGATCGAAAATCCACATGACGATGCTGTATAAATCCCTGAGAACAGGCCCCAATAAATCCATACCTTACCCCGTTGAAACATCCATCTGTGCCGAGAAAATGTTCAATTCAATTTACTATAGCACATTACATCTCCGTAGACAAATGGCATGCCGAGTAATGATCCTCTTCCACCTCAACCATCTCTGGGATTTCCCTCCGACACATCTTGCCACTGGCGGCGCATCTCGGCAGGAAGACGCAGGATCTATCGAAGGTTTGGTCCTGCAACTCTCGCTCCTCAAGGCGAAATCTCTCCCTCTTCGCCCTTGGATCGGGTATGGGCACCGCAGAGAGAAGGGCCTTCGTATAGGGATGGTGAGGATTGCCGATGAGCCGTTCCGTGTTGCCGAGCTCAACCACCTTCCCCTTGAAAATAACACCGATTCGATCACACATGTAACGGGCTACGGCCAGATCGTGGGTGATGAAAAGATAGGTCAATCCGAGGCGCGTCCTCAAATCCAACAAGAGGTTGAGGATTCCAGCCCGTATGGAGGCATCCAACATGGAAACGGGCTCATCGGCGATAACGAAGTCCGGTTCCACAACCAGAGCCCTGGCTATGGCCACCCTCTGCCTCTGCCCCCCGCTCAATTCGTGGGGAAATCGAAAGAGGAAATCCCCCGGCGGGTAGAGCTCTACGATCTTCAAGGCATTCCAAACTCGATACTCCCTCTCCTCATAATCCCCAATTCCCTGGACCTCCAGGGGTTCCATCACCGTGTCAGCCACCGTCATCCTCGGGTTGAGGGATTCGTAAGGATCCTGGAAGATCATCTGAACATTCTTCCGGAACTCCCGCAATTCCTTCCCCTTCAAATGGCTGATGTCCACCCCCTCGATGAAGATATGCCCTCCTGTGGGTTCTTCAAGCCTGGACAGAATTCGCCCGCAGGTGGTCTTCCCGCTCCCGCTCTCCCCCACCAAACCGAAAATCTCGCCATTCTTGATCCGAAAATTGACGTCATAAACCGCCGTAACGAACTGCGCCGATCTGGAGAAAATATTCCTCTTGAGGGTGTAAATCTTCGTCAGACCTTTAACATCAACGATGGCCTTGTCCTTTCCTCTCATGGATCCCTTCTTCCCCCTAGGCCGGTTTCACCAAATGGCAGGCAACGAAATGACCTTTTTTCACTTTGCGGAACTCCGGCTCTTGGTTCTCACACATTCCCTCCTTTTCCGGGCACCGCGGACAAAAACGACAGCCCGCGGGAGGGTCCAGGAGATTCGGCGGTTCCCCGGGAATAGGGTTAAGCCTCTTGACCTCTCCCTTAATGCTCGGGTACGAGGAGAGCAACGCCTTGGTATAGGGATGGAGTGTATCGTAAAAAAGCGAATCGGCGTCGGCGGATTCCACGATTTTCCCGGCATACATAACCCCGATCTTACCGCACGTCTCGGCGATCACCGAAATATCATGGGAAATATAGATCATGGCCATATCCAACCGATTTTGCAATTCCACAATCTCCTGAATTATCTGATCCTGCATGATGACATCCAGCGCAGTGGTGGGCTCATCGGCGATAATCAAATCCGGCGAACAGGCCAAGCTCATCGCGATAATGGCCCTCTGCTTCATCCCCCCGCTGTATTCATGGGGATACGATTTCCCCCTGCCCGTGTCGAGGCCTACCAATTCATAGAGTTCCTTAACCTTCTCCCAGGCCTCGGTTTCGGACACGTCATCGTGAGCCTGAATGGCTTCGATGATTTGGTCGGCAACAGTGATGACCGGATTTAAAGCGTTCATGGCAGCCTGGAAGACCATGGATATTTCCTTCCAGCGTATCCTGCGGATCTCCTCATCCTCTTTGAGGAGGATATTCTCCCCCTTGAAGAGAATCTCTCCCCCCACAATCACGGCATTGGTGGGCAAAAGCTTCATGATACCCATAGCTACGGAGGTCTTTCCACAGCCCGATTCTCCCACAAGGCCCATTGACTCCCCCCTATTCAGGGAAAAGGAGACCTTGTCAACGGCCTGGACCATCCCCTTCGTTGTCTCATAATGCAGGGTTAGATTCCTAATCTCCAACAAGCTCAAGTCTTATCTCTGCCTCAACCTGGGATTGACCACTTCGTCCAAGGCCCTCCCGATTAAATAGAAGGAAAGGGTGATCAGGGAGATGCAAATCCCCGGGGGTAAGAGCCAGTAAGGGGCCTTGAACATATTTCCCGTCTTCCAAACCCACTGCAACATCATCCCCCAGCTAACCGTCCCGGGATCGCCGAACCCCAAAAAGGCTAGTGCCGCCTCAACCAAAATGGCCGTGGTGACGCCGAAGGTCATGTACAAGAACGAAAGGGGGAGGACATTGGGGCCGATGTGGCGGAAAATGATGCGTCCCTTGCTGGCACCTGAAATGATGGCCGCTTGCACATAGGGTCTCTCCCTCAAGGAGAGCGTCTGAGATCGGATGACGCGGGCTACGCTTGCCCACCGCAAAAGGCCGATAATGATCACCAAATTCCATACGCTCAATTTCCCGATTACGGCGGACAGGATCAATATCACCAGAAGGCCGGGGAGGACCATGACGATGTCGGCAACCCTCATGAGGATCATATCTACCCTCTTCCCCAAATACCCGGAGATGAGGCCCACCGAGGTGCCGATGGCCACGGCCATGAATGCCGCCGTAATCCCGACCAGAAAGGCAATCCGTGCCCCCACCAGTAACTGACTGAGGATATCCCTCCCGATGAAATCCGTTCCGAGCCAGTGATTTTTTGTCGGACCCTGAGTCCAGAGGATATCGGGATCCACGCCGGTCATGGGATCGTACATGGGGTCTATCAACGGTGGGATATAGGATATCAAGGCCATTGCGGCGAAGATGACGAGCAGCGTCAGTCCGAACAGACCCAGCCTGTTCTTCCTGAAAATTTTCCAATGCCCGCTCAAGGTAGTTAGCCATCGGTCCCACCTCCCGCCGAGGCCGGTCCTAAACTCCCTTCCCTCCATGTCATCCAGCCACTCTTTATCTCTTTCCCGTGCGAGGTGTTTCTTCACGATCCTTATCCCTTAATACTTTATCCGAGGGTCCAGGTAGGCATAGAGGATATCCACCACCAGGTTCGCCACCAAGACCAGGGCGGCTATGAGGAGAAAGGCGATCTGAGCCAGGGGGTAGTCGCTGTTGCTCACGGCGAACACGAGCTCCCTGCCTATCCCGGGCCAGGAAAAGATGGTTTCCGTGATGGCCCCCCCATTGATGGAAAAGGCCAAGCTCAAGCCCAGAGTGGTTACCACCGGAAGTGCGGCATTCTTGGCGGCGTGTCTCTCCCTGATTTGCCTCTCCGTCAACCCCTTGGCCCTAGCCGTGACGATATAATCCTCCTTGAGGGTCTCCAACATGCTGCTTCTCATGATGAGCATGAATCCCCCGAAGTGGATGGTAAACAAGACGGAAAGGGGCAGAACCATGTGATGGATCACGTCCAACACCTTGCGAGTGATACCCGTTTCGGGATTGAGCCAGAGCTCCGGGGTGATCATCCCGCTCAAGGGAAACAAGTTCATCCAATAGGCGAAAATCCAGACCATGAGGAGGGCGATCCAGGGGAGAAACAGGGTATGGGATACCAGCCCCAAGAGGGTAACGGAGGAATCCAGCATCGACCCCCTCTTCCAAGCGATTACCTTTCCCCAGGAGATGCCAGCAAGGGCGGACAGGATGATGGAGGTCGTAAAAAGGAGAATGGTATTGGGTAACTTCTCAGCAATGATGTCGATGACCGGCTTTCCATAGTAGAAGGAACTGCCGAATTCACATCGGACGAAATTCTTCACACAGATGAGGTACTGCTGATAGAGGGGTTTATCCAGCCCGAAAATGGCCCTCGTGGCCTCCACATCCTCGGGGGTCATCTGGGGGTCGATGACCAATGAGGCCGGATCGCCTGGAGCCACCCTGAAAAGGATGAAGAGCAAGGTGAGGATAATGAAGAAGCTGACGACGATCTGGGTAGCCCTGACGAGGATGAACTTCCCTAAGTGCATTGAAATCCCCTTTGCCCCTTCCTGTTATTGTGTTGGTTTTAGGAAGATGAGGGACCAGTGGTTCCCAACACCGTTCAGATCCTCGTTCCAACCCGTAAACCTGTCAACTCGGGATGCCTCTACCACATACGGGACATAGAGGGGAATGTAAGGGGCCTCCTCGACGATGAACTTCTGCATCTTGAAGATGAGCTCTCGTCTTTTCGCTTCGTCCATGGTACAGGCGGATTCGTCCGCAATTTTATCGTACCAGGCGTTGTGATACCCCATGGGATTCCTCCCATAGGGGCGGTCCTCCTTTGAGTGAAAAAAGGTCCGCAGATAATCGGGATCGATGGCCAAATTACCCCATCCCAGGATGAAGGCGTCGAATTCCCGTTTCACCTTGACCTGCTGGGTAATGCTCCCGAAGGATGATGGTTTCGCGCTGGCAGGTATGCCGACCCGCTTCAACCACTGCTGTATCAGCATCCCGGCCATTGCCCTGTGGGGGTCGTAATCCGCCGGTGGGGTCAGGATATCGAAGGGCGGGACTTCCTGGCCGTCGGGCATCTTTAACCCCTTGGCCTTAACCACCTTGCCCTTGGAATCGATGGGAGGCTTTTCCCACGTATAACCCGACGCCTTGAGGATCTCATAGGCCTTTTTAACCCTCTGCGCCCGCTTCATCCCCTGGCCGAATTTCGGGGTATCGGGATTGTGCCAATACCGATTTCCCGGGGGTATGATATTATCCATTCGCTGGCCTTCCTTCTGCAACACCCTGATTACGATGAAATCCTTATCGATGAGATAGGCCACTGCTTGGCGAAAGGCCCTGTCGCTAAAGGGGGGTTTCCGCACGTTGAAGGCCAGGTAATAGACCCCGCTCTTATCACTCTTGAAGACCTTAATCCTCCTATCACCCTCCAGGTCCTTGAGGTACCCGGCCTGGATACTCGCCCAGTAGTAATCGATATCCCCCTTCTTCAAGGCCAGGATCGCTGAATCCTGGGAACCATAGAACTTGAAGAGAATGCCATCGACGTGAGGACCCACCTTATTCCCACCAATCTCCATTCCCGTGGCGAAGAAGTTTTCGTTTCGCTCAATTCGAACATAGGCTCCCCTGGCCCACTTTACGAACTTGAAGGCGCCACAGCTCATGGGCTGTGTAACCTGATGGACCAGTAGATGCTTCAGGGGATTTTCCGCCTTTCGGGCCTCGGTCACCACGGGCTCCCATTTCTTCTTCTGGACGATAAAGGTCATCAAGGTCCTGGGCAGAAATATGGCCATCGGTTTTTCCAAGACGAATTTGACCCGATAATCGTCAAGGGCCTCGATCTCCTCGATGAAACGCCATGCGTAATGATAACGGGGAACTTTAAATTCCTTGATGACGCTCCCCGTGAAGACCACATCATGGGCCGTAAGGGGAGATCCGTCCTCCCACTTCGTCTTCTTGAGGCGGACGACAGCCGTATTGGTCGCCTCATCGTACTCCGGATATCCGTCCGCGAGCCATGGAATGATCTTATGGGTCTTGGGCTCCCTCGTATAGAGGGGTTCATAGAAACGAGTGACTACATGCCTGGACCACGTGTCGCTCGCCCTGAAGGGGTTGAGGGTTTTGGGCTCATCCTTCATCCCGATCTTGATAACCGCCGCCCCGGAGGGGGCAATCGCAACTCCCAGGAAAAGTGTGGCGAGGGCGAATATAAGACACAACCGGTAAAGCCACTGAGAACTTTGACGTACGTCCATCCTTTATTTCCCCCTTTCTTCCACCTCGGCCTCGATGAAATCGATGACCTTGCGCTCCAATTTGTCGCCGTTCAGGCGATTAATTCTCGGGATACCTCCAGGGCTGACACAATTGATTTCCACCAGTTTATTGGCGATGAGGTCGATTCCCACGAAGAAGAGACCATCGGCGATCAACTTGTCCCTAATCCTCTCGCAGACCTTCCGTTCACTTTCGGTCACCTCGTGTTTCTCCGCCCTTCCCCCGGCGTGGATATTGGCACGAAACTCCCCATCGCAGGGAATCCGTCGCATCGCCCCCAGGATCTCCCCGTTGAGCAAAAGTATCCTGACGTCCCCTCCCCCTTCTTCATGCTGATATTCCTGGATAATCACGGGCCTCCTCTCCTCATACGGCGTGGAAAGGTTCACATAGTAGTTGATAAGGGAGTTTAGGTTCTCCGGATCCCTCGTACTCACCTTGATGACACCCTCCCCCTTAAATCCCGCCGTCGGTTTCATAACCATATCACCCCCGAATTCATCGATGATCTTCCTGATGCGGATGGGATCCCTGGATATGTGGGTTTCGGGGATTATCTCCGGGAAATTGAGGGTATAGAGCTTGCTGTTGGCGTTGACCTGACCCTGGACGTCGTTGATGATAAATACGTCATCCTTGGCGAGTTGGAGGAAGTCGATGGTTTTGAAATTGATAGGGGGATCCTTCCTCAAGAATAACACGTCCAATTCTGTGACGTCCTCGAAGATCCGCTCCTCCGTCTTCACGCACTGGATGATCGCATCCCAGTATTGGGGTAAGGGTTGATCCCTTGACACGGTGATATGCTTCATTCTGGCCCTGATCCGGTTGCTCTTAATATAGAGATCGTGAGGCTCCAAAAAATAGAGATCGTGCCCCCTTTGATTACATTCGTACATCAGCCAGCTCGTCGTCTCATCCGTCGGGGCAATGGATTCCAAGGGATCCATCAAAAAGGCGATCTTCATGACCTTACCCCCCTTACCAGGTTTACGGCATAATCGAGTATAGATTCCGCGATATCCATCCCAGCCACTTTCTCCAGCTCCCGAAAACCTGGGGAATAGTTAACCTCGAGAACCATGGGACCATCCCTTGATTCCAACATATCCACCCCGGCAACATCCAACCCCAATGCCTCCGCCGATTGAACGGCTACCTTCCTATATTCGTCAGACAGCGCGATTCCGTCTCCCACCCCTTTGAGATGGATGTTCGACCTGAAGTCCCCACCACGGGATTGCCGCACCATGGACGCCTTAACCTCCCCTCCGACCACCAACGCCCTGATATCCCTTCCCCTCGATTCCTCGATAAATTCCTGAATGAGTGCCGCGTCGCCGAATCCGGAGAGGTTGTTCAGCACGAATTCAACCGCCTGATAGGATTCCGCCAGCGTCACCCCAGTTCCCTGCCTCCCCCTGAGCAGCTTCACAATCACCGGGAGACCATTCAGATCCCGGATCAATTTTACCAAATTTCGGCAACCGGTCGCCACCGCGGACCTGGGGACGGGAATCCCGTGAGAGGCAAGAATCTGCAGGCAGGTGAATTTATCCCTCGATTTGGCTATGGAATCGAACCCGTTAACCAGGGGAACGGCCATCAACTCCAGCTGTTTAACCACGGTCATCTCGTAGTCCTCGATGGTGGCTCCGATCCTTGGCAAGACCACATCAAGATGGGGGAAGGCCTTCCCTCGGTAAGCCATTCTCTCCCCGTCAAGGCCCACGCTCACAAGACACTTCCACGGGTCGATGAGAAGCGGGCAATGCCCCATCTTCAGGGCGGTCTCGATGAACCTTCTGTTGGGATGATATTGGTGATTCCGGGTTGTCAGGATGCCGATATCCATCTATGCCCTCATCTCATCCCGCGATTGTCAAAGTGGAATCCATTCACAATCGAGCTGAGTTACATTACCATCTATCAAAAAAAGGGGCAATGGAAAAGGAATTTCTCCAGCCCAGCACGGCTCTTCTTCCTTACTGAACGGTATTGAGGCTGGCCTCCCGGACTTTCCTGGTGATATATTCACCCATCCGACCGGCCTCCTCCATCCCCATGCCCGATCGGGTCTCGAACCGATATCCATACCGGAGGCCGTGGCTAACCCGATCCCCTCGATGGACCCTGGTGATCCCGAATCGATCGGGGTGGCAATCGATTTCGGTCCCTCCCTCCAGGTTGAAGGGCTGAACGACAAAACTGGTATACTTGCCCCGATAGTCAATCAAAAACCTCATCGTCTCCAAGGCCTC
>JABAOH010128031.1_pt1 | contig 11452 bp, 9 predicted proteins | sample 7062181 | NCBI WGS metagenome assembly JABAOH01 (sample SAMN14538630, study PRJNA623070) | marine sediment metagenome | biome: marine biome [ENVO:00000428]; feature: marine pelagic biome [ENVO:01000023]; material: deep marine sediment [ENVO:00002113]; isolation source: pool of 5 deep marine... | reverse complement strand
GCCGCCGCCGTCATCTGGGCGCACGCCGCCTCATCCCCGGCCGGGGCGCCGTCCAGCGCCTCGGCCATCTGCGCCACCAGGGCCCTGCCCTGCCGGTGCTCGAACAGCATGACGGCGATCGGGCCCTGCTCTCGCGGCATCCCTCGCGCCTCCAGCTCGGGGAATAGGAGATCCTCCTCCTTGCCGTGGTGGCAAGCGTCGGCGAACAGGCGGAAGAAGGCGACGCACTCCTCCATGGCCTCGAAGTCCCAATCGCCGGCTTCGCCCTTAGCGACGACGGCCTCGAGCACTTCGAGCACCTGGAGGATGACCTGGTGTTCGTCACGAAGTATCCGGGTCGGAGTCTGACGCTCGGACATAGCTCCCCCTTCTAGCGGGTTGGGGAACGCGACGAGGCCCTGGGATGTATAGGAGGCGGCGATGCGGTTTGGCACAAATCGTGCCCCCAATTGTCTCAACGCCGCCCGGGCCACCCCGTCGCAGGCCACGGCACGTGTTCCGCGAACTCGGTCGTCGTAGACGCTGCACCAAAGTTGAGGAGGACGGCCCGGAACGGCAACGTCCCATCACGTCCGAAGATCCTTTCTGGAGCGATATCAGACATGGCCACTACGCTCACACCGCCCCAGCAACCCGACCCCCAGGTCAGCGAGCAGGAGTCGCGTGCCGTCGCCGAGGCGGCGCGTGAGACCGAATGGACGAGCCCGAGCTTCGTGCGCGAGCTGTTCGAGGGCAACCTGCGTCTGGAGCTGATCCACCCCTATCCGGAGGCCGATCCTGAGGAGGAGGAGCGGGCGCGGCCCTTCCTCGAGCGCCTGGATGCGCTGCTGCGGCGGGTCGACTCGGACAAGATCGACCGCGAGCGCGAGATCCCGCAGTCGATCGTCGACGAGCTCAAGGAGATGGGCGCGTTCGGGATCAAGATCCCGAGGGAATTCGGAGGTCTGGGATTGTCGCAGCTGACCTACGTGAAGGCGATCGGGATGGTATCGAGCGTCGACGGGTCGCTGACCGCCCTGCTTTCGGCGCATCAGTCGATCGGGCTGCCGCAGCCGCTCAAGCTGTTCGGGACAGAGGAGCAGAAGCAAGAATACTTCCCGCGCCTGGCCAAGGGGGCGATCTCGGCCTTTGCGCTCACCGAGATGGACGTGGGCTCGGATCCCGCCCGGATGACCACCACGGCCGAGCTGAGCGAAGACGGCGCAGCTTACATCCTGAACGGCGAGAAACTGTGGACGACCAACGGGACGGTGGCCGAGCTGCTAGTGGTCATGGCGCGCACGGGGCCGCGTCGGATCACGGCCTTTATTGTCGAGACCGACTGGCCGGGCGTCGAGATGGTTCAGCGTTGCCACTTCATGGGCCTGAACGCCATCTACAACGGCGTGATGCGCTTCACCAACGTGCGTGTCCCGCGCGAGAAGGTGCTCTGGAAAGAGGGGGCGGGGCTGAAGCTCGCGCTGATCACGCTGAACACGGGGCGTCTCACCCTGCCGTCCAGCGCCGCCTGGGGCACCAAGCGGGCGTTGGAGATCTCGCGGGAGTGGGCCAACGAGCGGATGCAGTGGGGTGCGAAGATCGGCAAGCACGACGCGATCGCGCAGATGCTCGGATCGATGGCGGCCGACGCGCTGGCTCTCGAGTCGGTCTCCGACCTCGCCTCGGCGATGGCCGACCGGGGGGGCGTGGATATCCGTCTGGAGGCGGCGATCGCCAAGCTCTACAACACCGAGGTAGGCTGGCGGGTGGCGGACGACGCCCTGCAGATCCGCGGGGGCCGCGGCTACGAGAAAGCCGACTCGCTGCGCGAGCGCGGTGAAAAGCCCATAGCAGTCGAGCGCATGCTGCGTGACGCGCGAATCAACCGCATCTTCGAGGGCTCCAGCGAGATCATGCGGCTGTTCATCGCGCGGGAGGCGCTGGACACACACCTGGGCGTGGCGGGAGACCTGGTCGACCCGAAGGCGTCGGGCGGCCAGAAGCTGAGGGCGCTGCTATGGGGCGCCGCTTTCTACGCCTGGTGGTACCCGACCCGCTGGCTGGGTTGGGGACGGTGGCCGCGCTATTCGGAGTTCGGCCCGCTGGCCCGGCACGTTCGCTTCATCGACCGCGCCTCCCGCCGGCTGGCACGCACCCTCTTTCATGCCATCGTCCGTTTCGGGCCCAGTTTGGAGAAGCGACAGGCGGTGCTGGCGCGAACCGTGGACATCGGGGCCGAGCTGTTTGCCATGGCCGCCACCTGTTCCCGCGCGCTCGCCCTTCACGCGAGGGGCGCCGGGGCCGATGGCGCCAGCCCCTTGCAGGCCGCCGACATCTTCTGTCGCCAGAGCCGACGCCGAGTCGACTCGCTGTTCCGTCAGGTCTTCAGGAACGACGACGTGGCGACCTACCGTTTCGCGCAAAAGGTGCTGGCCGGCGAGCACCGCTGGTTGGAAGAGGGGTTGCCGCAACTAGACGAGGCTTAGCCGGAGCCGTAGCTTCCGGGCCTCCTGCGTCAAGAAACGGGAGCACGAGGCAGCGGCGACAGCTGACGCCCATCTACCACGCGGATAGCGACGTATGTGCCGGAACATCAAGAAGCTGCGGCGACCGGACGGTCAACCCAGCGACCGAGAGCTCGAGGACGCGGCGCTGCAGTTCGTGCGCAAGATTAGCGGGTACCGTGTGCCCTCTCAGGCGAACAAGGAGCCGTTCGACAAGGCCATCGCCGATATCGTGGCCGCGACGAGAGACCTGTTCGACAACCTGGTGACACGCTGAGAAGTGCTTCCAGGGCGAGCCGCCCGTGGCCCTGATCAGTCGAGGACGCTTCGAATCCTCGCCACCAGCTCCGACGGCGTGTAAGGCTTTTGCAAAAACTCCACGCCAGGCGCCACTAGGCCATGGCGGGTAACCTCGCTGTCCGCGTAGCCCGACGTATAGAGAACCTTCATATCAGGGCGGATCGACTCCACATGACGGGCGAGCTCGACGCCGTCCATGCCGGGCATGACGAGGTCGGTGACCATGATGTGAATCTCGTCTTCGAAGCTCTCGCAGATCGCGATCGCCTCGCGCGCGTTGCCCGCCTCGAGCACGGTATAGCCCGCGCGCTCCAGCCCCCGGCGCATGGGACCCCGTAGCGCCTCTTCGTCCTCGACCAGCAAGACCGTTTCCGAACCCCGGGCGCTAACTGGACGCTCGGCGGGGGTTGCCTCTCGCTCGTCTTCCTCCTTGTCTTCCGCCTGCTGGAAGAAGATGCGGAAGGTCGTACCCTGTCCCAGCTCGCTTTCCACCGAGACGTAGCCGCCGCTCTGCTTGACGATGCCGTACACCGTGGATAGGCCGAGGCCGGTGCCCTTGGTCTTGTGCTTGGTGGTGAAGAAGGGCTCGAAAATGCGCGCCAGCGTCTCGTTGTCCATCCCCTGCCCGCTGTCCGCGATGCTCAGCACCACGTAGCGTCCCGGCGGAATGGCCTCCCCGTGGGCCTGAGCGCGGCGATCGAGGTTGACGTTCTCGGTCCGGATGGTCAAGCGCCCACCACCTGGCATGGCGTCGCGCGCGTTGACGGAAAGGTTGATGAGTACCTGCCCCAGCTCGATGGGGTCGGCTCGCGTGGCGAGGAGGGCGGGCTCCAACTCGGTGACCAGTTCGATGTTCTCGCCGATGAGCCGTCCCAGCATCTCCAGCGTCTCGCTCACAACGGTGTTGAGGCTGAGAACCCGCGGCTGTAGGATTTGCCGCCGGCTAAACGCTAGCAGCTGACGGGTGAGCGCCGCGGCGTGATCGGCGGCGTTGCGGATATCCTCGACATCCGGCCGCTGGGGACTGTCGTCGGCAAGACCGGTCAATACGATCTCACAGTTGCCCAGGATCACCGTCAACAGGTTGTTAAAGTCGTGGGCGATTCCGCCGGCCAGCTGACCGACGCTCTCCATCTTCTGTGATTGAGCGAGCCGGGCCTCCAGTTCCTTGCGCTCGGTTACATCCACCAGAACGCCCATGATCCCGACCGCCTCGCCCTCCGACCCGAACAGCGGAGCCGCATAGACGTTGAGATCGATCGGAGAGCCGTCTCGCTTCTGCCGGCGCACCTCGACGCCCATCAGCAGCTCGCCGCTGATCACCCGCTCTCGCAGCTGGCGAAACTCATCCTGCTGTGACTCGCCCACGGTGGGTAAGGTGAGGCCGATGATTTCCTCCTCGCTCCAGCCGAGCATGCGCTCGGCGGCCGCGTTCCAGCTTTGGACCCGGCCGTCCAGGTCGAGCGCCGTAACCGCGATCGGGGCGGCGTCGAACACGGCGCGCAACTTCTCGTTGGCTTTGAGCAACTCCTCTTCGGCACGCTTCTGGTTGCTGATGTCCTCGAGCACGCCCTGGTAATAGCGGAATTGGCCCTCGGCACCCAGCACCATCCGCGCGCTGTTGCGTCCCCAGAAGATCGAGCCGTCGTAGCGCCGCAGCCGGACCTCGAAGTCGCGCACGGTGGTCTCACGCTTCAGTCGGTCCTGCCAGAGCTCGCGATCGGACGGGTCGATATACAGTTCCCTGGCGTTCAGCGTGATCAGGGTTTGCCGGTCCGGATAACCGAACATCCGCACCAGGGCCGGGTTGGCATCGAGGATCTGACCGTCGAAGGTGGCGCGATAGAGGCCGACCGGCACACCATCGAACAGCTTGCGATAGCGCACCTCGGCATCCTCCATCGCCTGGCGCCGCCAAGCCGTCTCGAACGCGGCCTGCATATCCGCCGGCAGCTCGGCCAGCGCCCGTGGCAGACGCCCGACCCCCTCTTCGACCGTCTCGACGACGACCTGGTTACCGCCGGCGCTGCGTGCGCCCCGCTGCGCCTTCGCCACCAGGTCCAACAGCTCGTTGGGCGAGCGCATCCACGGCTCGTAAGCGGCGATACCCACGCTGACGGTCGGTTTCAACCCCGTCGTCAGGGTCATGCCGGCGATCGCCTCCCGGGTTCGCTCCGCGAACACCCAGGCGCCGTCCCTCTTTTCACCCGAAAGGATGGCCAGGAAGGCATCCGATTCAAAACGGCCGCCGATGTTCATCATCCGCATGTGCCGGTCGAACATCCCTCCGACCTGCTGGATCGCCTCGTCACCCGCCCGGCGCCCATAGCGCGCGTTGTAGGCGGAGAATCCGTCCATATCGAACAGCACGAGGCTCAGCGGCCGGCCGCGCATGGCGGCGGCAAACTCTTTCTCCAGCATGAACCCGAGCAACCGCCGGTTGGGCAGACCGGTGATCGAGTCGCTGTACGCCAGGACAAGCGCGTCGCTGCGCTCTCGATGCAGCAGTTCCGTTACGACCGCCACCCCGACACCGATGGCGAGCACCGCCAGTGCGATCCAGAACAGCAGGACCCACTCCACGGGCCGGCCCAGCCCATACTCCGCAAACAGCTCGAGGGCGAGGATGGCCAGCGTGCCGACGGCCAGCACGCGAAGGGTAGCGCGCCAACCGCGGTAGAAGGCGAGCAGGAAGGCGGGGACCAGGATCAGCAGCCACGAGAGCGCGTCGTAGCCCTGCAGAAGGCCCGGCTCGGTCAGAGCGCCCCACGTCGCCACAACGAGCGCCGCGAGGCTGAGCCACAGCGCCCGGCTCGGGATGACCTTCCGCGCTCCCGGCAGCTCTTGGGGCTCGATTTGCGGTGACAGCGGATGCTGGCGTTCGCGTTCCATCAATTGGGTACGTGCTGACGGCGATTGACCGTCACGGCCGAGCCGCGCGAGGGAGGCTATGGCAGGCGCGAGCCGATGCCGCCTAAGTGATAGGAGGTACGGGGGTTATGGACAGGGTATTGTAATTATCGCCGCCAGACGGCGAATTATCAAGGGGAATGGTCGGGCAGGCGACGCTAGAGCGGGAGGCGGGTGCCGATCCCCTGCCGCTGGGCTTGTTGGAAGATCAGCATTCCCGCCACCACGTCCTCGCAGGCCAACCCCAGGTTGAGGCTGATGATGCGCTCGTCCGCGGCCACTCGCCCCGGCACCTTGCCCGAGACGATCTCGCCGAGGTCGGCGAGGGGCGGCGGCGTGTCCTGGAAGTACCCGAGATTTCGGTAATACTCGAGCTGTGCGGTGTCATCGGTGACCAGCTTGTCGGCCTCGCGCAGCGCCCCGCCCGTCCAGTACGAGTCGAAGTCGAGGGCGCAGCCGAAGGCGCCGGGCTCCAGCCAGCCGGCGCCGATGGTGGGCTGCGGCCGCTCGAGGATCGGACCGCTGGTGACCACGACGTCGACCTCGGCGACGGCAGCTCGAGCCGTGGCCACGACGCTGATCTTCAGCTCCAGCTTGGCGCTCATCTCCCGGGCGAAACGTTGCGCCGCGTCCCCTCGGATGTCGTAGGCTTTGACAGTCTCGAGCGGCAGGACATGCGCCAGCGCCTCCAGGTTGCTCCGGCCCTGCACCCCACAGGCAATAACCCCGACGCTGCGGCTGTCGGGCCGCGCCAGGTAGCGAGCGGCGACGGCGGTGGCGGCGCCGGTGCGCAACGCGGTGACCCAGGTAGCATCCATGACGGCCAGCGGCATTCCGGTCTGCGGGTCGTTGACGATCAACAGCCCGGAGATGTAGGGAAGGCCTCGATCAGGGTTCTCGGGATAGCCGGAGATCCACTTCAACCCCGCCGCGGGGAGGCTCGGCACATAGGCCGGCATGGCGTGGATGAACGAGTTGTCCCGGGGGTGGATGCTGGGCTTGGGCGGCATTTCGATAGCGCCCTCTCCCTTCTCCCGGAACATCGCCTCGATCGGGTCGATCACGTCGGCGGCCGTCACACCCGTGGCCACGACGTCGAATCGGGACAGATAGAGGAGGCTGTCGCCTTCCATGGCCATGGCGGGATGTGCGTGCTACAACTCGAACCAGGAGTCGAGCTCGCTCGTACCCCATGGCTCGCCGGCCAGCGGCTGGTACTCGTTTCGGGTTGGCGAGTAGCAATACTCTCGGCCCCAGCTATCGTGGTTCTTCACGATCTGGGCAATGGCATCGATGATGTGGCTCAGCTCCTCGTCGGTCGTGGTCGGATGGATCGACATGCGCACCCAACCGGGCTTCTCCGACAAGTCGCCGTGATCGATCATGTCGGTGATGTGCTTCGAGCGAGCGGGATCCACATGCAACAGGTAGTGCCCGTAGGTGCCGGCGCAGGAGCAGCCCCCCCGGGTTTGAACGCCGAAGCGGTCGTTGAGCAGCTTGACGATCAGGTTGTAGTGAAGGTTCTCGACGTAGAAAGAGATGATGCCGAGGCGCTCCTCGATGTGGCCGGCAAGGATACGCAGCCGCGGAATGCGGCGCAGGCCATCGAGCGCCTGCCGCAGCAGCTCGTCCTCGCGGGCCAGCATCTGCGGAACGCCCATTCGCTCCTTGAGCTGGATGCAGAGGGCCGTCTTGATCGCCTGCAGGAATCCGGGGGTTCCCCCGTCCTCGCGCTCCTCGATTCCGGGGACGTAGCGGCGCCCGCCCCAGGGGTTCGTCCAGTCGACGGTGCCACCGCCGGGCTGGTCGGGCACCTGGTTGTGGTAGAGGTTTCGGTCGAAGACGAGCACGCCGGAGGCCCCCGGCCCGCCGAGGAACTTGTGAGGCGAAAAGAATATCGCGTCCAATCGCTCGAGCGGGTCCGGCGGGTGCATGTCGATCTTGACGTAGGGCGCCGAGGCGGCGTAATCGACGAAGCAATAGCCGTCGTGCTCGTGCATGGCCCGGGCGAGCGCGTGTACCGGCAGCTGGATGCCGGTCACGTTGGAGCAGGCCGTGAAAGCTCCGATCTTCAAGCGCCGCTCGCCGAACTCGTCGAGCAGGTCGTGCAGGCTGTTTATCTCGACCAGGCCGCGCGGGTCGGGCTCGATGCACACAACGTCCGCCAGCGTCTCCAACCAGGTCGTATGGTTGGAGTGATGCTCCATATGCGTGACGAAGACGACCGGGCGATACTCCACCGGCAGCCGCACAAACTGGTTTAACGAGTCCGGCACCTTCAACCCCAGGATCCGCTGGAACTTGTTGATCGCCGCCGTCATCCCGAAGCCCGGCGTCAGGATCACATCTTCCGGCCCCGCGTTGACGTGGCGTTTGACGATCTCATGGGCCCGCCGGTAGGCGTGCGTCATGCGGGTGCCGGTGACGCTCGTCTCCGTGTGCGTGTTGCCCACGAAAGGTCCGAAGGCGCCGGCGATCCGCTCCTCGATCGGCCCGTAAAGCCGGCCGCTGGCGGTCCAATCGGCGTAAACGATCCGCTGCTCTCCGTAAGGAGTGCGAAACGTCTGGTCGACGCCGACGATGTTTCGACGAAACGGCTCGAAGTAGTCTTCTAGTCGCACCATGCAGACGCCCGATCGACCTGGTGACGGACCCGATCCATGCACGACCGTCTCCAGGCCGATGTGGCTGCTCAGAGCGGCATTGACAGCCACGGCCGAGGTCTCGGCCGCCCCCCGCAACGACGACGCTAATATAAGCCGGCTCGGGCCCGTCGCGCACGGCGGCCTGCCCGGTGGAAAGCCGGCTCAGAACGTCACCACGAGCGCGACGGTGAGGATGCTGTCGAGCTCATTCAGCTCGGTAAATACGATCTCCCCTGTGGGCGATCCCGCCGGAAACTCGAGGGGCACGCCCGCGAGCGACGGCTTGTTGTCGAAGAGCAGCTGCAGGCTCGTCTTCAAGGCGAGCATCTGGCTGATCGACACAGCGATCGAATTGACGAAGTCGGCCCGCACGTCCTCGGTGTCATCGAAGCTGTCATCGACGACCAGGGTGCTCACGTACTCGGTCGTCGAGGTCAAGACGCGCTGGTAGTCGTAGGAAAGGCGAAAGCCGGCGAAGGAGTCCGGCGTATCAGGGTCGTCGACGACGTCTTCCTGGCGCGTGTACGTCACGCCGTAGTCGGTCCGAAACTTGGACCTCTCGGTATCCAGCCACGTGTTGCCGACACCGCCGACGACGCTGTAGCGATTGTCGATGCCGGCGAACGTGTTGCGATCCCAGCCGGCCCCGCCAAATAGGAAGACCCGTGGTGAAAGGCTACGGTCGTAGCGACCACGGACGAAGTAGCTCTCCGCCGTCACATCGCTCTGCGACCGCTCGGAGACCTGAAAGTCGTCCACCGACGGCCCGACGGCCGTGCGCGTCTTCACCGTCGATTCGGTGCGAATCCCTCCCACATCGAACCGCAGGCTCGACCGCTCCCACACCCGCTCGAGCGTGTTCTTCAGGCCAAAGGTACTCGACTCGGCGTTTCCCGCGGTTAATACAAAGGTCAGCTCCGCCTTGTCGAACCAGCCCAGCTTCTTCTCCTCCTGAGCCTGGCTCGGCCGAGCCAGGGCCGTGAGCGCCAGCGTCGCCGCCAAGGGCAGCACAAAATGGCGAGAATTTGATGTCATCAAGGAGTCCTCCCCTTCTCCCGGTTTGAATTGGGCGGCCGCGTCTTGGGCCGCGTCCACTCCCCTAGAATCCCAAGAACCGAAAAAGTCACATCGTGGCGGCTATTGCTTGACCACCTGTTCCAGGAAAACGGTGTTGGCGACGGCCACCGTCCGGCCCTTCTGATCCAGGATCACCTGTGTGGGCGTGATGGCGGTGAGAACGCCCCGCTCGCCCGCGATCTCCATCTCCTCGCCCACCCGGAACATGCGCCGCGCGTAGAAGCCGGCGATGATGTTGCGGGTAATCTCGCGCGAGCCGATTCCGAACGACAGCCCGAAGGCGAGGACGAATGCGGCCAGTACCGCCGCGGTGACCAGCCGGATGATCTCGGTGTCGATCTGCAGCTGCGCCACCGCCATGATACCGAGCACGAACAGCAACACCCCGGTCACCAGGCGGCCCAGCGCCGGCGCGAAGTCGATGCCGGCGTTTCCGGCGGCGGCGGCGACGGTGGTCCCGGCGAATTGAGAGGCGGCGCCGCCGAGAATGATGATCAGCAGGGCAGCGATCAGATTGGGCAGGTAGGCCATGAACGCGCCGATCGCATCAGAGATCGCCACCAGCCCGAGCGAATCGGCGGCGGTCTTGGCGAAGAGGAAGAGGAGGAGGAAATAGACGACCCGGGGAAGGATGTAGTTGAGTTCTTGCCGGAGCCCGATCTTTTGCAGCGCCTGATCGATTCCGACCCGCTCCAACAAGGCATCGAAGCGAAGGCGCACGAGCAACGATCTCAACGCTTTCTCGACGATCTTCGCCACGGCCAGCGCCAGCAGCACCAGGACGACGCCCAGCAATACCTTAGGGGTCCAGGTGATCACCCCCTGCACGAGGCCATCGAGAAGTCCCTGCAACTGCTCCATGATGTTGGCCATCACCGCGAGTCTCCTTCCTCTCGTCTGGGGCGCTCAAAGAAGCCAAAGATGATCTTGAGGTATTCCAGCAAGACCAGGAACGGCGTGGACCACGACAGGTCCGCGAGCTGAGACGCCAGCAGCCGTCGCTGCAGTGCCCCCCGTATCCGCGCGATAAAGCCGGGAGCCGGGTCCTCCCCCAACTCCCGGAGCATCTCGATCGGGTCGCCGGTCTCGATGTCGTCCGCCGAGTCGCCGGCGGAGTCGAATCGTTCATCCTGGTCGCTCAATCTCCCGTCGCCTCCCCCGCCGTCGGCGCATCGGCCGCCAGGTCCGCTCCGGCCGTCGCCAGTCCGTACAGCCGGCGGAATTCTTCACGCCCGCGCTTGATGCGCATCTTGACCGCCGAGAGCCCGATCCCCAGCTCGTCGGCGATCTCCTGGTAAGAGAGCTCGTCCATATCCCGCATCACGAGGGGGATGCGCAACGTGTCCGACATGGCGTCCAGCACCCGTCCGATCCGGGCCCGCTCGGGCTCGGCCTCGAACGCAGGCTCGGCCCGCGGCTCGACATGTAGCTCCGTGTGCCCCTCCAAGCCCGGGGTCTCCACGTCGACGAACGTTTTGCCTTTCCGCTTCTTCAAGAAGTTGATGCAATGATTGACTTTGATCCGGCGAAGCCAGGTGGCGAATTTCGAGCGCCCCTCGAAGCGCGGAAGTCCGAAATACGCCTTGAGGAAAACCTCCTGCGCCAGGTCCTCGGCGTCAGCTCGCGAGCCCGACAGGTAGTGGCAATTCGCCGTCACCTTCGACTGATGCCGTTCCACCAGCGCCTCGAAGGCGCGGAGGTCGCCAGGGGCAGCGCCGCGCGCCTGCTCGACCAGCCGCTCGTCGGTCAGAGGTTCATCACCGTGCATCGCGCCTCCACATCATTGGACCGCGGATCTGGGGCCGAGTCACATGTCGACAGCTGGCCGGAAGGGTCGGCCGACTGACATGTGACTTCTCCGGGCTTGCCGTGGTCCGGGGGGTTAGTGACACAAACTGTGGACGCCCGAGGGCAGTCTGCAATCCCAAGCGTCTCGGACAGCGATCGTACACAAACGCTGTGGAAGATGGGCAGAGAGGCGACGGCTGAGCCGGGGTGAGCAGGCTGCCCACGGACCTCCGCCAGGGGCGATAAGCC
>JABAOH010001839.1_pt3 | contig 11455 bp, 9 predicted proteins | sample 7062181 | NCBI WGS metagenome assembly JABAOH01 (sample SAMN14538630, study PRJNA623070) | marine sediment metagenome | biome: marine biome [ENVO:00000428]; feature: marine pelagic biome [ENVO:01000023]; material: deep marine sediment [ENVO:00002113]; isolation source: pool of 5 deep marine... | reverse complement strand
TATCTGTCGTACTGACACCATAAAGATCCGCTGTGAAGTCGAGGTACTCTAGGCCTGTTAGAAATTCGTATAAGCGGGGAACCTCTGGTACATATCCAGTTTGCGCCTTTATCGCAACAGGGTTTTTCTCAACGTTTGTGCCTAATACATTTACAGATCCTGCGTCAGGTTTAACTAATGCCAAGATAATCTTCAGCAAGGTGGACTTGCCAGAGCCGTTTGGGCCTAGAAGACCAAAGATTTCGCCATTCTTCACGTCCAAATCAATGTGATCCGCAGCCGCTACATCAGCATATCGCTTAGCAACACTTACAAGTTTCACGGCTGATCCAGAACCTTTGGCCACAGATGATGTCCCCATCATTAGACACAACTGTGCCTTGCCTCTTAAATCTGCTTTTCCATCTGTGGATTGTCTAAGTTTCCAAGCTTGTGGAGTACATGTTGTATCTTCCTATAGCCTTTTGCTGGGGCTTTTCGCACTCTTCCCTGCAATATTTCTCGCAGTTTTCTAAATGGTGGTGGCGCGGGGGGTGGGATTCGAACCTCTACCACAGTGGAGACATCACTCGCAAAACACCCATTTTTAATGCACGCGCTGGTGTTGGCGAGTTGCATTGATCGAAATGGCGCCTTTTGCCCAATTCGAATGGGTCATGTTCTGTTCCACTCTCCTTAAGTTTCTAGAGAATGTTTTTTCTTCTATAGATTTTGACTGTCAGTAGTGTTACTATCATGAACAGTGGTAGAATGATGATTGATGTGAACTCCGGAACTATTGGGTATTGGTCAATGTTGTCTGCGTTGATCGTGTATTGGCTGTCCCAGAAGTTGTCACTTCCTGTTTCGTTTTGATAGGGACCGCTGTAAACATTGTTGACATGAGGATAGAGGTATTTGAAGTTATCCCAGTAGTTGCCACCTTCGGGATAGCCGTCGTCCCAGTTGTTTGCGGATGCCACGTCAATTTTGACGTGAATGTAGTTGTCGGTGAAGTTGTTGCCGAAAAAGGTGTTGTCATAGGACTCAACGACTCCTACGCCGCCCCAATTCCCGCAGCCTGTTATGGTGTTTCCATAGATCGTGTTGTTTGAAGAATATTCGAGTTGGATGCCGATGAAATGTGAAACGTAGTTTTCATTGATGTAGCAGTTTGAAGAATTCCAGAGCCAGATGCAGTATTGAGTGTTGGTTATGTTGCTTTCAGCTATTGTTGCGTTTGTTGTGAGAGCGACAGCTACTCCTTGCCAATTGTGAGATATGTTTACATTTCGGATGCTTATGTTGGTGCAGTTTGCGAGGATGACGCAACCCGCATCCGACGGGATGGTGGAATCATGGCTGTCTATCCAATAGTAGATTGGTTTGTCGTCTACAGTATTTGAATCGTCAACATCGTTAAGGAAATTCGGAAGGTTGTAAGCCATAATTAAGAAGTTATACCTGTTGTTAGCCATTGTGTTATCTCTGAGCGTGTTGTTTGAAGAATGCTGGATTGAGATGCCAGCGTTGCCGCCTGTTATAATGTTTCCGTATATGCTGTTATTCGAAGATCCAACTGTGATACCGTTCCCGCTGTCTGTTATAATGTTTCCTGATATGCTGTTGTTGTTTGAAGGATCCGAAAGCATTATGCCGCTGCCATTATCTGTTATGTTGTTTCCAAAAATGCTGTTATAGTCTGAATATCGGGCGTGGATACCTTCGCCGTTCAATGTCATGTTGTTCCCAGAAATAGTGTTGTAATGTGAAGACCCGCTGAGTTCAATGCCTTTGTAGTTGTCTATTATCCTATTCCCAGTGATGTTATTGTAATCCGAATAATAGTCAACATATATGGCGCGGTTTGTGCCTGCCGTGATCTCATTTTCAGAAATGGAATTGTTTGAAGCCCTTTCAAGTTGGATGCCGTGCCAGCCGCTTGCTGTTATGTTGTTTCCAGATAATGTGTTAAAATCTGCACGGTCGAGCCAGACACCTCCTCCAACCTGTAGACCTCCATTGTCTGTTATGTTGTTTCCAAAGATGCGGTGGTGACTCGAACTCTGGAGGTGGATACCAGCTTCGCTGTCCACTATGTTGTTCCCGTAAATACTGCTGTTTGAAGAATAAAGAAGGAAGACACCATCTTCGCCGTTGTTTGCTATGTTGTTTCCAGTAATGTTGCTATGCGTTGAAGAACGAACATAAACTCCTTGGTCGCTGTTCGCGGTTATGTTGCTGCTGATAACGGTGTTGTTTGAAGATTCATAGATGTAGATGCCGTAGGTGAAGTTTCTAATGTGCACACGCTTGATTGTTACATTGCTCCTTTCGTAAAGTGATATCCCTGTTAGACTTCCAGCGCCTTGAACACTGAAGTCTGCTCCATCAATGACAATGTTGTCCCTCTGCACCGCAATGCTGTCATTAACATTGCCGGTGAAGATGTAAGTGACGTTGTCGACGCTCGTGATGTTTGCTGTTGGAGGGTCAATACTTCCATCAGCTTTGATGTAGATGGTTGCTTCAACCTTCGGAACCCGAATCGCTAAGCCGAACACTCCAATGAGGATAAGAGCCAAAACTAGTGAAGCCAGATTTTTGCTCATTACATTCACCTATCAAATTGTTGTGAATTTCATTTTTATGGCTTGTGGAAAAAAACTTCGATTTAATACCTTGGCACAAAATTAATACTTAGTGATCAGCTTTAATTCTTAAAAACCATAAAAGATGCTGCGTGCGCATCTGGTTAGAGAAAAAGACAAGCTGGTTTCGAATTTCAGGAGCACACTCTAACTGTCAGATAGAATCTAAGCCTTTTTGCTTCCTGTTTGAAAAGGTCCAGAAAGGCTTTGCTTTGTAATCTCTGTCCTTTGATTCTTATTATAATAATTCCAGTTAAGCCTTCTCGGGGTTTTTCGCTGTTCGACTTGTAGGTCGAGTGAAAGTCATACATTTCTTCTAGCGCTTGGTTAATGTAGTCATTTATAGAAGACTTCGAAAGATCCCAGATAGTATATATCATCTTAACTGCAGATAATTCATGAAACTGGTATTTCAGATTCATCATTCCGAGTCCTGTGGTTGATGGTTTCAGTTCTCCAATTAGGTATCCTTTCGGTTCGTTTCTCTCCATAATGGATACACGTTCAAGGGAGCCAGCATAAGCTATTACGGGATTTGGAAAATGTGAGTAGTTACTGTATTCATCATCAAAATGCCAATTGCGTGTCCTATAATCCTGTTTAACTGAGTAAAACCTGTTTGCTGATTTCCACAAGGATGATCCTTTTTCGTAAAGGAATTGGAAACGATGAACATGACCACAAGCGATGTAATTGAATTTCCTTAATGCTTGGAGCATTGGAACAACATCACAGCCTCTACTAAAGGTATAGTTTTCTATGCGAGACCCTGTAAGAAGTTGGTGAACCACCAAGATGGAAAAATCATATTTCGTTGAACTGTAGCTGAAGTAGTTGTTCCCTGCTTTCTTTAGAATCTCAGAGAAAGTATCTCGAGCTTTGTGTCTAATATGAGGAAGACCCGTTATTTTGATGCTTATCCCATTTTTCTCAAAAAGGTAAGAACATGGTTCAGCAAATAGATTAATATTGTCGTTAGAAAAGGGAAGAAGACCGAGAGGAACTCTACTTCTCTCATGATTCCCGGGGATTATGAAAACGGGAATTTCCTTTCTAGCAGCAAGTTGAAAAGGTTTCACTCCTCGGTTCACAACCTCGGGTGGAGGTTTACTTCGATTAAAAAAATCGCCAGAATGGATAATGAAATCAATCTTATGAATTGAAATTGCTTCACGAATTACCTCTTCTACCTTTCGAAAAAACAACTCACCATAGGCCCTTCGAAGCAGATTCCTTGGCCTTAATGCATAATGGACACCAAAATGAGTGTCACTGAGATGAAGAAAACGAATAGAATCTCTACCCACTGGAATGAACCCTCGTAATGATATAGTTACACGCGCGAAAGGCAGTGCTGGCAAAGCCAGACAAGCTTCCGCAAGTGAGACATGGAAGCTACTTCACTTAATTCTGATTTAAGGTGGTTGAAGCAACGAAAACCCATAAACCACAGTGACGGGTGAAACAGACATTTTCTCTAGTACACGTCCACAGGTTGCATGCATGCTCACAGACAAACCCGTTATTGGGAAAACAAAAGTTACAGCCAACGCTCGCGCTTAAGTATAAATCGACACATCCTATGTCGTGTATGCCAAAGATAGCTGAGAGGAGAAACGATGCCCACAAACCGATTTGTACCCGATGATTTTAAGATCCCCGTCTCGTTCGAGACAGACCGTTTCCGCCTTCGGATGCTGTCTGTAGATGACGTCGAAAAAGACTACGAAGCAGTCGTCGAGAGCCAGGAACTTCTTCATACGATGTTTGGTGGTCCATGGCCAAGACCAGGTTTCACCCTTGAAGAAAACCTCGCTGACCTTGAAAGACACCAACAAGAGTTCCTCAGTCGCAAGGCTTTTACCTATACGGTCGTGTCCTTGGATGAAACAAGGATTCTTGGCTGTGTCTACATCGACCCTCCAGAAACTGCCGACTCAGACGCTGTTGTGGTCATGTGGGTGCGCCAGACCGAATACGACAAAGGATTAGACGATATATTATTCAAAGAAGTACGGAATTGGATCAGCTCAGAATGGCCCTTCAAAAAGATAGATTACCCTGGGAGAGCGTGAGAGTAAAAGGAGAAGGCTGTATTCCCATTAAAAGGGTGTTGGACGCAATAGAAACTCAGTCGAGTGGCGCGCTATGGGCAATTGAACACTTGAAGATGGTCTCTTACGTTCTCTTGAATGGGTAAAGGAGAATTATGTTACGCGCGTTCGTGGGTCGGGGCTGCGGCGTACATGAAAGGCTAGTTGGAATGGGTAGATGTACTCCGCAAAGCCTTGAAAATTCACCACTGTAAAATGTGTGCATCATTACGTACAGTAAGAGATGCAGGCAAACGGTTATTCCAAGTCTTTTTCGTAGGCCATGTCCTTCTTGGCAACCTTGAAGCCTGCTTTCTCGTAGAGTTTCATCGCCTCCGTCACGTTCCAGTCGTCTACGCCCAACATCGCGGTGGTCATTCCCATAGCCTTGAGCCTACGCATCCCGTGTAGCATCAGTCTAGTGCCAATTCCTCTTCTCCTGTACGGTTTGAGTACGCCAATGTCCAGAATCCAGCCGCACTTCGTGTTCCTCTCCACGTTGTACTTTTCATCCACACCCAACCCAATGTATCCCACGTGCTTCTTGTCTGAGAGGGCGAAGAACCACTCCTGCTGCTTAAAGAATGGATCTTCACGCACGAAATGGATAGTCTGCTCGACAGGGTTTGGTCTCCAATTGAAGTGCTCCTTAAAACACTCGTTGTCAAGCCAGTTAATCATCTTCAGATCGTCGTCTGCGTCTTTCTGTACAGGTCGAAGAGCAACCTCCAAGTTCTCGTCAATGGTTGATTGAACTTGGGCAAGACCGCTTGTCATCAGGCTAAATATGCGGACCAGTTTAAATCCTAGACTCTCCCACAGATGAATGACCTCTTCTTGATCATCGTTGGCACTGCTCTGAGCAACTTTCATTCCACGCTTCTTGAGTTCTCCTAGAGCCGTATCCGCAAGCTTCTCCTCGATTCCTTGTCCACGATGCATGGGAATGACCCCGAAAGACCTCACGAAACCCCTCTTCTCTTCCCTCAGCTTATCAACATAAGCGAATACGATTCCCACAGGCTGACCGTCAAGTTCAGCAATGAACCTCCCCTCCGCATCGAAATCCGGCGCCTTTTCGAGAGCCACCATCTCTTCCACAGTCATAGACCTCCAATCCCAACGTGTACCGTAGACAGAATTCCACACACTGACCCAAGCCGGTTCATCCTCGCCTTGAACAAAGCGTCTAACGTTCAGCAACTCACTTCCTCCACGTTTCCTACAGCACCATGCTATTCCTAGATTTAACTATTTTCATAGGACAACGGGTACATTGTTAGAAAGCGCTGATCGAAAAAACCTTCACTGCCAGCTCTCTCTGTGAATGCATGTTAGGTTTCACAAATTCTTGCGCGAACGAACCCCTTCTAACGTTGAGCCTAGGTGCAAAGATGCCAACAGAATTCTATTCCTCTAAGATGAACCTAACAGATTTAGCCAACGTTTGGTCGAAATCATCTGGAATAGAATGACTCAATTCCGGGTAAGAGTAGAACCTAGTAGGAACTCCTTTCTTGCTCAAGAATTCACAAACTACTCTAGTATTCTTGTAGCGCGTGTCCTTTTCCCCTGCAACTATGCAGCCTTTCAGACTTTTCTCCCCATGCTTTAGGGAACTTCTCTTAACGAATTGTTCTATAAACGCCCCAACCGACGGGATTACAGAAATGAACCCTCTTGCAGGAACAGAATTTGAGAAGATTGCTATGAGCGCGATTTCAGCCCCGTGGGAAATTCCTCCAAGAATCACTCTTGAGGGGTCTATTGGGTAGCGTTCCACGAGCACCGAAAAGGCGCTTTCCACATCTCTGAGAGCTACATCCTCCTCATCCCATACACAATGATTGCCAGAAACCATCTGAGAAGATTGAAGTGACGCAAGAAACAATCTCCTCCTGCGAAGAACACTCCGCCAATACGGTTCAGAATCGAAGTTGTTGCTGTAGGCCCCATGGAGGATAAGGAGTAGAGGATACATCTTCTCGTCAGAGTATTCCTTTGGAGTCCTCACCACCAGTTCTGCCTCAGCACGCTGTTTTGCTTCGTTGAATCTTTCTTCTCCGATTTTGAGAATTTCGGAAAATGTCAGATCGTCTTCTAGTTCTTTGAGTTCTAACCTCAAATACTTCGGTGACCACCAAGCTCCTCGACGAAAACCTTGTTCCAGCATTTTCATTACTTTTTTCTTTCTTCCCAGAGACGTGTAAAAGTCGATGGCCCAAGAATGAGTCAGAGTTGGTTTCTCCGGGAAGCGGTAGATTGCCTCCAAAGCAATCTTCAGTCCTTTTTGGAAGGCGCCATCATTCAGACAATCTATCATCTGCCTCTGCAAGTTATGAAGCTCGACATCCTTGGATTTGTGTTTCGGATTCTCAAGGATCCTAACTGCTCTACGTGTCTGCAAGGGGTGGCCTCTGCAACGGGTTAACTGCAACAGGAATATATGTGCTTTGAGTTTTTCAGAATGCGTGCGCATACGCGCACGTGGAAGAAATCTCAATCATGTGCGTGTGTGTTCCACAAGTCATTAAAACCGAAGCACGCGCATCGTAGTTAGAGACTGGAGAGAGAATGGAGTCGCGCCAAGCGCGTGCACACCCGGACGGCGACCCCCTCACGTATGAGTGGGAGTTCGGAGATGGCAGCATGCATGCATGCTTACAGCCAGCAATACCTATTCAGCTGCGGGCAACTACTTCGTGAGACTCGAGGTTCGAGACGGGACGAGATGGGCAGTCGAGACCACCATATTAGCGACGATAACCGAAGCCACTGTTTTCCAGAATTTCCATTGACACTCCAGCCTGGGGGCGCGCGCTGGCTGCAGCCCTATTCGTCTATCCGAAAACGGACAGGAAACAACTCGGAATAGCAGCATTCCTCCTCCCTCTTTTTCATGAATGTAGCCCAGAATTCCTTTATCTAGATAGAAGATGTGGCGCTACTCAAATTGGGGAATCGTCATGTGCATGCATGACAATTCTCATTTCAATTGGAGAGTCTTCTGAAACATCAACTCTCTTCTCTTGTTTCCTACATTTGTTATTGCACCCATTTTTCTTAGACAATAAGTGATCTTTCGTGCTAAAGGAGTTGATACTCCTGCTTGATTCGCCAGAGTCCGATTAGTGAATGGGGTTCTCAAATCATTTGGTAAGAATGCAAGAAAATCTCCTCTATTCTTGAAAAGCTGTCTGCTGTTAACGTTGATCAGCTTTGCATCTTTGATGCTTACTCCCTTTCTTCTCCAGCTTCCTTTACCATCGTTACATCTTATCTCCTCTTCCTCAATCATTAAAACCTCTAGAGAAAAATTCTTATTGCCAATGAGATCTGAGATACTCACTAGTTCATAGAATAGGTCAGTTAATCTTCCTTTCCTTGGAGATTTTCTCCTACCTACATTTTCACCTGTTTCTGTGACCCGGACTATCCATTTTCTTTCAGGAATTGGATGAACCAGTCGGACTTTGTGGTTTTCAACCAAATTGGATAGTTTCCTCTTGATGGCAGAGAAATTCCTTGTCTGTATTTCAATCAGAAGAGTTCCTCTAGCAATGTCAATAATGAAATCGTCTATCTTAGCTTCAATTCTGTCTCCTGGAATGGCATACCATTCTTTGATTTCCGAATGGAGAGAATGTTCGTTCATTAGCGTCAAGGCATATGGTCACAAGTGAATAATAAGATTCCCAACATGGATAGATATGCCTACCTAACACTTTTCCCAATTGTCTGCGCGTGCGCATCAAAGGTGTCTTTCTAAGAATTCGAAGATAGTAGCATTGAATTCCTTGGGTTTTTCGATCATGGAGAAATGTCCTGCACCTTCAATGATTTTTAACTCTGAGGATTCAATCTTCTTATGTAGATATTGTTGATACCATGGCGGTGTCAGAATGTCTTCGCTTCCTCCAATAATTTTGGTAGGTTTAGCGATTTGGGAAAGTTGGTCCCGAGCATCAAACTTGTTGCAGGCTTCAAAATCAGCCAATCCAATGGCCGGATCAGTCTTTAACATTTCACTTATCACCCAGCTTGTGTCCCTCTTTTCAACCGTTTTGCGTTTTTGACCCAGTGTGTTTTCGAACCCCATTTTCAAAACTTCACGAAAATCCCTTCTCATCAATGACAACAACGTGGGATCGACACCAAGTTTTGCGCCTGTATTGACCAGTCCAAGACATTGAACTTTCTCGGGGAAAAGAAGGCAAAAGCTGAGGCAGACAGCACCACCCAACGACTGTCCAATCAATGTGGCCTTCTCAATATTTAACGCTTCCAAAAAACTGTTAACAAATTCCGCATATAATTTAATCGTGATGCTGGTGGCAGGTATTATAATTTCTGACTGTCCATGCCCCATCAGATCAACTGCAATCATGCGATACTTGCTACCAAAGAAATCACGCTGATGTCTCCACATTGAATGGTTGCCAGCGGATCCATGGATGAAGAGTAGGGAGCGACCCTCTCCTCTTGATTCGTAAAACGTCCTCAACCCGTTCAAGACAATATACGCCATATCTAACTCTCACAGCCAAAATGTATTTCAGGGTCGTCTTAAAGATTTTCGACTTGGTTAATCAAGGTTTTGCGTGGGTGTGCGTCTATCAAACACTTTTATAAACCTGCGCGCGCGCAAAGCGTCGACGTGCAAATTGAAAAGTCTTTATAAGACAAAAAAGGAGGACTCCTAAGCCTTCTTCTCTTTTAATAAGGATCTTCCATCCTTATTTTTGGAAGAAAAAGTATAAATCCACTATCATGCTTGGTGCAATTTAGCGAGAGTCGGAGGTGTAAAACCATGCACGAAATGGAAGAGGAAGAATGGGAAGAAACAGAAGACGGCTGGTAAAAAAGATTTAAACCTGAAGGAAAATAGAAAGGAGCGAAAAGTTATGGCAAAGAAGAAAGGACGAAAACAGGGTAAAGGCAAAGGCAAAGTCAAGAAGTAGACTAGAAACTGGTTCTCTAAAGCGTTTTTTTGGAATTTTTTTTCTTGTTCTCCTTCTCAACATTTATGGAGTTGGCTTGCCATAATAGATAGTCGGTTTTAAAAACGATGTATCATTTAAGAGAAGCATCAATTTCATCCTCCCAGGTTGGATGTCCTCTTGCTATTATGTAAAATTTCGGCACTATTCTAACGTCTTTCAACAGAGTTCTATTGTTTGAATAGAATATTGGAAACAATGTTCTTGAGTTTCTCTGTTTTGGGGTTCTTGGCGTAGAGAGTGAAGTACCTCTTTGTTAGTCTTCTAACCCGTTCCTCATCGCTAAAGTATTTTGCGTGGAGAATCTCGTGAATCAACGTAGCTCTGGCTCTACATTTGACGTACGAATGGGCGATTTTATTTCCATGTCTTGCCTTTAACTTTCCGTAAAATTCATAACTTTTGGGAAAAATGGATATGTTGCCCCGTTGATTCCATTTTCCAGCGAGGTTGTTTCCATTCTTTTTCTGAAATGGATAGACCCTGATCTGCACTTCTTCAATCAGGCTTTTATCAATGTTTTCTTTGATTAGTAACCAACGCAGGAACCGTTGGAATAGCGGGGTTCGCAAAGTTTTTGTGACAAAAAGAGCGTAGCCTTTGTAGAAGGAGTGTTTTTTAGGAGACTGCGTTGCTTTCTTGGTAACATTCGTTATTCGTATTTTATCCAGTAGCATCTGTTTAGTTCCTGTTCGGAAGAGACTAGTAACCTTAGAATCCCGAACTACTCGGTACGTTCAAAAGGCTGTTTAAAATATTGTCAACATTGTATATTAAGACTCTGCAGCAACTTAAACCTAAATCGCATGCGCACACAAGTTTTTGCTAGAAATCGTTGGATACCCTAGATAGCGTTTTTTTTGGAAATATAATCCATGGTGAACAAAGAGGATGTACAGGTGATAACCCGAAGAAAATTCGGAAACAGCGCGCGCCAACAAAGGGCTATTCCTCAACGGTCCTAAGTATCTCGTCGAACTCGGAGAGCCTGATGCCAGTCCTCTCCTTGAGGAAGTCATGGATCCGGTGTAGATGAGCCACCCCCTCCCTCATCTGCTCCACCGCGCCAGCTCTCATATTCACCTCCTCGGCACCCCTCGTGAACGAAATCGACGTATCTTGGATTCTCCTATAAATCGACGCCACCTCGAAGAATCCCACATCCCTAATCTCCTCCTCAGCTGTTCTCTGATAGGCCTCGAGGATAGCCTCCCCTAAAGGTCTTCCCCAGAACGCACTTGCTAACATGAAGGTCCACGTGAGATCCTCCCTAAAATCCCCAGAGGAGGAGGCACCCCAGTCGATGACCGCATGGGAACCATCTAGTCTCACCATGATGTTCGCAGGGTGGAAGTCCCTGTGAAGGACTGAGAACCGCCCTGGAGAGACCCCGATCTGGCTCTCTTCGAGCCAGTCCAGAACGGGTTCAAGCCAAGAAGGTCCGCGCTCTTCTAGACCTCTTCGCGTTCGCTCTAAGGCTAGGTCAAGGTAGTCTGAGGTGTCTACGAAGCGAGGGAGTTCGGGGAAGACCATTGCTGGATCTATTCGGTGCAGTTCCACGAAGAGTCTGGTGAACACCTCGAGAGAGGCTCCGAGCTCCTTTACTGGTGTCCCCAGGAAGTCGTCCATCATGCTGTGGCCCTCGATCAAGTCCATCGTGATGAACGGGACGCCCAGAGCTTCGAGATCGACCTCGACCTCATGGACCGAGGGAACAGGATACCCGACCTCG
>JABAOH010006657.1_pt1 | contig 11456 bp, 7 predicted proteins | sample 7062181 | NCBI WGS metagenome assembly JABAOH01 (sample SAMN14538630, study PRJNA623070) | marine sediment metagenome | biome: marine biome [ENVO:00000428]; feature: marine pelagic biome [ENVO:01000023]; material: deep marine sediment [ENVO:00002113]; isolation source: pool of 5 deep marine... | reverse complement strand
AGAGCAGTTTCGTTTCATCCGAGTCGATAAAGACTATCCGCAGGTGCTTAATTTACAGATCACGAAGGGCAGAGATTTTTCTAATGTATTGGAAAACTCATCGGCTTTTATAATAAACGAACGGGCCGCCCGGGCGCTTCAAGTGGCTGATCCAGTGGGACGAATGGCTTCAAGCTTATTTGGAACAAGAGGGGAAATAGTCGGTGTGGTTAACGATTTTCACTTTGCATCGTTGCACAATATTATTGAACCGCTGGTTATGGAACATTTTCCCCAATCGCATCAGTTGAAATCGGCACTTGCAGCTTATCTATTAATAAAAATTCAAGGATCAGACATTCAAACCTGTTTGCAGTCAGTTAAAGCCACCATCGAAAAAATAGCGCCGGAAAGCCTGTTTGTTTATAGCTTTTTAGATCAAGATTTGAATCGGCTCTACGATTCGGAGCAGCGGATGAGCAACCTGTTCAAGGCATTCGCCCTGTTTGCAATCTTCATTTCCTGTTTGGGACTATTTGGATTATCGTCGTACTCGGCTCAATTACGAGTGAAAGAAATTGGCATCCGAAAAACGTTGGGCGCTTCACTGCCCAGTATTGTCCAACTGTTATCGAAAAAATATGTAGCCTGGATTTTAATTGCAAATGTCATTGCTTTGCCGTTAGGCTGGATTTATGTGAGCGACTGGCTGCGCAATTTTGCCTATCGCACCCCAATCGGCAGTTTGCCATTTATTATGACGATCCTGATTTCGATCGGATTGGCTTTTTTTACGGTAAGCTATCATGCATTAAGGGCGGCATTGGCAAATCCAGTTGAATCGCTGCGATATGAGTAAAAACGCATGGAGCACGGCGCAAAGGCATAGCGTAAGCAAGGGCTATGCGTCAAGCGCTTTGCGCTATGCAAGGAGAAAAAAATGTTCAAAAATTACTTTAAAATTACGCTGAGAAATATCATCAAATACAAAGGTTATTCCTTTATCAATATAGCAGGGCTGGCTATTGGAATGGCGTGTTGCATTCTAATTTTATTATGGGTAAAGGATGAATTAAGTTATGATCGCTATCATGAAAAAGCTGATAGAATTTACCGTCTTACGTTGTCAGGAAATATTGGTGGCTCTGATTATAGTACAGCGGCTGTTGCAGCGCCTACAGCCAGTGCCCTGGTAAACGATTTCCCTGAAGTCGAACAAGCAACCAGGCTGTACGTCCCATACAGTCAAGCAGATCGCTTTATTCGTTATGAAGACAAAACATTCAAGGAAACAAGAATTGCTTTTGCAGATGCTAATGTTTTTGATATTTTTAGTATACCACTAATCGAAGGTTCATCTGCAAGAGCTCTATCAAATCCCAATTCAATCATTATCAGTGAGGTGATGGCTGCAAAATATTTTGGCGATAAGGATCCTATCGGTAAAATCATTGGCATGGATGCTGTTGCTGATTTCAAAATCACCGGAGTCTTTAAGACAATCCCTGCTAACTCCCACTTTCATTTTGATTTTATCGCTTCATTATCATCACTTGAAGAGAGTCGTGATCCATGGTGGTTAAATAATCTTGCATTTCGCACTTATATTTTGCTGAGAGAGGGTTTCGATTATAATGCCCTCGAAGCTAAATTTCCCGACATGATCAAGAAATATATTGCTCCCATGTTTAAACAACTCTATGGTGAAGATTATGGGGATCTGACTGAAATAGGAATGCGATTAAAATATTCTCTCCAACCATTGCGGGCTATTCACTTACATTCAAATCTATTAATGGAATTTGAACCGAACGGAGATATCAGATATGTTTATGTTTTTTCGTCTATTGCACTGTTCATTTTGCTGATAGCTTGCGTCAATTTTATGAATCTGTCCACTGCCCGATCGGCGAATCGAGCAAAAGAAGTTGGTATTCGTAAGGTTGTTGGATCAGAACGCTGGCAATTGATTTTACAATTCCTTATGGAATCAATTTTTCTAAGCTTAATTGCATTAGCGATTGCATTGCTTTTGGTAGATTTTGCCATTCCATATTTTAATTATCTATCTGGCAAAGAGCTCACTTTTTTCAATCTGACTAATAAGACAATTTTTCCTTCATTATTTATCATTATGATTGCAGTTGGATTCATTGCTGGCAGCTATCCAGCATTCTTTCTTTCTTCATTTAAACCAATTTCTGTCTTGAAGAATAAATTTTTCAAGGCATCAGGAAGCCTGAGTCTGAGAAACGTGTTGGTATTGTTCCAGTTTGCTATATCAATTATTCTGATTTTTGGAACAGTGGTCATCCTTCAACAACTGCATTACATTGAGAATAAAAAATTAGGCTTCCACAAAGAACAAGTATTGATCATTCATGATACCCGTACTTTAGGTTCAAAAGTTCATACTTTCAAACAAGACCTGTTACAAAATCCCCAGGTAGCCAGCGCTTCGGTGACTAACTTTTTGCCCGTAACCTCGGAACGTCTGACCGTTGGTATGCATCCCGATGGAAACTATCGAGAGAACGGAACGCTGATACAGCGGTGGCTGGTCGATTTTGATTACATAAAAACCATGGGCATGGAAATCATTAAAGGGAGAAATTTTTCAACATCATTTCCCTCAGATTCGATGGCGGTCATCGTCAATGAAGCGGCTGTAAAACATTTTGGCTGGGATAATCCTATTGGCAAAAAAATCGGTAATTATACCGCCCCACCGAATGCTGCTATGCAGGATTGGACGGTTATTGGTGTGGTCAAAGATTTTCATTATGAATCGTTAAGGAATCAGATAGGGCCTTTAGGATTATTCATCAGTTCATCAATGAATATGGTATCTGTCCGCCTGAATATCAAGGATTTTTCCAATACCATTCAATGGATCAAAGAAAAGTGGCAGCATTTCGCTCAGGGACAACCTTTTGAATATTCATTCCTGGATGCTCGCTTTGAGCAGATGTATCTGAACGAGTCCAAATTAGGAAAAATCTTTGGTATATTCGCTGTGCTGGCGATATTCATTGGTTGTCTGGGCTTGTTTGGGCTCACTGTTTATAGCGCAGAAAAACGAACCAAGGAAATCGGCATCCGCAAGGTGTTGGGCGCATCAATTTCAGAAATGGTGATTCTGCTTGCCAAAGAATACACCAAATGGATTTTATTAGCCAATCTTTTTGCCTTGCCATTTGCTTATTATACCATGAATAATTGGCTGCAAAACTTTGCTTATCGGATTGATTTAACGATATGGCCGTTTGTATTTTCAGGATTAGCAACATCGGTGATTTCACTGTTTACTGTAAGCTGGCAAGCGATTCGGGCAGCAACGGCTAATCCGGTCGAAGCACTACGTTACGAATAGTAACGTAGTGCGAATATCCCGTCTGAAAAAATTTGGCGGGCAGGTCGCCTCTGGAGGATAAAGATGTTGAGGTATGAATAATTAAACGTGAAATGTGAAACACTAAAGGTAAAACATATTTTCATTTCACCTCTCACATTTAAATTTTCATATAAAAATTGAGGAGAACCACATTGAATTTAAAAGAAATTTTACAGAAGATCGTGGATAATAAAGAATCGATCTTGTTAAATGATAACAATCAGGATTGGGAAGCCAGCATATTGCTGGAAACACTTTCGGAGTCGAAGTTAAAAGTTAACGCCTACTTTCAGTCGAATCTGTATATTGCAGAGATCGATCCCAGAGGGTATCTGGGTCGGGTACTGTACAAGGTGAAACAGAAGAAATAATTGCATTGCGCATAGCGCTTGGCTTGGTGCAAAGCGCGATTTTTTTCAGCATCCGCTATGCTCTACGTACTATACCCTTTGCGTAAAAAGGAGAAATCATGTTTAAAAATTATTTTAAAATCGCATTACGTAATTTTATGAAATATAAAGCATATTCTATCATTAATGTAGTTGGGTTAGCAACTGCAATTTCTGTTTTCAGTGTTATTTTTATATTTATAAAAAATGAATTAAGCTATGATCAGCATCACCAGCACGGTGACCAAGTTTATAAAGTCATCGAAATTCAAATTGGCAAAGGATTTGGTACAAATCATGTTTCCTGGACGATGGGACCGCTGGCGGCGGCTCTTAAGGCTGATTTCCCGGAAGTAGAATATGCCACACGACTCTCGGACGGTAACCAGCATTATTGCCAAATAGGAGATAAGGAATTTTTAGAATATCATATTTGTCATGCTGATCCTGACCTATTAGCGATGTTTACAATTCCGCTTATTATGGGGGATTCCAAAACAGCATTAAATGAACCAAATTCTGTAATCATTCGACAGGAAATCGCTAAGAAATATTTTGGTAATGGGAATCCACTGGGACAAACCATTACAGTTAATAATCAGTTGTTTAAGATTACAGGCGTCCTGGAAGATGAACATCATCGTTCTCACATGAAATATAATATGCTGCTATCCTATTCAACACTGAATCCAGAAGATTTAAGCTTATGGTTTTCAAATCGATTAGCAACGTATATTATGTTACGAGACGGTACAACAAGTCGAGATGTTGAAAAGAAACTACCAGAGTTCTTAATGAAGTACCGGCAAATTGAAAATGATTGGGAAGAAAATTTACAAATGTACCTTCAGCCCTTGAAAAAAATACATTTATACTCTCAGCATATTTTATTTGCCTGTCATAATTTCAATCGCGGCAACATTAACAATGTTATCATATTTTCTGCAATTGCGTTGTTAATTATTCTTATTGCATGTATTAATTTTACAAATTTATCCACGGCAAGAGCTTCACAACGAACCAAGGAAATTGGTATCAGAAAAGTTTGTGGCTCAAATCGAAGGCAATTAATTTCGCAGTTTTGGGGGGAATCAATTTTGTTATCACTTGGTGCTTTTTTATTAGTCGTAGTCTTGATTGAATGCTGGATGCCTGTACTGAACTCTTTATTAAATGAATCGCTAACATTACATACTGGTGATTATTTCAGCATCTTTATGGTGACTCTAGTAGTTGGTATGTTTGCAGGCTGGTATCCAGCACTTTACATGTCTCAATTTCAGCCAACCGATGTATTAAAGAAGTTTAGCAAAAGTGGCTCAAATATTTCAAATTTACGAAAATTTCTTGTTATTGCGCAATTTACGATATCCATTTTTTTAATCACATCAACAATTGTTGTTTTTAATCAAAGACAATATATCCAAAATAAAGACCTGGGATATAATAAAGAAAATATTCTATGTATCAATTTAGCTGGAGAAGAAGGACGATCAAAATTAGAATTATTAAAAAATGAATTGAATAAACATAATAATATTGTAAGTGTAGCCGCAACATCAAGACCTGGTGGTGGTGGATTGGGGCAGTCAACCTTTAGTTTGGCAGAAAAACCCGATCAGTCAGTATTGATGGAAATTGGTTCGATTGATGTTGATTATATTCCAACCATGGGAATGACAATAACAGCCGGACGTAATTTTTCCGAAGAATTTGTTTCGGATAATGATTTGGCTATAATAATAAATGAAAGCGCAGTTGAAAAATTTGGGGTGGATGATGTGATTGGTAAACGCTTCAAAGATGAAACATGGGGCGGAAAAATACCTATTATAGTTGGTATTGTAAAAAATTTTCACTTTTATACGTTACATGAAGAAATTAGACCTTTTGTTTTTGGAATGAATCCAGATTATTATCGAAGTTTAATTGTTAATGTAAAACCCTATGATATACAGGCTACTATTAATTACATGAAAGATGTTTGGAACAAACTCGTACCAAGCCGACCTTTTCAATATTGGTTTTTAGATGAAAGCCTGGAAAATCAATATCGTGTTGAAGAAAATATGAATCGCTTATTTTTATATTTTTCTGCGTTTGCTATTTTTATTTCGTGTCTTGGATTATTAGGATTATCAGCTTTTGCAGCTTCACAGCGTACAAAAGAAATCGGGATCCGTAAAGTATTAGGCGCACCAGTTATGGGTCTGATTTCTATGCTTTACCAGGAATTTACTAAATGGATAGTGCTGGCGAACTTGTTTGCCTGGCCTATCGCCTATTTCGTTATGAGTAATTGGCTGCAAAATTTTGCTTATCGGATTGATATGAGTTGGTGGATGTTTGCACTCGCTGGTGGATTGGCACTGGTGATTGCTTTGCTCACGGTTAGCTGGCAGGCGCTTCGAGCAGCGACGGCAAATCCGGTAAAAGCATTACGATATGAATAATAACAACAAATATACGTAACCAATATACAAAGAATTAAAGTACAAAGGTAAAATTGCATGTCCATTCTAAAAAACTACTTCATGGTTGCCATTCGCACCCTGTTACATCAAAAATTCTATACTCTGATTAATGTGCTCGGTTTAACAATCGGCTTAATATCCTGTTTGACTATTTCTATGTGGATTAGTTATCATTTGTCGTTTGATGGATTTCATAAAAATAAGGATAACATTTACAGAGTTATTCTTGATGTTAATATTAACGGTCTTAGTCCTATGCAGCATTGTGGTTGTCTTGAATGGGTGGGATCCAGTCTGAAGGAGGATTATCCAGAGATCGTTAATTATCTTCGGTTATTTGAGCTAAATGGCTCAACACCTTTACGATATAAGGACAAAGTATTGGCTATTTATTCGTTTTATTACACAGATCCATCTTTTTTTGAATTTTTTGATTTTGAATTCTTATATGGGAATCCCCAAAATGCTTTTTTGGAACCTAAAAGTCTAATCCTCACACAACCTTTAGCCCAAAAAATATTTGGAGAGGACAATCCGGTAGGGGAGGTTTTAGAAATTGATGAACATTCAAGCTACATCGTAACTGGAGTTCTGAAAAAATTAGCTGATAACTCGCATTTGCAATTTAACATGCTGGCGCCTTTTCCGAATGACTGGATGTTGGAAAGGCAGACTTTGGAAAGGTTTAAACGCGATGCGAGTTTTTATACTTATATCATGCTTAGCCCTGGCGTTGATCATACGGTGGTGGATAAAAAAATTGCCCATCATTGTCAAAAATATTTACCGAAATATATTGGAAATCTTGGCCTTTATTTACAGCCATTAAAAAAGCTGCACCTTCATTCCGGGAAATTAGCTTTCGACCACAATCATTGGCAGAAAGTCGACATCATGTATGTTTACATTTTTTCATCGGTTGCGCTTTTAATACTTTTGATCGCGTGCATCAACTTCATCAACCTCTCCACAGCGCGGTCCTTGCGTCGGTCTAAAGAAGTGGGCATTCGGAAAATGGTCGGAGCGCAACGCTCGCACTTGATAATTCAATTTATCGGTGAATCTGTTCTGTTGTGCTTTTTTGCCATATTATTTACTGCCCTGTTCTTTGAAGCAATTCTCCCTCTGTTCAGTCCGCTTTTTGCCATTGAAATGGACTTTATCTATTTCAACAAGAAATTACTGTTCGGAGCCATGGCCATTTCGCCATTTATAATCGGTATACTGGCAGGTATTTATCCAGCACTGACAATGTCATTACCAATGCCGCAAAAAGTACTGAAAGCAACATATAGTAAAGGAAAAAAAGGAACAACGTTAAAGCGGATATTCGTTACCACCCAGTTTTGTATTTCGACAATTCTTATTATCTGCAGCTTTTTTATCGTAAAGCAACTCAAGTGGATTCAGAATAAAGATCTTGGCTTTGATAAGGAGCAGGTGATCACAATTAGAATGCCAAAACCTGTACAAAAGAATTTTGAGAGTGTACGACAGGAATTGCTCAATAACTCGTTTGTTAGTGATATTTCTGCGCTGGGACCGTTCAATTTCCCCGGCTTCCAGGGTAAAATATTCGACTTTGAAGGGCAAACTCCCGAGCAATCGTGGGTTACCTCCTGTACGGCTGTTGATTATAACTTTATTAGATTTTTTAATATAAAAATTGTTGAAGGTAGGGACTTTTCAAAAAACATGCAGACGGATGCCCAAAATACGTATATCATTAATGAAACACTCAAAAAAAAGCTGGGATGGGAAACCGCTGTCGGAAAAATGTTCCGGATTTCCGATTACATGGAAACACCGGGACGAATCATCGGTGTTGTAAAGGACTTTCATGTCGAATCGCTTCACAATGAAATTGATGGAGTGGCGTTGTTTGTCAAACCTGACCTGCTTAATTGGATGTCTGCGCGGGTTACACCCGGCAACATCAACACGTTTATAGATATTGTGAAACAAAAATGGGGCCAATACGCCCCCTCGGTTCCATTTGAATATGGTTTCTTAGATCAAGTCTATGATCATCAATATCAATCGGATCGAAGTACCGCAAAAATTGTTTACACATTTTCCATACTAGCTATTTTTATCGCTTGCCTTGGATTGCTGGGACTGGTCTCATACACGACTGAGCAGCGTACAAAAGAAATCGGTGTTCGCAAAGTGTTGGGAGCTTCAGTTGTGAATATCCTTTTTATCATTTCAAAAGAATTCATTTTATTGTTGAGCCTGGCTACTGTAATTGCCTGGCCCTTTGCTTACTTTGCCATGAACAAATGGCTGCAGAATTTTGTCTATCGAATAGATATTAGTTGGTGGATTTTTATACTATCCGGAATCCTGACTCTTGCAATCGCACTTATAACAATCAGCTGGCAGGTCACTCGCGCAGCGACGTTAAACCCGGTAAAGAGCCTGAGATATGAATAACAATCATATAATAAAAGGATGCTGAATGTTTAGAAATTATTTTAAAATCGCTTTTCGAAATCTAAAAAGACAAAAAGTCTATTCTTTGATCAATATTGTTGGTCTTGCTATTGGCATGGCTGCTTTCATTTTAATTGCACTCTATGTGCAATACGAATTGAGCTTTGATCGCTATCATGAGAATGCGGATCAAATATATAGGGTAACGTGTGCAGATCGTGCACGGATACATTTAAATTCATATCATCATGCGCAGGTGCACCAGGGTGTTGCACTGGCATTGAAAGAGGACATGCCCGAGGTCGAAGCTGCAACGAGATTCTGGCGATTCAAAAGTGTCCGGCTTGCTATTGATGATAAACATTTTATGGAAGACAATTTTATTGTCGCGGATCCAGAATTTTTTGATGTGTTCTCTTTCTCCCTGGTCAAAGGTGATCCTGAAACCGCCTTTACCGATCCATTTTCAATTATTCTTTCCGAGACAATGGCACAAAAATATTTTAGTACAGAAGATCCAATGAACCAGGTTATTCGCTATGAGGAAGAACATGATCTAAAAGTGACTGGCGTTTTGAAGAATATACCGAAAAACTCGCATTTTACGATAGATTTTATNNTCGACTACCTTTGTTATACTTATTTTCGTGCCCGAAAAAATGCCGACCTGGCAGAATTGGGCAGAAAACTTAACCTGCTACCTGAAAAGAATTTCTATACCAGTCCTGAAATGAGAGAACATCGACAAATAAACTATCATCTGCAGCCACTCACAAAAATCCATCTGCACTCCCGGTTAAATTTTGAAATTTCGAATAACAGCAACATTCGAAATATTTACATCTCATTGGCCATTGCATTTTTAATCCTGGTGATTGCCTGTATCAACTATATGAACTTATCCACGGCACGATCTGCACTGCGTAGTAAGGAAGTGGGTATTCGAAAAGTGGTTGGCGCCAATCGAAGACAACTGGTTAAACAATTCTATAGCGAATCTCTATTCTTTGCTATTCTGGCGCTCATCTTATCCGTTATTATCATTCAAATTGTGCTTCCAACATTCAATCGTTTTATAGACCGGGATTTGAGTTTTAATTTATTCGACAACTATCAATTTGCACTCTTTATTTTCGGTGTTGTTTTGTTGGTCGGATTGGTCGCAGGCAGCTATCCCGCGCTGTTGATGTCTTCCTTCATTCCTTTGTCCGTTTTGAAAGGTGTGCTGTCAGCAAACTCCAAAGGTACTTTAAGAAATATTCTAATGATTGTGCAATTCAGCATTTCAATCATTCTCGTTGCTTGTACACTGGTCGTGAGAAATCAAATCCATTTCATGAATACCAAAGACCTGGGTTATAACACAGAACAGATCGTTACTATCAGGATCAGGGATGAAAACATTCCTTCAAAAATTGAAACACTTAAAAACGAATTACTACGGCATCCTAACGTACGGGCGGTTTCATGGTCTGCTCATTTACCAAACCAAATCGATTGGGAACTACGTATCCACTACCCGGGCATGCCCGAAGAGGATGTTACCCTGATGAATTTTACCGTTGTCGATTATGATTTCATCGATCTTTACGGCATTGATATTGCTGAGGGCAGAAATTTCTCCATAGACTTTGCCGCCGATGCCAAAGGCGCTTTTCTGTTGAACGAATCCGCCGTGCAACTTTTAGGATGGAAGTCACCTGTTGACAGGGAGTTTGATGATTGGTTTGTTAATGGAACAGGTTTTCATACAGCAAAGATTGTTGGTGTGGTCAAAGATTTTCATAATTTATCTTTGCATAAGAAAATTGAGCCACTCTATCTTTATTTACCGCCCCAAAATTTAGATTATGAAAATAGTCGTATATTTTGTCACAACTATTTGTCAGTCAAAATGACATCAAGTCATATTTCTGAAACCATCACTTATTTAAAAGAACAAATGAAAAAATTTTCTCCGCAATACCCATTTGAGTATCAATTTTTTGATGAAATTTTCGACCAAACCTACCATACCGAAAAAAGAACGCAACAAATGTTAAGTGTCTTTGCAATGATCGCTATTCTCATTGCCTGTTTTGGATTATTTGGATTAACCGCTTTTACGACAGAACAGAGAACGAAGGAGATTGGTATTCGAAAAGTGCTTGGTGCAACAGTTCCCAAAATCGTGGCATTACTGACCTGGGAATTTACTAAATGGATTTTGGTTGCAAATATCTTCGCTTTACCCATTGCTTATTTTGCAATGCATAAATGGCTTCAAAATTTTGTGTATCGAATAAATATTGGAATTTGGATATTCATCCTATCAGCATCATTGGCGTTAATCATTGCACTGCTTACGGTAAGTTATCAATCGATTAAAGCAGCGGTAGCAAATCCTGTAGAATCTTTGAGATACGAGTAAATGCATAGAGCATGGCGCAAAGGGCATAGTTTAAGAAACGCTATGCGCCATGTTCCTTGTGCTATGCAAGAGAAGGGGAAGGTCATGTTTAAAAATTATTTTAAAATCACACTTCGGAATATTAAAGGTTCTAAGCTATATTCTGCACTCAATATTATCGGACTTTCAGTCGGTTTGGCTTCCTTTATTTTGATTGCTTTGTACGTCCAATATGAATTAAGTTTTGATAAATATCATGAAAATACGAATCGAATTTATCGAGTTGTAAAAGAAGGTCGGACTTTTACACCCGCGCCTTTAGGGCCAGCTCTAAAAGAAAATTTCCCTGAAGTTGAAGCGGTTACCCGAATTATCCAAAACAAAAATATGGTAAT
>JABAOH010024096.1_pt1 | contig 11458 bp, 14 predicted proteins | sample 7062181 | NCBI WGS metagenome assembly JABAOH01 (sample SAMN14538630, study PRJNA623070) | marine sediment metagenome | biome: marine biome [ENVO:00000428]; feature: marine pelagic biome [ENVO:01000023]; material: deep marine sediment [ENVO:00002113]; isolation source: pool of 5 deep marine... | reverse complement strand
CTGTTTCTGACGGTGTGGTTGTCGGTCTGGACCATTGCCGTCGTCGGGCTCGTCACCGCCGCCGCACGCAGCTGGCGCAATGTAGCGGCGGGCGGTGTGGGCAAGGCCCTGGCGGCGACGCTCTTTGCCATTCCGTTCGTGTTCTTCGAGGGCATGGGACTATGGATGTTCGCCGAAGTCACGGCCATTAGCCTCGGTGTCGCGCTCATCCTACTCGTGCTTGTGAACATGCTGTTCTACCAACTGCTTAAGGCGCCGACGCGCGTCGGCCGCAAGCTACTAGACAAGATCGAGGGCTTTCGCCACTACCTCGAGGTCGCCGAGGGCGAGCAACTCAAGTCCAGGTCGTTGCCGCGCAAGACTCTCGATCTATTCGAGATCTACCTGCCCTACGCCCTGGCGCTCGACGTCGAGCAGCAGTGGACCGAGCAGTTCGCCGATGTGTTTGCCGAGATCGGAAAGGCGCAAGGACGGCGATATCACCCCAGTTGGTACCGATCCTCGCACGGCTACAGCCGCATCGCCGACATGAGTGCATCGTTGGGCAATGCACTCGGCAGCGCCATCTCCTCATCGTCGCGCGCGCCCGGCTCCTCCTCGGGCGGTGGTGGCGGCGGTTCCTCCGGCGGCGGTGGTGGTGGTGGCGGCGGCGGGGGCTGGTAGCCGCTCGCCAAAATACGCGCACGCCATCGCCAAAATCGCATACAATGGCCGGCCGTTGGCCATTCGGAACGCTGCCGCATCATGGCGCTCGAGGAAAAGGAAACGCGTGATCGTTTCGCTCACTTTCTCGCCATCCCCACGCGCTGGATGGATAACGACGTCTACGGCCACGTCAACAACGTCGTTTACTACTCCTACTTCGACACCGTCATTAACGAATACCTGATTTCCGCCGGCGGTCTCGATATCGCGGGGAGCGCCGTGATTGGCATTGCTGCCGAGAGCATGTGCCGTTTCCGCCGTGAGCTCAGCTTCCCCGAGGTCATCGAGGCCGGTTTGCGCGTCGGTCATCTCGGCAACTCGAGCGTACGCTACGAGATCGGTCTGTTCAGCGAGGGCGAAGAGCAGGCCGCCGCCGCGGGTTACTTCGTGCACGTCTTTGTTGATCGCGCCACCCACACGCCGCAACCCATACCCCCGAGCATTCGCGTGGCTCTCCAACGTCTGCGGGCAGATGCCCGTTGAGGGCGGGTACCGGTGAAGCCGCTAGCGTCTACGATGGGCACCCTCTTGGCAGACGAGATACGCCACATACACGCCTTCTGGTTCGGACCCCTCGGCGAGGACGGTCTGCCGCGTAAGGACCGATCGCGACTGTGGTTCCGTGCTGATGCTAAGACCGATAATGCGATCCGCCGGCGCTTCGGTGCGCTGCTGGATCGGGCTGCACGGGGCGAATTGAATAACTGGGCGCAGACCGCGGAGGGGCGATTGGCCTTGATCCTGCTGTGCGATCAGTTCGCACGCAATATCTATCGCGGTACAGCCCATGCCTTTGCGCATGACGCCATGGCACTGACCTTATGCACCGAGGGGATCGAGTGCGGACACGACCGTGCGCTGAGGCCGATCGAACGGGCCTTTTTCTACATGCCCATGGAGCACTGCGAGCAGCTCTCGATGCAGGAACGCTGCGTTCAACACTACGAGCTGCTGCTCGAAGATGTGCCACCCGCCACCGGCGGTCAGCTTCGTTCGTTTCTGCAACATGCCCGTGATCATCGCGACATCGTCCTTCGCTTCGGTCGCTTTCCGCATCGCAACCGTGTGCTCGCGCGTCGGTCGACCGATGCGGAGGCCGATTTCCTGCGCACGCAAAAGGGCGCCTTCGGTCAAGGCTGATGCGCGAGCGCCGATTTCTCACGCGTGTCGTTAACGTCAAGCCCGACGAGGTCGCGGCGCTGCTGTGGTCGTTCGCTTACTTCTTCGCCTTGCTGTGCAGCTATTACATTCTGCGGCCGTTGCGCGACGAGATGGGCATCCTCGGTGGCGTCAACAAGCTGCACTGGGTCTTTACCGGCACCTTCCTGGCGATGTGTATCGCAGTGCCGATATTCGCTGCGCTGGCGGCGCGTTTGCCGCGCCGCCGCCTGCTGCCGTCGGTCTACTACTTCTTCGTACTCAACCTGCTGATTTTCTTCGCGCTATTTAAGAGCGACATCGCCGTTGCCAGTGTAGCGCGCGCCTTCTTCATCTGGGTGAGCGTTTTTAATCTCTTTGTGGTGTCAGTGTTCTGGAGCTTTATGGCCGATCTGTTTAATAACGAACAGGCACGACGCCTGTTCGGCTTTGTCGCCGCCGGGGGCAGTGCCGGCGCCATCGTCGGGCCTTTTGTCACAGCATCACTCGCGAAACCTGTGGGTGCCATAAACCTGCTGCTGATCTCAGCGCTGTTGCTGCTGCTGGCCATCGTATGCATTCATCGTCTGTCACGCTGGGCGACAGAAGATCTGCCAGCGTCCACGCCAGAAGCCGGGACCGCCGAAGTACCTATCGGTGGGGGTGTGCTGGACGGCGTGAAGCTGGTTCTGCGCTCGCCCTATCTGTTGGGTATCTGTGTCTACATCTGGTTGTATACGACGCTGTCGACCTTCCTCTACTTCGAACAGGCGCATATCGTCGCCAACGCCTACAGTGACTCGGCTAGCCGCACGCAGCTATTCGCTTATATGGACTTGGCGGTGAATACCCTCACCGTGATCGGTCAAGTGTTGTTGACGGCGCGCATTATCGCCCGCTTCGGCATAGCCGTGACGTTGGCCTTGATCCCGGCCGCCGTGGCACTCGGCTTCCTCGTGCTGGCCGCATTCCCCGTGCTCGCCGTGCTCGTGGTATTTCAGGTGATCCGCCGCGCCGGCAATTTCGCTATTGCCCGTCCCACACGCGAGATCTTGTTTACCGTGGTCACACGCGAAGAAAAGTACAAATCGAAGAACTTTATCGACACTGTGGTCTATCGCGGTGGCGACGCCGTCAGCGGCTGGGCTTTTGCCGGTCTTGCCGGTGCGGGTCTGGGGCTGTCCGGTATCGCATTGCTGGCGGCGCCGCTTGCGCTCCTCTGGCTTTACACCGGTGTCGCCTTGGGGCGCAAGCAGGAGACGCTGCGCGGTGGGATGGACACCCACCTCGGTGCGCGAGCGCCGTCATCCTGAGCTGTATGCCTCATGCGCACCGTCATAGGTGCAACATTGCTTGCGCCCGCTGCGACCCCTCGCCACATAAAATAAGGTCGCTCGCTACGCCTGCCTACGCCAACGCAAACGGCCACGTGCTCAGCGATGCTGGTCTCGCCTGCGGACTGCGCAGCCGGGTTTCCCTCGATAGACCCACAATGTGTGCGTGATTTGCTCGGGTCGCCCCGCGGTCGGTTGCAGCCAATGCTGACGGCCGTCGGCAGGGGCTGCCCTCTTATCCGATTTTGCCGCGTAAACTGGCGCTTTTTCTGGACAACGCATGCCGTTGGACTAGTTTTAAAGGGCCCCGAAAGGAACCCTTTCGTAGGCTTTTGACCAGGATCGGGACGGATCCGGTGCGATTCTGCAGGACGCAGATGCGAGCGTGCCACCGCACGCTCGAGCAACCGCTACAGGGACGGAGCGGTTCTTAGGACGCACAATGCGTGCGCCCCGACACGGATGCGCGCAAGGGATTGCGTGCATCCCCTATTTTTGTCTCGCGTCGACCCAGGTTCAGAGCGGGACGCTTGCCGCAGCAGCGTAATCCGGGGCTCGATGTCGGTAGCAGAGTTCGTGTAGTCCTGTTATGCCGTCGACAGATTTACAACGCCGCCCCACCGCCCTGCGTGCCCTGATCGGCACGATCCTCAGCGCTATGCTGTTCGGATCATTGCCAGCCAGCTCGCTCACCAACCACACACCCGCCGCCGGCTCGGTCTACCTCATGGGCATGCAGCCGCTCGGCGCCCAGGTCGGCGAAGCCGTAGAGCTCTTCGCTCGACCGTGGGTCTTCGCCCTGCCCCCGGGGCCTTCAAGCGAGCGTGCTTACGCACCGCTGGTCAATTACCTCTCACGCGTGAGCGGCAATCGAATCATCATCGAACACCCCGCCGACTGGCTAGCGTACCAGCGGGGCATGCGCAGTGGCGACTACGATCTTGCCTTCGACGGCGCCCACTTCGCCAGCTGGCGCATAGTCCACAGTGGCCACGAGCCGTTGGTTCGAATATCAGCCTCTGCACGGTTTGTCGTTGTCGTATCGCAAAGGGAACAGCAAATCGCCAACATGCCGGAGCTCGCGGGAAGACGCCTGTGTGCGCCGCCTCCGCCCGATGCCGGAACGCTGAGTCTGTATCGACACTTCGACAATCCGGCGCGTCGGCCGCTCCTCGTGCCGGTGCAAAAAGAAGATCACGCCTATGCAAAAATGATTGCCGGTGCTTGCGAGGCCGCACTACTACCCATGCACGTTTACTTACGAACCAATCGTTTGTATGCCCGTGCCGTGTTTAGAACACTCGAAATGCCTGGAGATACCTTCACTGCCGGACCCCGATTGAGTACTGACGACAAGGCCGTGCTTACCAAGGCCTTGTTGTCGGCCGAAGGACAGGCCGCTATCCGTTCACTTTACAAGCGAGCCGGCAACACAGATGTGTTCGAAGTAGCGCCTGCCTCGCGTCCGGACTACGCCGGACTTGATGCCGTTCTGCGCAACGTCTGGGGTTTTGATTCATAACCCCGTAGACTAGCCAAAAGATCGAAGGCTAAACACATTCAGGTGTTGCCTTCACTTGTCTTTTTCCCTTTTTATCTGCCTTCCCGCTACTTGCTGCTTGCTACCAATTTACCGACCGTTAACCCTTGCACCGCGATTGAAAACACCACCACGATGTAGGTAATCGCCACAATCAGATTGCGCTCAGGTCCGGGCGGTAGCGACAGCGCAAGCGCCACCGATATGCCGCCACGCAAGCCGCCCCAGGTGAGTATCTTGATCACATGCGGGCTGAACGAACGCACCTGGCGCATGAGAGCAATCGGCAATCCGACGCTAAGCAGCCGTGCCAGCAATACAATTGGGATGGCCAATAGGCCGGCCAGGAAGTATTGCCGCGTGAATACTAGCAACAGGATCTCGAGTCCAATCAATACGAACAGCACCGCATTTAATATTTCATCGAGCAGCTCCCAAAAGGTATCCAGATGCTGCCGCGTAGTCTTAGACATCGCCAATAAGCGTCCATGATTGCCGATCAGCAGGCCGGCGACGACGATCGCAATCGGCCCTGAAACGTGCATCGCATGCGCCAGTGCGTAGCCGCCCATCACCAGCGCCAGCGTAATGAGAATCTCGACCTGATAACTATCAACGCTTTTCAGCATCGCGTAGGCCGCAAAACCAATCGCCAATCCGAACAACAGTCCGCCGAGTGCCTCCAGCAAGAATAGTCCGGCGATGCCGCCCGGCGAGACCTCAGCGCCGCCGGTGGCGATGCGAAATAGGACGATAAAGACCACGACGGCAACGCCATCGTTAAACAATGACTCGCCGGCAATCTTTGTCTCCAGACTCTTGGGCACCCCGGCTGTCTTGAGAATCCCGAGTACGGCAACTGGATCCGTGGGCGAAATCAGCGCCCCGAACAACAAACAATAAACGAAGGACAGTTGCAGTCCGAAAGCGGCGAGCAACCACCAGGTGAGCGTGCCAACGATGACCGTCGACAAAAGTACACCGCCAGAAGCGAGCGTAAGAATGACCCACTTGTGGCGCGCCAAGTCATTGATGTTGATGTGTAACGCCCCCGCAAATAACAGGAAGCTCAACATGCCCAGCATGAGCGCCTTGTTGAAATCGATCTNNCCGAGGATCGAACATCCCGAACGCGATAAGCATTAGTGAAAGCACCAACGCAAATAGCATCACGCCGATGGTGGTTGGCAAACGCAGGTAGCGGTGGTTCAGGTAGCTGAACAGAGCCGACAGCGTGATCAGAGTCGCGGCGAGATTGAGCAGGCGCATCTGTGCCGGCGGGCATTCAGTGGCGCGGGCGCGCCAGCCTGGGCAGGTCGCCTGCCAGACCCGCAGCCCGGCGCATCAGCACGAGCTTGAGCGGTGTGGCGGCGTTCACCAGGCCGAGACCCAGATTGCGCGCCTGTGCGATCGGCGTCATTGAGGTCGCGAACAGCCGCTTCAACACATCGGTAAACACAAGCATCGCCAGGTTGTCGCCCTTGCGCCAACGTTCGTAGCGCCTAAGCGTCGTCAGTCCACCAATATCGCGCTGCCGATGGTGCGCCTCCAGCAGCACCTCCGCCAATGCGGCGGCGTCGAGCAAACCCATGTTGACGCCCTGCCCAGCGAGCGGATGCACCGTGTGCGCCGCATCGCCGATCAGCGCTACCCGTGCTGCCACATACTGCTCGGCATGGGAACGCTGCAGTGGAAACGCGAGTCGCGGGCTGCTGGCGTTGATCTGACCTAAGCTGTCACCGAACGCCGCTTGTAGCGCGCCAAGGAAAGCCACGTCGTCGAGCGCAAGCAAATCCTGCGCGCGCTCGCCGTTCACCGACCAGACAATCGAGTAGCGGCTGTCGGACAACGGTAGGAACGCCAACGGGCCAGTCGGCAAGAACCGCTGCCAGGCAACGTGTGGCTCGGGGCTGTCCGTGCCGATCATGGCGACAATAGCCTGCTGCGCGTAGTCCCAGCGGGTCACGGCGATACCCATGCGATTGCGTACGAACGAGCGCGCGCCGTCGGCACCCACGATCAATCGCGCCATGAGACTCGTGCGATCATTGAGCTCGACATGCACATGCGAGTCGCAGATTTCGAAATTGGCGATGCCGCTCTCGCAGTAGGGTTTGATGTTTTCACTGGCTGCCATACGCTGCCAAAGCGCTGCCTGCACGGCATCGTTCTCCACGATGTAAGCGAGGTAGGGCTCACCGAGTTCGGCGCTGTCGAAGTGAATGACGCCAGTCCCTTGCGAGTCCCAGACTTTCATCCGCTCAACGGGGCAGATCCGCTGCTTGGGTATGTGGCCCCATGCATCCACAGCTTCCAGGATCGTCCGCGACCCGGGGGAAATGGCGCTGACGCGCAGCGCATAGTCGCCGCTCGGCATCGCCGGCACGCGGCCGTGTTCCACGATGCCGACGCGCAGCTGCTTGTCGGCCAACGCACAGGCAAGCGCCGCACCAACCATGCCGCCGCCCACGATTACTACGTCGTGGTTGAACTCAGTCATTGGTAATTGGTCATTAGTGATTAGTAAATTTCCGTTGCTCGTGCCGCCGCACTTTGATTAGCTCCACCAGTTACCGTTCACTAATCACCTGTCACGAGTTACTAATGGCAGACCGCGGGCGAGTCTCGGTAGCGGACCGGCCAGCCCGCTGGTGCGCCGTATCAGCGCGCGCTTGAACGGCGGCAGCAGATCGGCGGCGATCAGACCCAGATTGCGCGCCACGCTGAGCGGCGGCACAGAGTTAGCAAATATCTGGATCAGACCGTCAGTGAATCTACTGACCATTCGCGTGTCCTGCTGTCGTTGTNNACCGCGCTGCAGCGCCTCCACTAGGACCTGTGACAACGTCGCCACGTCGCGTAGACCGAGATTAAAGCCCTGCCCCGCCACGGGGTGCACAGTGTGCGCGGCGTTGCCGACCAACGCCACGCGCGCGCGCACATGCGGTTCGACCCGCATCAGCGTCAGTGGGTAGGCGCTGCGCTTGCCTGCCCTGAGGAAAGTTCCCAACCTATAGCCGAAACGCTCTTGCAGCTGGTGAAGAAAGGTGGCGTCGTCCCAAGCAAGCATCGCATCTGCTTCTCCGCGTCGGGCACTCCAGACCACGGTGCAACGATGCTCGCGCATCGGCAACAGCGCGAGCGGGCCGGTGTCGGTGAAGCGCTCGTAGGCAACGTTTGCAGGCGGGTGCTCTGGCGTCACGTTGGCAACCAGCGCTGTCTGCCCGTAGTCCTTGCTATGCGCACGGATGCCGACCGCTTCGCGCACGCGTGAACGTCCGCCGTCGGCGCCGACCACCAGGCGTGCCGAAAGCACGCGGTCACGGCCTGCCTGCTTGAGCCCGATGCGCACGCAATCGCGCTCAAAATCAAGTCTTTCCATCTGTGCAGGGGCGATGAACTCCGCCGCCTGGCTACGCTCCAGCGCCAGATAGAGGACACTGCCGAGCCCGGGTGTTTCGACGACATAACCGAGCGCTTCGAGGCCGGCCTCGGCGGCGTCCAGACGGGCGATGCCGAATCGGCCGCGGTCGGAGATATGGATGCGCTTGATTGGCGTCGCGCCCGCCCGTGCGGCGATGTCCTGCCATAGCTTCATGCCTTCGAATATGCGGCGCGAGCCATAGGCCAAGGCCAGTGTGCGATCGTCATATGTCGGCGCGGTAACAGGGCGCAACGACTGCGATTCGATCACTGCCAAGCGCAATCCGCTGCCGCCGAGGGCACAGGCGAGGCTGGCACCCGCAAGCCCACCGCCAACAATAACAATATCGTAGTCAGTCATGATGACTCGTGACGGGTACTTCGTTACTAGTGGCTTGTAAGTGGATGTACTGCGTCATTGAAGTGCGTTTGTTAAAACGGAATTAGCAATCACCAGTGATCAGTCACTCATTACTGCCTCATCAGCGCCTCGACCTCATCGATTGCCTTAGGTGAGTCGCGACTCAACACCTCGTTGCCATCGCGCGTGAGCAGCACGTCGTCTTCGATGCGTATACCGATATTCCACCAGCGTGGATCGACGCCGTCAGTGCCTTCGGCGATATACAAACCGGGCTCGACGGTCATTACCATTCCGGGTTCAAGCAGTCGCCATACATCCTCCACCTTGTAATCGCCGACATCGTGTACATCCATTCCCAGCCAATGTCCCGTACGATGCATGTAGAAACGCTTGTAGGTTTCGGTCTCGACTAACTCGGCGACATCGCCATGCAACAACCCCAGGTCAACCAAACCCTCGGTAAGCACGCGTATAGCGGTCTCGTGCGGATTGTTCCATTGGTTGCCGGGTCTGACTTGCTCGATGGCCGCGAGCTGGGCTGCCAATACGATCTCGTATACTGCCCTCTGCTCACCGCTGAACTTGCCGTTAACAGGAAAAGTACGGGTGATGTCGGCGGCATAGCAATCGATCTCCGCACCCGCATCGATCAACAAGAGTTCGCCATCCTTTAGTTCGGCATCGTTTTGGGTGTAGTGCAAGATACAGGCGTTGGCACCGCCAGCAACGATCGGCGGGTAGGCCGGGGCCGGGCTCCCGCCTTTCTTAAACTCGTACGTCAGCTCCGCCTCGATCTCGTACTCCATCATGGCAGGCCGGCACACCTGCATGGCGCGTTTGTGCCCACTCACCGACACCTTGCAGGCACGCTTCATCAGTCGGATCTCCTCAGGGCGTTTGTACAAACGCATCTCGTGCAAGATATGATGCAGATCCACAAACTCTCCGGGGGCCTTTACACCGGCGCGCGCTTTTGCCCGTACTTCGTTCACCCAGACCATAAGACGCGTATCGAACTCCTGGTAGCGACCCATGGTGTAGTGCACTTTTTCGCAATTTTCGAGCAAGCCAGGGAGAATCTCATCGATGTCATCGATTGGAAATGCATCGTCGGCGCCGTAATGCTGGCGCGCGCCGTCCATCCCGCTACGGCGACCTTCCCACAGCTCTTTCTCTACATCCCGGTCGCGGCAGAACAACAGATACTCTCCGTGCGCGCGACCTGGCACCAACACCGCGACCGCATCGGGCTCGGGGAAGTGCGTCAGGTAGTAGAAATCGCTATCCGGGCGAAACGGGAACTCGATATCGCGATTGCGCGTGCGCCTCGGTGCGGTCGGAATGATCGCCACGCCACCACCCATTTGCGCCATCACGTCGCGCCGTCGTGCCTCAAGTACTTTCGGCTCCATACACGCATTATGCCTGAACTGTTGACGCCCCGGCGACGGCATCATGTCATGACAACCGGTTAAAGGCGCAGGCTGACGGCAGCGGTTGGCGGGTCTGTTCGCCTCGATCGCCTTGCGTGCACACAGACAGGACGCTCGGTTTTGCGTATCGTCGGCGCCCCCGTCGGCACCAGAAACGACGCCCGCATGCGTGCGCGAGTTGTGCGCGCGATGTGCGAGCACCAAGCGTCGGCGCTACGCTGCCCCGTGCCTCGTGCTGTTCGCGCAGCGCGAAAAGCCAAACTGCACCCCCCACTGGATGCCCTGCCGCCGCCCGGGCTTACCTGCCGTTGCCAACGACCCCCTTTTTTTTGTGCGCCCCGCGCTAGGTCCACGCCGCGCAACGGGAGCGGCGGTGGCCGCTTGGCCTGTATTCGCCGGCTGTCCGGGAGCGATAGTGGCGTCGCGGGTGCGATAACACCACAGCGTGTGGAAAAACCGTTGACCCGAGTACAAGTCAGTCCTATATTCTATTGAAAATTAAGGTGATTGTCGGTGAACAGTGTGGAATCAGACGAAATCAGGAACCTCGAAGGCCGAATAGACCAATTGATCGCGATTTGCCAGCACCTGAAGCTGGAGAATCATTCGCTCAAGTCCAAACACAAGGACCTTGTCGATGAACACACCCGGTTGGTCGAGAAAACGCGACTCGCGCGGGCACGCATCGAAGGTATGATCGGCCGTCTTAAGGCGCTGGAGCGAGGCTAACTTGAAGACAATGCCGGAAGGTGTCACCGTCAACATCATGGGCAAAGAGTTCATGGTCGCGTGCCCCGATGGCGAGCGCGAGGCGCTGGCAGCAGCGGCCTCTTTTCTCGACCACAAAATGCGCGAGATTCAAGAAAGCGGTAAAGTGATCGGTACCGAGCGCTGCGCGATCATGGCCGCACTCAACATCACTAATGATCTACTGGATCTGCGCAAACGCGGGACCACGACCCCCGACGTTGACCAAAAGCTGCGTTTTCTTCAAACGAAGATCGACGCTGTCCTGCATCAAGACTAGCCGGCCGCGACTAGATTCGCCTTTCAACGTGCAGCGTTTGGTTGCGCGTTGGGCGCATCATCGTTGCAGCCACGGCTTTGCCAGTACCGCGCTCCGCATTTGCAGATTTCAGACACACATGGGGGCACAGCCCCATGGCTTACCGCAATGCGCCGCACAAGACGATTTTGGTCGTTTCAGTATTTCTAGGTATTTTCGTTTTCACCCGTAAAGGGTTATCATGAATATGCGCCCCCTGCGGTGTTCGTGTCGTTCTATGAAGCTCTTAGAACCTAACACGTTGTCTTGGGGAGCCGAATCGCTGATGCCGTTGTGCATGTCCGCCTTGCAGCGGAAAGCCTGAAGCATCACTGAGGCACCCCACTTGAACCTTACGGTTCAAGACGAAGGGACGAGACGGCACAGGCGGAGGGCGCCTCTTTTTTGCTCCACTAACTCCAGACACGGTGACATTGAAGCATACGAAGCCCGAGCTGCGTCGGGTCATGCGTGCCA
>JABAOH010001198.1_pt3 | contig 11458 bp, 8 predicted proteins | sample 7062181 | NCBI WGS metagenome assembly JABAOH01 (sample SAMN14538630, study PRJNA623070) | marine sediment metagenome | biome: marine biome [ENVO:00000428]; feature: marine pelagic biome [ENVO:01000023]; material: deep marine sediment [ENVO:00002113]; isolation source: pool of 5 deep marine... | reverse complement strand
AGCTCTTCGCACAGGGCCCTAACCTTCAACACCACTTACAAGGACACAGGCCAGAAAAAGTGTAGCCTCGACAGGGAATTCAACCCCACTGTAGCGGATTGTGGGTTACAGGGCACCGCTGGCTCCCCATCTAGCACGGTCCAGCTTTATCATTTACTCGGAAGATTTTTTCTCAAAGATCGGTCTATTCAGCGAGTTTAGAATTATAACATGAAAGTAACTCAACTCCCTATTCATTTCTTCGTCTCTGTATATTGACCATGCGCGTTTCAGTGTGATATTCTATTCCATCTGATTATAGAATTAATAAGACCAGGGCGAAGTTTAGCCCCTATAACAAATGAAAACACTTCAATAGAATAGAAACGCAAGATAATGGATCAGAAGAAGATAAGAAGAAAAAAGATAATGCGGATGACAAAATCAAAGGATAACATGAATCTATCCAAGAAAACCTCATCTTTCTCAAAGTAATATCCTGCTAATTCTTTTTTATCGATTCCTCTTACTTGAAAATGAAAGGAGCATAAAAAATGCCATCCAACATATCACAAGCATCAGCCACAGCGGAAGACCATAAAGACACCAATTTTCGTGAGATTCTTAATGAATCCTTGAAAATTTTTTTTAAAGACGCCTTAAAGGCTACTCTACGAAATCCTATTCAGGCCTATTATTTCTTCCGCACGATTAGGTGGCAGAAGCAAGCTGCTCGTGTTAGGTCGAATTGGGAACAGCAAGGTGTCCATGTCCCTCCGATCATGATCTTCAGTATTACCAACAGATGTAATCTTCATTGCCAAGGATGTTACAACCAGGCTATGCGTCAATCACCAGAGAAGGAAATGAGCAAGGAGAAACTCGAGAGTGTTATTGCCGAAGCAAGAGATTTGGGTATTTCTTTTATAGTAATCGGTGGTGGTGAGCCGTTGGTCCGTCCTGAAATTGTTGACATTACTAAAAAATTTCCGGAAATCATTTTCCTCACATTTACCAATGGTTTACTGATTAATGACGATTTTCTCCTGAAGCTAAAAGGGCAAAATAATTTCATTCCAGTAATTAGCCTTGAGGGCCATGAAGCAGAAACAGACGTACGAAGAGGCAAAGGAGTATACAACCGCCTGCTGAAAATAATCAGGAAGATAAAAGGAAAAGGAATATTTTGGAGCGTATCTTTGACAATAACACGGTCAAACTTTGTATCAGTCACTAATAACCAGTTCATACAAGACTTGTATAATCTTGGGTGTAAATTATTTTTCTTTGTAGAATATAATCCAATTAGAGAAGGAACCGAAAATTGGGTTCTTACAGATGAACAAAGAGCAAATCTTCTAACCATAAGGGATTCATTTCGTTCGAAATTTCAAGCTCTTTTTATTGCTATTCCAGGCGATGAAGAAGAAATCGGTGGCTGCCTGTCTGCTAGAGGGGGTTTTGTCCATATCAGCGCAGATGGCAATGTCGAACCCTGTCCTTTCGCTCCGTATTCGGATACTAACCTGAGGGACTTCTCCTTAAAGGATGCTTTGCAATCTGAATTTCTAAGGGCAATTCGTCAAAACCACAATCAACTCCATAAAGCAGAAGGCGGCTGCGCTCTCTGGATAAAACGAGAGTGGGTGCGTTCTCTTCTTCATGTGAAGTAAATGTCTTGAAGGATTTTTATATAAGTCGTTGCCAAAATTGACCCACTCACAATCAGGCTCATTTGGGCATACTTAAAATATTTCGAAAGGAGGGCAAAGATGAAGTTTAAAGTTTTGGGGATTTTGTTAGTCCTTGCATTAATGTCTTGCCAATCTCAACAAACTGCAATCCAAGCACCTTCGGTGGAATTTATAACATCAGATGAGTTAGCCAATTATCCGTTTTCAGAAGCTGTACGCGTCGGAAACTGGCTGATTCTTTCTGGCCAGATCGGGGTTGATCGCGAAACCGGAGCTCTCCCCCCGGGTGGGATCAAACCAGAAACAAAACAAACAATGGAGAATATCAAGCGCACTCTTGAAAAATACGGTTCCTCTCTGGATCAGGTAGTCAAATGTACGGTTATGCTGGCAGACATCAGTGAATGGAGCGCTATGAACGAAGTATACGTTACCTATTTCCCAGGCCATAAACCAGCTCGAAGTGCATTCGGAACAAGCGGGCTCGCATTAGGAGCTCGTTTGGAGATTGAATGCTGGGCCCTAATCAAGTAAAAAAATTTTATAGATTAATCCTGGGAAAATAATCAAACGGTGGGCTTGATAAATCAATCCCTACAATAAATAAAGAGAAAATGGGGCCAGGCCCCATTTTATATATATTGACTATGCTCTGATTAATTGATATTATTTTGCCGATAATTTAAGGGAGGGCAGGCCATGAAATGCCCCAAATGTCAGGCCGACATCTCGGATGATTCCCGCTTCTGTCACAAATGTGGAACACCCGTTCGTCCCTCTGAGAATATCTTCATCTCACAGACCAGGACCATCCTGAAACCTATGGATGAATTGCTTCCCGGGACCACGCTGGCCGATAAGTATAAGACCATTGAGATCTTGGGCAGAGGGGGAATGGGCATTGTCTATAAAGCCGAGGATACCAAGCTTAAACGCAGCGTTGCCCTCAAGTTTTTGCCTCCTGAATTGATCCAGGATGAAGAGGTTAGAGAACGGTTTGTTCTCGAGGCTCAAACTGCAGCAGCCCTGTCTCACCCCAATATCTGCACTATCCATGAAATCGATGAAGAAGGAGGGAAATCCTTCATCGCCATGGAATATGTTGAGGGCGAGAGCTTAAAGGCGAAAATAGAAAAAGGCCCGTTGGAAATTAATGAAGCCCTGAATATTTCAATCCAGGTGGCAGAGGGCCTTGAGGAAGCACATAAAAAAGGCATTATTCACAGAGATATCAAAAGTGCCAACATCATGGTCACAGATAAAGGACAGGCTAAGGTCATGGACTTCGGTTTGGCCAAAGTAAAAGGAGCAACTTTGTTGACAAGAGAGGGAACAACTCTAGGAACCGTGGCCTACATGTCTCCCGAACAGGCGCGAGGAGAAGCAATTGACCACCGCTCGGACATCTGGTCGTTGGGGGTGGTCATGTATGAGATGCTTTCCAGGCAGCTGCCGTTTAAGGGAGAGCGAGAGACATCGATTCTTTATTCTGTTGTGCATGAGGAACCAAAACCACTCAAAGAAATAAAGCGCGATCTTCCCCTAGAACTGCAACAGATCATCAATCGCGCCTTGAAGAAAAAACCGGAATCCCGGTATTCCTCAGCAACAGAAATGATAAAAGACCTGAAGAAATATCAGGATATTCTGCAAGCAGAGGAATTGGGAGCACTGAACCTGCGCACATTACTTCGGCGTATCCGCAGGCCAAGGCTTGCGATCCCAACAGTTATTGTGATCCTTGCCATCAGCTTTGCGGCTGTCTGGTTCTTCAACCGCCAGGCAAAAATCCGCTGGGCAAAGGAAGAAGCTCTTCCAGAGATCGAGCAGCTTATTGAAGCAAGCTGGCGTGATTCCTCCGACGCTTACAGACTTGCAGAACAGGCAGAAAAATATATACCTAATGATCCTAAGCTTTCTGAGTTCTTTTCAGAATACTCGAGAAACATAAACATCAAAACAGAACCTCCGGGTGCAAAAATTTATATGAAAGAGTATAAAGCCCCAGACAGCGAATGGGAATATCTGGGTGTTTCGCCTCTCGAAGAAATTAGATTACCCATTGGAATCTTCAGATGGAAAATGGAAAAGGAAGGCTACGAGACAGTCATGGCTGCATCTTTGATAAGAGAAAAGGATTTCGTGAGAGTGTTAGATAAGAAAGGAAGCATCCCAGAGGACATGGTGCGGGTAACAGGAGCGGAAACAGATCTGGGGAAATTGGATGATTTCTTTATAGACAGGTATGAAGTCACGAATAAACAATACAAGGAATTCATAAACAACGGCGGATATAGAAACAGGGAATACTGGAAACATGAATTTATCAAGGATGGAAGGGCCCTTACTTGGGAAGAAGCCATGGCCGAGTTTGTGGATCAGACAGGCAGGCCCGGCCCTGCCGGATGGCAGGCAGGAGATTATCCCGAGGGACAGAAAAATTATCCCGTTTCAGGAATCAGTTGGTACGAAGCAACAGCCTATGCAGAGTTTGCAGGGAAAAGTCTTCCCACAGTATATCATTGGGATATGGCAAGGGGCGAATACACCCCTTTAATCATGTGGCCCCAACTTGGAGGTTTCGCTGTTTTTGCTCCCTTCAGCAATTTTCAAGGTAAGGGCCCTGTTAAGGTGGGGAGTCTTCCAGGCATAACCTCCTACGGAGCCTATGATATGGCAGGAAATGTGAGAGAATGGTGCTTTAACAAAATCCAGAACGGAAGATTAATTTCAGGCGGCGCCTGGAACGATAGCACCTACATGTTTGGGAATTGGAGTCAAGCTCCTCCCTTTGATCGTTCTTCTAAGAACGGGTTCCGGTGTGCTCTCTACCTTGATCTTGAGAAAATCCCCGAATCAGCCTTTCAAATAGTAAAATCTGGTGAAACTAGAGATTTTTACAAAGAAAAGCCAGTTGCAGATCCTATTTTTCAAGTTTACAAAGAACAGTTCTCTTACGATAAAACAGATCTGAATGCCAATGTAGAATCAAGGGATGAAAGCTCTGATCGCTGGATTGAAGAGCGAATAACCTTTGATGCCGCCTATGGCGGCGAGCGGATCATCGCCATCCTTTTTCTTCCCAAGAATACAGCGCCTCCATATCAGACTGTTATTTATTTCCCCGGCTCTCAATCTGTATATCGAAATTCAAGTAAAGACCTTGATAACAGTCCGGAATTTCAGGTTTTCCTTTCTTTTATAGTTAAAAATCGCCGGGCTGCACTTTTTCCTGTCTATAAAGGTACTATGGAACGCGGAGAGGACGCTTTGGCTCCAATTCATGGAGGAGCCAATTCCCATTTGTTTACTGAATACCTGATTCAATTGGTGAAAGATTTCAAAAGATGCATCGACTATCTGGAGACCCGAGAGGATATTGACAGCAAAAAGCTGGCCTATTACGGAATGAGTTGGGGAGGATTGTTTGGAGCGATCATCCCTGCGGTGGAGCAACGTCTCAAAGCAAGTGTTTTATTGGGAGGAGCCCTTAAGGGACGTGAACGCCCTGAAGCAGACCAAATTAATTATGTTACCCGGGTCAAAACTCCAACCTTGATGATAAACGGTAGATATGACACGCTCATGCCTTATGAGATGTGCATAAAGCCCATGTATGATCTTTTAGGAACTCCGGTTGAACACAAGGAACTGAAGTTATACGAAACTGACCATATCCCCCCCAGAATCGAATTCATCAAGGAAATCCTGGCCTGGCTCGACCGCTATCTCGGCCCCGTTAAATAATGGGGCCAGGCCCCAATAACTTAGCCTCCATAACTTCCATAATTTTCTTTTTTCCAGCCAAAACTTCAGAAAATGGGGCCAGGCCCCATTTTCTGCCCCATTTTCTGTGGCCTCATTTTATTCACCTACTATGAATCAAAATGATTTTTCTTGACAGGGAATAGTGCAGGTGATAAAAAAATCTCTTCAAAAATAAGGAGGTTTAGATGAAAGGGTATAAAAGTTTAAAAAGGGTTTATATTTTGTTCCTTGTTTTATTTCTTTTGCCCTATTTTATGGGTGCACAGACATCACCAGATGCATTTTTGAAGTTTAAGGTCGGAGCAGACCGCAAACTGGCAGACTACAATCAGATCCAGGAATATTTCCAAAAGCTCGATCAAGAATCCGGAAAAGTCAAAGTTTTAAACATCGGCGTTTCAACAGAAAACAAGCCAATGATCATGGCGGTTATTACCTCTGAGCAAAACATGGGCAAACTGGACTTCTATCGTGGAATAACGAAGAAACTTAGAGATCCCAGAACCTTATCTCCTGAAGAGGCTAAAAAACTCGCAAAAGAAGGGAAAGTTATCCTTCTCATAACCTGCAACATCCATGCAACAGAGATCGCCTCCACCCAAATGGCCTTGGAGCTTGCCTATAAACTTGCCATCGGAGACACTCCGTTTGATGCAGCCAAAGTACTGGAAGATGTGATAGTCCTTCTCGTTCCGACAACAAACCCTGACGGCCAAAAAATGGTGACCGACTGGTACCGAAAATATGTGGGCACCAAATACGAAGGTGGACGCATGCCCTGGCTTTACCAAAAGTATGCAGGACACGACAATAACCGTGATTGGTTCATGTTCAACCTCTCTGAGACAAGAGCTGTCAGCCAGGTCCTCTACCATGACTGGCTCCCTCAGATTCATATGGATGAGCACCAGATGGGCTCAACCGGCGCCCGATTATTTATCCCTCCTTTTATGGACCCGCCTGTTCCTAACGTCCAGCCCCTCCTCTGGCGAAGCGTCAACCTCTGCGGAGCAAATATGTCTTACGACCTGCAGAAGAACGGCTTTAAAGGTGTTGTCCACGGAAGAAGCTATACAGGTTGGTGGATAGGAGCCTGCGATGACACTTCCTGGCTTCATAACGTTGTAGGACTCCTGAGTGAAATGGCTTCGGTCAAAGTGGCTACTCCCATATACATCGAACCAATAGAAGTCTCCCAATCCTACACTGAAAAACGAATGAATTTCCCGGACCCCTGGCCTGGAGGCTGGTGGAGGCTAAGAGACCTTGTGGACTACGAGCTTGTTCTTTCCCTTAGCTTGATAAAAACGGCTTATCTTCACAAAGAAGATTTCTTGTACAATTTTTACAGGATGTATAAAAATTCCATCGAAATAAGAGAAAAAGGCGAACCGTTTGCTTTTGTTATCTCGAGCAAGCAGCGCGACTATCCCACAACGCTCCGCATGCTAGACGTCCTTATGTTTGGCGGAGTTGAGATACATCAAGCCAAGGAAGATTTCATCGCCGCAGGCAAGCTCTACCCAGCTGGATCTTTTGTCGTCAAGATGTCCCAGCCTTATAAGCCTTATGCACAAGCCCTTCTCGAAAAGCAAAAGTATCCGAATATCCGTCAATACCCTGGTGGCCCGCCTGTTCCTCCTTATGATAATGCAGGCTGGACTCTTCCCCTCCAAATGGGAATCGCTTGTGACCGGATAGAAAATACTTTTGAGGCAAAGCTAGAAAAACTGGAAAAAGTTCCCTACCCTTCGGTAACATATCCATCAAAATCTGCCCCGTATATCGTCTTTGATTCCCGGCAGAATGCCTCCTATTCTGCAGCCTTTGCTCTTCTTAAAAATAATGTGGAGGTGTACCGCTCCAAGGAGAAAATAAAGGAAAAGGCGTTCAGCGCAGCTGCTGGAAGCTTCATCGTCAAGAATAGCCCGATAGTTCAGAAACTTCTCGGCAGCATAGTAGAAAAATGGCATCTTAAGGCGTATGAGATTGGAAGCATTTCTGATATTCCCAAAATTCCGCTGAAAAATCCTCGAATTGGGCTCTATCAATCCTGGAGATCCAACATGGATGAGGGTTGGACGAGGTATATTTTTGATGACCTTGGCGTCCCTTACAAAACCCTGCACAACAAAGACTTCAAAGGAACACAGAAAGGAAAAACGAAAAAGAAAGCCGACTTGAAAGCAAACTACGATGTGATCGTCTTTGCTGATGAGAGCGCCGATATAATAAAACTCGGAAAACCCGACCCGACCTCCCGTTGGGCCCGTTACTTTACGCCCCTTCCTCCCGAATATGAAGGAGGTATAGGCAAAGAAGGTGTAGAGGCCTTGAAGGATTTTGTAGAAAAAGGCGGCATCCTCGTTACTCTAAACGGAGCTAGTAGTCTAGTATTTAAAGAGTTCAAACCACCTGCTAACAATGCCCTGGAGAGAGTTGATCGCAGCAAATTCTTCTGTCCAACATCCATTCTAAAAATCCAAGTCGACAACAAATCTCCAGTTGGATACGGGCTGCCTAAGGAAGCTGCGGCTATGTTCTCTCGAAGTCCGGCCTTTACTACCCGGGTACCACCAGGAGAATGGGATAGAAAGGTAGTCGCCAGCTACCCCAACGAAAACATCCTTTTGAGCGGATGGCTCCTGGGAGAAGATGTGATTGCCCGCAAAGCTGCGGTAGTCGATCTGAAATACAACAAAGGACACATCATTCTAATCGGCTTCCGCTGTCAATTCCGGGCTCAATCCCACGGCTCTTACAAATTCCTGCTCAATTCGCTGCTCTATCCTGAAATGTAATAAGGGGATGAAAAGCAGAATAATAATAAAATCCCTATATTCCCTATTGAAAAGATAATAATTATAGTATATAATCATAATAAGATTATTGGAGTAGGATAATGCCAAAAAAAGAGGCGATTAAGATGGAAACAAGTAATTTTTTTCGCTTGCACTCTGAAATATGTAAAACTCTGGCAAATCCCAAAAGACAGGAAATACTGGATAATCTTCGGCAGAAAGATATGACCGTCAACCAATTAGTCAAGAAAACAGGAATTTCTCAAGCCAACCTCTCCCAACATTTGGCTATCTTGAGAACAAACGGCATCGTCTCTTCCCGTCGAGATGGCATTAATGTTTACTACTCCATCTCCAATCCCAAGATCATCAAAGCTTTTGATTTGATAAGCGAAGTTCTCGAAGAAGCATTGGCCTCTCAATCTAAAACAATTAAAGCTGCAATCAACCGCAAGAGTTGATTTAAGGGGAGATTTTTTAGCAATGGCAGAAGAAAACAGGAAAAAACTCTCAATGGTCATTTTCAGCGGCGAAATGGATAAATTGTTCGCAGCTTTTTCCATAGCAACTGGCGCAGCCGCCTCAAACATGGAAGTGAATATGTTTTTCACCTTCTGGGGTCTTCGAGCACTCAAGAAAAAAGTCAGAACTGGGAAGAGTTTTCTCGGACGTCTGTTTGGATTATTCTATGGTGGAGACATAAATCGGAGCAGTCCAAGCAAAATGAGCTTCGGAGGAATAGGGCGCTGGATGTTCAAAAAGATGATGAATGCTAAGAACATCCCATCTCTGGCTGAACTCAGGCAGACGGCGATCGATCTCGGTGTGAAACTTTACGGATGTCAGATGAGCATGGAAGTCATGGAGATTCCAAAGGAAAAAATGATTGATGAGGTCGCTCAATGCGTCGGAGTTGCTACATTTATCGAACAGGCGCAACAAGCTGATGTGACGCTATTTGTCTAGATTTCATTGAGGGGGATATTAGACTTAGACAAGTTTAGACGAGGCATATTTAGATTGCTCGCGACTTATATAGAATACTTCTGAGAACTGATGAAAATTCTTACTCTCCGATGATCTTGACCAGCACTCTTTTTTTTCTACGGCCATCAAATTCACCGTAAAAGATTTGTTCCCAGGGCCCAAAATCCAGCTTTCCTCCTGTGATGGCAACAACCACTTCCCTTCCCATGATTGTTCTCTTTAAATGGGCATCTGCGTTATCCTCGCCAGTCAAGTTATGTCTGTATTTTGAAACCGGCTCATGGGGAGCAAGTTTCTCCAGCCATTCTTCAAAATCTGAGTGTAATCCTTTCTCGTTATCATTGATGAAAACGCTGGCGGTGATGTGCATAGCATTAACGAGGCAAAATCCTTCTTTGACGCCGCTCTTTTCGACCAGGTCTTCTACTGTCGGAGTAATATTTATGAACTCTTGCCTCTTATCCGTTCGGAAAACTAAATGTTCAGTGAGGAATTTCATTGCTTCTTCCTAAAACTTATGCTCAAGCCTCCTCCTCCAAGTGCCAGCAAAATGAGTGATTGGACAAAAGTTTTCCACTGAATTTCTGGAACAAAGAAAAGGGAAAAAATTAGGAAGTAAATGCCAGCCAGGGCAAATACAGAGTATAAACCAACCATGATTTTCCAGGCGCGGCGATTTGTCTTGGGCGTATCCTCTGAGAAGAACCGGTTGTAAAGAAGCATGCCCACAAGGCAAACTCCACCAAGAATAGCAAAGATTAGCCAGAAAAACCTCACCTGGCTTCCTGCATGTGCGGCCAGAGGAAGACCAACCTGGACTGTTTCGGGAGAAGGAACAATAGGCTTAAGGAGATTCTCATAAAGAACAGCTCCAAGGTTGGTTCCGATCAAACTTCCGAAAACACCGTAGAGAAAAGCATAGCCCATATAAACTGCCTTTTGTTCTTGCGGAGCTACTAATCCAACATAGCTGTAATACTTGGGATGTGCTGTCATCTCTCCTATTGAAAATATAGCGATGCTGAGCACAAACATCCAGGCACTGTTGGTAAGAGCCAAGATCAAGAACCCAGCTGACCCGATAGCTATTCCTGCAGCCATGACCGGAATCGCTTTCATTTTTGTCGTAATCCTACTGACCAGCACAACAAGCAGGACGATTGTGGCGGCATTTATCACCGTCACATGTCCCGGGTCAAATTTAAAAGGTATTCCTATTCTGGCCATAAATTCATCAACTGGCGCTCGATGAATAAAATCAACCATATACCAGAGTACTGAACAGAACATTTGAAAATAAAGAATCCAGAAGCAGGAATAAACAACTATCAGCAGCATGAAACGTGAATTCCCCAGGACCAAGAGCGCTTCGGCCAACACTTGGCGAATCGATTTTGTGCTTTCAGGCCTCTCCGGGTCTTTGTAAATGAATACTGCAGGAAGAAGCATCAAAAAACACCAGAGAGCAGAGAAAAAGAAAATATATCTCCAGCTAAATCCTTTTATCCAGATAGCAAACAGAGGCCCCAGGACAGCTCCAAGATTAATGCACCAATAATAAACTCCAAACCCAAATCCACTATTCTCTTCGGTAGTCGTTCTGGCAACTGTTCCTGTGATAATAGGCTTGAACAGCCCGCTTCCAGTGGCCATGATTAAAAGAAAGAGAAAAATCAATCCATAAGCATCAAAGTTTCCGGAAGCAAAATAGCCTATTGTTAACAGGGAAAAGGCTAGGATGAGCATTTTTCGGTAGCCCAAACGGTCGGCCAAGGCACCCCCCGCGATGGGAAAGATATAAGTTAAGGCATATACAAATCCTTGAAGAAGCCCTACCGATTGCTCCCCGAAATTGAGTTCTTTAACCAAATAAACAGCCAAAAGAGCATTCAAACCATAATACGCGCCCCGCTCGAAAAGCTCCATAACGTTTGCTACCCAAAAAGTCCGCGGAAATGTGGTTAGAATGTTCCTTTTCTTAGCTTTTTCTTCCATCCTTCACTCCTCTTAATCAAAAGTTATATTCACCCATTTCATGTAGGGGTTTGATTTATCAAACCCACATTTTTGATTATATAGATGATCTGATCATATAAATAATTTATCCATGTAAATATATCGTAGGGGTTTGATTTATCAAACCCACATTTTTGATTATGAAAATAAATGTTTGGATCTTATGAATAAATTTCATATAAATAAGGTGGGCTTGATGAATCAAGCCCCTAC